>Ga0209191_1000039_pt1 | contig 105516 bp, 135 predicted proteins | sample S_130626_EF_Meta_FD_187320 | JGI IMG/M metagenome (GOLD analysis project Ga0209191, IMG submission 187320) | Freshwater microbial communities from Lake Simoncouche, Canada to study carbon cycling - S_130626_EF_MetaG (SPAdes) (version 2) | ecosystem: Environmental > Aquatic > Freshwater > Lake ...
GAGCCCATGATGAATCTTTCATAGGATCAACACCGATTTCTGCACCAAAAGGACCTAGACCATCACCATTGCAATCAATACGACCACACGAATACGATTGAATAATCTCATTATACTCAAACGATTCACCAGCTTTTCTGCCAGTTAATTTAGAATCTTCGGTAAGTGTTCGTGTTACTCTTTTGGTTAATCCACGGTCAATATACCATTGCATATTGATAACACCCATCCAATTGGTTGAATATCTTACCGACATTAGTATCTTTCACCAGTGTAAACTTCTTCATAGATTGATTTGATAACTTCACTCTCATGCTCATCGGCACAATATTCCAATACATCTTGAACCGTATATTGGCCAATATGAATAACTCTACCCGATTGAAATTCAACCATGTAAACTCTTTCAAAATCTGAATCATAACTCATACAAAATCCTTTTCATCAAGGTGCCAACCTTCAGCACGCAACTGTTCACGACCACCATAGGTCTTTTTCATTTCATCCATAGCATTATGGATGGCATTAATTTGTTCAATCAACCAATCACGGTTGACCCATTGTTCTGGTGTTGATGACCGAGGACGATAACCAAAATAATCCTTATGAAAATCGGAATAATAAGATTGTAATTCATCAACACTCATGCCATCAAAATAACTCATGCAATTTCCTTTACTTTACAAAACTCTGTAAACTCTTTTAGATTACCTTTGAATATAAAATCATGTTTATCACTCATGGTGACACCAAACATATTACAACCACAATCAATCACTTCAACATACAAACCCTTACCACTATTATAAATGTGATATTCATAATCTTGGCCACAATCTTTTTCATCGGTTGAATAAATGTAAAAAGCACCAGGCGTTTCTTTAAAATGAGCAACCATACTAGCGGCCAAACAACCCATACCATTATAAACCAATTCTTCTGCCGTTTCTGTATAGATTAATCCATTCACCAAACGACCAGAACTCAAAAACTCTGCCAACTCAGCACCATGACCAGTTGGATAACCATCAAACTGCCGGTACATATTAACTACTGGTTTTTGGACTTCATCATACTTTTCATATACAAATGTCAAACTTCTGGTACCCATAATCATTACCTCGCTAAATGTGTATTAAACTGCTCTTCATACATTTCTACAATACTCTCATCGTGGCATTCACGGAGATTATCTTTCATTAATACTTTGGTCAATTCTAACAACTCTGATTTCTTCATCTTTTTAACCATAACCATATCATCTTCAACAATCTCAGCAATCAAACGGTTAATCATTCTGCTCATACACCTGCCCATCTAATATGTTTAAATTCACCAGTCAATACATTACCACGGCCAAAATTACGAGCCGGTGCTTTCCAACTTGCCGACTTTAGAATCTCACCTTGCTTAAACTGTTTATCATCATCAAGCATAATCCAAGAATGTGAAGAACGCTGACCAGCACTAAATTGACCAATATGTTTCATAATCACATGAGCATACTTACGACCAATCTCATAATAAAACTCTATGAATTGATTACCACCTCTACTATCATAATCTGCTTGTAGGTGTAATACATACTCTTGCAAACCAATATCTAAATCTTTATACACATTACTCATATAATGTCACCTCGTCAATTTCCAAAGCATCTCTATCTTCATTAAAGCTTTTATCTTGCTTAATGTATGATTCGATCCATGCTTCAGCTTTTTCACGCTTGGTAAAAGCTTTGATGGTCATCCATTCCCAACCAACAAAATCAACCAATACACCAGATTTTACAACATAGATATTATTCATACCAACTTCTCTCAAAGAACTATTACTCATCGTTTTCACCTCTAAGATAATCTAATGCTTCAATAACACAATCATCAGCACAACTCATCAAACTGGCAATATTGGAGTTAACCTTCAACTCACCAGCAGCTTTGGCATTAGCCCAATGGTATACATCAGAAAGCAAATGCTGTGCCTGTTGCAACTTATCAATCAATTCAATATTACTCATTAATGGCTCCTTGCATTTGCCCAATGAACGCCACGCTTAAAAGCATCACGCTCAATACGAATTTCCCTAGTATCACGGTCGCTACGCTGATATACATCAAAAGCATAAGCATCACGCTTACGGGTAGAATAACTACCATTAAAACGGGGACCACGAAAGCAAACATAATACTTGGTAAAATCAATAAACCTTTTCACTTCTTCATACAAAGCAATTGGTGCTGCCTTATAAGTAGAACGAAAATTGGCTGGTGCCTGATAACTTTCTAATGCTTGACACATTGCTATTTCTTTTAAACGATATTCCATATATACTTTCAAAAAGATGAGGTCTTATACCCGACAGGATGCCTCATTGAACCATTATACTTTACTTAAATTTACCACTCTAAAATCAAATTCCATAAAACTGGTTTGATGCGGTACAAAAGCATACTGATCAACACGGTTTCTAGCAGTAACTTTGGTTTCGTATTTCTTAAACTTATCGACCGTTACTTTTATTTTGTATGAACTAAAACCGGACTCATGAGAATTGGCATCAATCACCACACCTTCAATAAATGCATCATCACGACCTGCCATTGGTTTAAAATCGTATGCTCTGATAATATCACCAACTGTTGCAATACCTTCAAATTTCAACATATAATTCCTTCTCAACTAAAAATACCATTATACAGGTACCACACTATACCACAAGCACTTTGTCATATTAGGCATGGTATACTTGGTCCTTACTTTTGGTAATGTTGTATCCACACAACAATATCCGTTCAACATATAATTCCGCAATTGGTTGTGGATCTTCAAAACCACGCTGTAATGCAGTTAATTCAGTAATTACAAATTTCCATCTATTTCTGTCATTCACTTAATTGGTTCCTTAAATAGTTTAATAAATCCAATGCTGGCAATTACTAATAATGTACCAGTTAAGGCAAATAATACGATTAATACAGTTTGACTAATCATCATTATCTCCAAATACTGTTGAAATATCACGCTCACGCAATTCCGTTTCTAATTCATCATCAAAATACTCTTGATAACCTTTGAAACCAGAATATAGCATTTCTGCTATCATTGATTCATCATTAAATTCACCTTTCATGGTGAATATAGAATTAATATCATCGTTAATCAATGTTTCAATGGCTTTATCCCGCCATTCAGGTCTAAAACTAGTTACCATTATTCTACCTCAGCATTTAAATAAGTTTCTAAATGACCAGATACTCTACCATCTTCTGCTGAATAGAATACATAATCACCCATTTCATGGCGGAATTCTTTATCAACATATTCAAAACCACCATAATACTGTACCGCACGGTCATTTGCTTTATGAATAGCAATACAATCTGGTGATACAAACACCTTACCGCAACGAGGATCAAGTCCTAAACGATTTGCAGGCACCATTTCCATATTACCACCAACATAACTATCGGTCAATTCGGTAACTTCGTCAATCAATTTAAATAGATTCATATTAAAACTCCAACATATTATACAGTTTAGACATAATGACGGAGGTTGGATTATCATCCTCATCATCATTCCATTGTGGATAATCATTTAATGCTTCATAGATTAAATCCATATCATCATCGGTCATGGTAACAGTATAATCTGCTTTACCTTCAACCGTTCTGGTAATGCTATAAATTGCTTTACTCATCAGTCATTTCCTCGATTTCGCCGATTTCATCATCGGACAGGTTAATGTTATACTGCTCAGCAAATAATGCTTTTACTTTGGTAATATATTCTGCTTCATTCTCTGCTTCGAGATTATTACCATAAAATTGAACTGACACTACGCTACTAAATTCTTTCGTACTCATATAATACTCCTAGTTAATACTCACTAATGTATATGCCATTAGTGAAAACATTGATAAAAACAGTATTGGTGCCAATAAATGGACAATCACCAATACCAATATAATAATTAATAATATTCTAATCATTATGCCGCAATCTTAATAGTGAATTGATAATCACCAACGGGATATTTTACGAAACCACTTGTATCCTTCTTTGCCTTACCTTTGGCATATAGACCAACTACCACACCTTTTGGATCTAGAAAGCGTAAATCACTTTCATCACCATTAAATACAGGCATATTAGAATTAAAGAATACCTTTGGCATTGGTGTATTCTTCTTAATACCAAATACCGTAGCAATATTCATACCTTCAAGCACCGCCTGTTTGCAATCTAAGTAATTACCGTCTGCCATACTGAATGTAAGGTGATAATTAGCAATGCCTTTTACTTTACGACCAAGCACCTTGGTATAATCATAGAATTGAATATTATCAAAAGCTGAGAATATGTTAGTAAATACTACACCATCTTTGGTTACTGAATACTTTTCCCATGATAAATCACTGGTGCCATTTAAACGGAATACTGGAATAAGACCTACTTTAGCAGATTGCTTAATCGCCAATTCAATATCTTTTACTAATAATGACATAAACTCATCACGATTATCATAGAATAGGTTAGTTTTACGAATACGAGCTTTTTGAATATTATTAGTAAACTCACCTTTTTTAAACATACCACCACGACCAGCAGTATTAAGGCAGGCAGATATACAACCTGCTGTCGCCTTAGGACAGGTATTATGACCTGATAATGTTGATGGTGCTAAATGTAGAATGTAGGTATTATAACCTTCCTTCATTCCTTTTAATGTTTTGGGATTACCCGTACTCAATAAATTCATAATATAACCTTTTCTAATAAAATCAATAATCAATAGAATACCGCAACTGCCGTACTTAAAAAACCATTATACAGGCATTAGAATAGACCACAAGCAATATGGCATATTCTAATGACTATTCTTGGTGAATAATCACTAACCTGTTGTATCCTCACAACAAGTAAAACTTATAATACATTATCTGGACGAATAGATTAAAGGCACAATATACACCAGTAATAATACATAATAATACCGTCATATAATATACCTTTCTCATAATGGCGCCGCCTTAATCTCATGGTCACTCATTAATAAGGTATATACTGGATCGGTACGCCACCTTAATGTAATTGGATTATCTAGATTAACCGTGTAGATAATACGCTTACCATATACTCTACTGGATTCTACTTTACCAATAATCGCCTCATCCTTGAATAAACCAATTACCCGTGTATTATCTGCAATAAACTTCATATTATATCCTTTCAATACGAGCATTACTAAAACCATCATTAACCAGTGAAATATAACGATTATACGCTTCAGTATAATTATCATATAATACCGACCTGAATGTATCACCAATCCAAACAAAATAAAAATAACTCATAATGACCTTTCAATATTTAAATTACCACTCATAACCATAAACTCCGTATCAATATCACTAAAATGATATGATAATGATACAACCAAACATAATACAATAATTTTCATACAAACTCCTAATAATATTACTAATAACCACTATAATAATGGTTACTATAATATCACTATTCTATCAGATTAATAGCGTCCTGAATATCACCAGAAGCATTAATAAGATAAGATAATGGTGAATCCATATCGTCCAAATCATTATCATCTGGATAATCACCAATAACAGTATCGATTAACTCCTGTGCTTTCTCTAATAATACTACCATATCTGATTTAGATAAACTCATATAATACCCCTTTAAATTGGTTGATTTTCTGATAGTATATCTTGGATTCTATCTCGCTGTTCCCATGTAAAATCATAAGAAAAACGAGATAATAACATACAAATAATGCTTACTACAATATCATTTACCATATTAATGTCCACACGCTGTTAGAAAACGGTTAATATCGAATAATCTATTATCATTCTTAAACTGGACTGCCAGATTAGAACATAATAGAAAATCTGCTTTTGATTCAAATAACGATTTTGCTACGATAATATAATGCTTTTTACTCATAATAACTTCCTTTATAATAATTAATAATAACCTTTATTACTTTTGGTAATATAGTCGCTAATATGGTCGCTGTATATGTGCTCTGTATTGGTCTTAATTTCTATTCCTGATTATCCTAGTGCGTCCTAGTTAATCCAAAAAGATATTCCGAGCATTATCTCATACTACCACAATAAATTATCTAATATAATCAATAACTTACTAATAATCTCTAAGCGTATCAGAGGTTATTATAAATCATCAATATGGTATTAATTCATATCGTATTGAATTTCTTCTATAATCATATTCAATGCATCATTATAGTTATCGGTATAATCAATACTGGTATAATCTTCATAATCACTATCAGCATTATGATATACTTCATATTGATTATCTCGTTCTACAAAATACCCGACCCGATTATCATTAAAATCATATACTTCAAACTCATTTTCGGTACGGGATGCATATGATTGTAATACTTTATAATGGCGCTCTTTTTCTATTAACATATTTTCTCTTTCATAATAAGTGGTAATAATACTTACTAATATACTCTGATTATCTCAAAGCATATTATAAGCACTATTAACTTGCCAATTTAGCAGTTAATTTCGCTAGTTTATCTTGAGCAGCTTTTATTTGCGCTTCGATTTTCGCTTTCTTTTCATTTTCTTTTGCTTGTTTTGCAAATACTGCCATTATCTTTTTATCTTTTACTTCCTCAGAGATAATAGAACGGATTGTTTTAACTAATGCTTTTTTATCTGATAATGATAATGCTTGAATGGTGTCGATTAATAACATATAATTTCCTTTTAGTTTAATATTAAAGTGATACGATTTTGGTTGATAATACAGTTAATGCTTTTACTGGTTTTCTCTTTGATTTTCTAGCATAATGGCAGATAATATGATTGCCACTATTAAGATAATCGAGAATATCTTTCTGGATTTGAATATCTTGCTTAATACGCTTATTCTCTACTGGTTTATCATATTGCTTATTAGTAAATCGTTTAGCAATATCATTACAAATATCATATTCGGACGGTATAATATCTGCTTTTTCTTTAGCGATTTTAATATCACGATTAACAGCATATAATAAGTGTTTTAATTCTGATAATGATAAATTTTCTATATTCATATAATACTCAATAATAATAATACATAATAAAGCGCAATAATCGTGCGCAGATTCGATTTTATTATTATACACGATTCCAGAAAAGAGTCAAGCGCTCATTTTTGATGCGGTATGCTATTGATTATATTGATAATAATACTGTAGCATTTTGGTCAAGTATTATTGAGGCGCTCTGAAATTGATAGTACAGCGCTAGAGGGGGTAAGGCGGAGAGATACAGAAAATCGACTGGGAGCGCAGACCTGGTATGAGCAGTATAATAAAAAAGCGCCACCTGGTCAAACCAAGAGTTTAGTAACTTTTTCACACGGTGATTTTTTGAGGAAATAGAAAATTTCCTGGAGGGGTTTCGTGATTCCTAATTTTTTTCCTGGATAGGAACCAGAGCCAATCTGTCTAGTCCACGGAGTTTATACACCGGTGATTCTTCCACAAGGTCCTCACAGACATACTCATTGGCATATGAAGAGAATACCCGCATGGTCACACAGTCCTTGCCAGTAACGAAACTCAAAGCATGGTCAGTAGTGGATTTACCAGTCGTACCCCAAATCGCTGTGGATACTATGGTCGTTGGGTATTGAGTTATTACAGCGCATCCGGAAAGGAGTGCTGGTATCACAGAAATCATAATATAAAAAATCTTCATAATGTATTAGTGGTCGTGTCTACATCCTTTTGGACAACCACATATTTCCCATAATTTTACATAAGGTGTTAAATGAGCTAATGCCATGATTAACCACATAAGGGTCATTGATAAATCAGTACCACACATTAAAGGTGGTGAGTATATACTGTGTATAAACCCTACTAGGAATAGTGGTGCTGGTAAATATTTCAGTAATATCTTAGTGTAATAGAATAACTGTAATCTTCCTAGTTTCATACAGTTATTTATTTACTATCGTATTCTTGTATCCATACTAAGGCATCATCGAGATTCATCCAGTTACTAATAGGTTTATTCTTCATGTCCAACCATTGATACTCCAGAGTGCCTACTAACCATTTATTATTTTCATGGTCCCATCGAGCAGTCTGAGTATTCCTTTTCTTCAGAATCATTCGAGTACATTATTAGAAGTATCATATACACTATCTGATTCATACCAGTAATATTCTATGGCTTCTTTGGCCTTTTCGGAACTAATATACATTCCTAAGGTTTCACTATCTCTAGGGTTGGGATAAACTATACAAGAATACTTACTAGAGTTACCAGTACCGGTGATAGTCGTTTCAGCGATAATTCTACCTGTCTGGTTAACGTAGTAGTATAAATTGGGAAGGCCACCAGGAATCCAGGTTCTTTCGATTTTCATATTAGTCGATAAAGATAGAAATGGCCAGATTCTTAATTACGTTACCGTGATAATCTTGGCAATCCCACAGATCCTCTGAGGAATTCTTTTGAGGCTTACAAAGAATACTATCCTCGGTTATAGTGAAAATATAAGGTTTACCAATATACGCATAGACCCCGGAAGCGCTGGCAAAAACCAGAAGTGTGAGAAGGACTAGGCCGGCCAGTTTCGATTTTACGTTTCGCATTATGTTTGTTTCCAATTTAATAGGTAGGTGGTTCTTTATATTCGTGTATAGAGCCTAAGATATGCATTGAAATAGTACCAGCAATTCCTTGTACTCTGAAATGGAAGTGTGTTGGTCCGTATTCTAAGTCTAACTCAATCTGTTCGGTGAGTGGTTGAAAATCTATATCGAGTTCCAACTGGTTCATTTAGGAGTCCTGTCATGGTAATCATTCAGAATACCAGCAACCAGATTAGCCACCAGTTTCAATCTCATTTCAAGGTCTGGATCATTTAAGTCTTTAACTGCTCTATGGCAATCATCAGCAATATTCATTAACTTAATAATAGTCCTACTTCTTGGAATATTTTCCCTAGGCATGGCGCTCAATCTATCTTCGGTTGTAAATGTTGTCATGTCATTCTCCTGTAACATTCTGGTACCTATATATTAGTATAAACACTAATAAGGATTTACAATGAACTTTCTAAACACTATCTATTCTTTTTTCTGCGCAATGGGTAAAGCCAAGTATGCAGCTGAACTATCTCGTAACGGTAAGTACAAAGAAGCTCAGGCACTTTACAGAAGTTAATCTTTATAAGTAATCACTTCTCTTCGGTTGGCTTTTCTACATTCTTCGATTACTTGTGGTGGAACATCAGGATGCCAACCACCTATTAACATCTCACAATTATAACGGACTGTGAGGTGTTTGTCAAATTTATCATGGTAATCATTGTCATTTACCACAGCGTAGGCTACGGCAAGTAACATAATGAAACCGGTTATCTTTAGGGCTTCCATTATTGTGGTCTCTGTGATTTTAATTGGTTAATAACATTCTCTAATTCGGTACGCATGGCATTATTTTTAGGAATCCAAACGTATACTCTATGTAGGAAAGCAATTAATTGGTTGATATCCATTATTTAAAAATATCTGACCAAGTTTCTAGTTTAATCTTTTTGGCTTCCATGGCTTCCATCATGGCGCTCTCATCTACCACACCTTGGTCTACGAGAATACCAATCATACAAAGTAATTGGCCAAGTTCCATATCTAGACATTCTTTGGTTGAGGCAGAATCTTCGGTTGGGTAACAAGAATCAAATCCAAATCTCATGACTTTGGATACTGCCTGAATTACTTCAGCACATTCTTCTTGTGTTATAATTAATGCTTCTCTAACTTTATCTTTCATTGGGATCTTCTATAAATCTAATTACGGGTAGAGTATTGGCTACGATAGTCTGCGCTTCTGTATAAGTGGTACAGACTACACGGCAGGTAAATACTCCGTCTTTAATGATGAGGTCAAAAGGTAATGCTTCTCCTCTTGGCATCCATTCTTCTTCAATATAACAATATACAAACCATTCTTTTGCCTGTTTTGCACGGTCAATCAAATCGTCATATATCTTCTTGGGATTAAAATCATCCGCTTCAACATATTCCATCTTATTCATTCAAAAAAGTAGGTTTAGAATTTTTACTTGTGTAATCCGATGCAAAGTCAGTTGCTTCAGATTCCGTCATAAACACTTTACTAAAAGAGGATGGTGCATCTGATGTACCATAATTTACTTTCCAAAAGCCTTCGCCTTCATAAATCACGGCCATAATTTTACCAGCTTCACCAACAAAAGTTGCTATATCTTTCATGATATTAATCCTATAAAACGATTTAATACAACACGGTTATTCAAACGGTTACCAGCATACTTACTAAATGCTGAAACCAGACCACGGGTAGTGGCATTCTCTCTCACTTCAAAAGTCACATCTTCATCAGTATCTAATGCTTCAGTTTTCAACAAATAGTATTCATCAAAACCGGCATTCTTAACAGTCAATGATTTGTTCTTGCGGAACTCTGCTTTGATTTTATCGTGTAACATATAATTGTTAGGATAAAAATGATGTAGTTCACGACCCAATTCACGGCCAGCCAATACATAGAAACCAACAATGTTACAATTAGTTCTTGCCTTCAACATCTTTATATATGATGCTGTCAACTCACGACTGTATGCGTTATCAACAAATTCTTGATGTTTAGTAATTGGATCACGAATGACCATCTTACGTTGAGCCCGCCAATCGATTGCATCATAATCAATCTGTTTGTTGGTTGTACCATCTCTCATATTACCTTTGTCATCTTTGTAAAATACTTCTTTATTACTATGGCCTTCACCATCAGTTAGAAATACAGTATTTACAATCTGTAACTTATATTGTTTCTGAAATTCAGGAACAATCGTCATAGCAGAGATAACAGCTTCATTCAAAGGTGTACCGCCTTTTTGGAACCAGTTTGGTTTCCAGCCACGGCGTAACTCGGACATCTGAACTAAGGCAGAACCGGCATATGTGAATTCAGCCGCAGTCATCTTACTTGATAACAGATTCAATAATTTGAACCGATGCATCACAATATCACCTTCAACTAAAGGTTGTTGGTACGGTTCATCATATTCACAAGAGAAAGCATATACATCATAAGGAATATTTACCTTCTTGCAGAACATTACCAAATTGATTAATTGCTTGACGGTATTTTCTAAGTGATTAGACATAGAACCAGACCAGTCAAGGAACATAACAAGACCGTGTGATTTAGCACCAGGAACAATTGTCATCTTTTTAAAGATATCATCGGTTAACTGATAAGAATAAATCTTACTCATATTCAAATCACCAGTTTTGGCAATACTTGCACGTTTCAGCTGGTCGGCATTTTTACGCAATTCGAATTCTTTGGCAAGATAACCAACAACTTTCTTAGAATCATTACGCAACTTCATAAACTTCTCGGTGTCAATACCCCGTTTGTATGCGTAAGGGTTTTCAGCATCTACACGAAAACGTTTCCATAAAGTCTTGTGGGGTACAATTGCATCAGTAAGGTCAATTTTAGGAATGTTACCATAGTAATGTGTACTACCATCAGTAGCATATAACTTCTTCTCATTCTTACGGAATGCCTCATCTGTATAAGATTTGGTTTCTAACGCTTCGTGTTCAGAAATTTCGGCACCACCAGCTTCATGATGGCCATCAGATTCTAAATCTTTATCTTCATCTTTTGCATTTGGATATTCTTCGCCAGAATTACCATCTTGACGATTTTCTTCATTTTCATCAAATTCATCAGAATCATCATAACCATCGGCATCGATGCCTTCATAATCACCATCTTCATCTTCTTCAAATTCTTCTGGATGATTTTTTCGATGTTCTTCGGCTTGTTTCTTCATGTAATCAGAAACGAGGCGAGCAACCTTCATCACATCATCGTAGGTCTCGGTACCTTCAATCATGTGAACGAGGGTTTGCTCATAGGGGGTAAATTTGATACCTTGTGTTGCGCCGCCTTTAGTATAAAGGTTAACACGGTCAATAAAGTTCAAATCGTTAAGGTCTGTACCAGCAGTACCAAAGAAATCTTTATCAATTAATTCTTTGTACGCACGGATAAAACTGGAACGAATTCCAGGATATTTGTTTTTGACTTTTTTCTCAATACGAGCATCTTCACACACATTCATAATGCCAGATGGAATCTTTTCTTCGTGAGCTTTAATTAAACCATCAAGAGGAGTGTAAAGTGCATGGCCAACTTCGTGACCCATGAAAAGGTCATAAAGGTAACCAGAAATGTTTTTGTCTAATACAGGTACCGTCAATACACGGTTTTTGACATCGAATGACGCAGTTGATACATTGCGTTGTTCGACAATAAGATTTTCTGTTGCCATAAGTTTGGCAAGTAGTGATTTTGATTGAATAAGTTCCATATAATCTCCGAGTTAATAGAACCATTATACGCTATATATCGCTTACCGTCAAGTAGTTTCGGGAAAAGCGTTGTTTTTTAGCAACATAATGATTATTCGTATAATTCCTTGCGTTTTTGGTAGTCGGCCTGATCTTTTTCATGCAAGGAAAGTACTGCCCACTTGCGAGTTACTAAATCCAAGTGCTTCCAATCAGGAATTTCTGCATCCTGCACATTGGCATCGAGCCAAATGTAATGTCCAATATCACTCATATGATTTTCCTTGACTTTTTTCGAAAAAATTCTGTTCAATTGCAGCTGCCAACTTGTCGGCAAGCTTCGGATCGAACTTTACTAAAAAATACGCAACATCTTCTGTTGGTACATGACGCAAGTTGAACATAATATTGTCAATTCCTTGCAAAATTTGTGTTTCTTCGTGTTTTGCTAGCATAATCACCTTACTGTAGTGTGTCATTTTGCTCGGAAGCGACTGTACTGCCTCTTTCTTTCGCAATTCCGACTGATTTTAACCATTCCAACTCAATTTTGAGTTCCGATTCTGATAAAGCTTTGAGATAATGTTCATATTCTTCCCAATCCAAATTACTAATCGTCATCTTCTCATACTCGCAATCTCTTTTGCTTCATTATCTGTAAAAATTGGCACAGCATTTGACTTGTGCATCGTACCAATACCTTTAATCTTTGCTCCTGTGTAAGAATTTCCGAATTTCTTAGTACAAGCGATAAAACCAGTATCTAAGGACGCAAGACGAGGAGTTTCTCGACCTGCAGGAATGGAAAACATTGGAGTTATTTTGGAAAACTTCGTGGATTTATTTCTACTGAAATTGGTAGACATTGAATTGATAGACCTTAACCATTGATCTTTTTGCTCTTGTTGAGCTTTAGTTAATTTCTTGGGTTTAGATTTGGGAATATAACCATATATCATAATAATGAGTTCTCCGTGACTGAAGAACCATTATCTCATAATTACAAGCTGGTGTCAAGTGCTTTGTTGCTAGGATACAACACTATTACCAATACCTCATATCAAAGGCGGACATACCTACTTATGCCAAAATTATCTATGTTGCTGAGTTTTTTCTGGTAAACTTGTATCTTCAAGGTCACTTAGTAACTCTTCTACATTCCTATTCTTCAATTTCTTAATTTCGGAATGCTCATTACGATGTTTTCGTTTTGGCATATAAATGTAATCTTCATTATAATCTTGGTTCTTACGGAACTTACCTACAAACTTTGTCACTTCAATCTCCTATTTCATGGTTTCAAAGGTTATGCCTCTAATCTTAGTTTCAGGCATATTATGCATATCCTCTTCCGAAATATAGGTAATATCGGCATGAGGATAACAAATTTTTACGATTTTGAGTAATTGGCAGACGGTGCCATCGGAATCATTGAATGTAAACACTTCATCTACACATTTTAAATGTTGTATGATATTTTTACGAGCAGGATAATCTTGTACATAACCACCTTCAGACCAAGCCATCCACCAGTCTGAATGAACACCAACGATAAGCCAATCACCTTTCGACCTACATCTTTTCAAGAAGTTTAACTCTTGATTAGATAATGGGTCAAAAGTACCACAAGTAATTATTATTCTATCTTTTCGACTTATCATGGTATAAGATCGGGGAATGCCTCTTTAACAAATTTGTAAGTTAAACCTTTAACGCCTAAATCTTTTCTTAGAATACCACCAACAACTTCTGCTTCACGGGGTTCTATTGATTCAATCAACTGCAATAATAATTGTTTTCTCTTTTCTTGTGTCAATTGTTCAGCGGATGGATGTCCTTTTTTGAACAAATACAACTTACGAATCTCTGTTGACAATTGGCACGGTGAAATGCCGGGAAGAGTATGTGGAATTTTATATTCCGCAGGAATATCATCAATCAACCATTCATGTGTTGGATGAAATGCCAACTCTAATACCTGTACCAATGTCTGAGAAAGATTCTTCTCAATTACTGCCATTTTGGCTTTTTTGCCATCAGCCTCTTCAAATTCATCAAATACTTCATAAATGTTTTTCATTAGAATTCCTCTATCACTTCCATTAAGTTTTTCAGTTTATGTTCAATAAAATAATTCAACAATTTACCTTTAGCAGGTTTTGTTTCTTCATAGGTATTTATAATCTTTTCTCTTATCTCTTTTGGAGTAAAAGATAGGTCGATTAGTGTGGAATTACGGATAAAATTAGCCTTGATGGATTCATTCTGGTCCAAGTAATTCTCACTCATCAACTTGTCTAATACCTTCTGTGTAATAGGAGTTTGGCGGAGGTCACGGACAAAACAATCGGAAGAAGAAAGTACATTAGGTATACCGTCACCCTTATCTCCACGGATAATCTTCTCCTTGAGTTCTAAGATTGGTTCCTTTGATACCACATATTTCTTCTGTGATGGATTGTATTGTTTCACATTTGCATAGTTCTGTAACTGTAGGAAATCACCATCACTTGATAGAATCAGTACTTTTTCGTGAGCAGCTTGGCGTGGTGCTAAAGTACCAATAATATCATCGGCTTCGGCACCATCAACATCAATTACTTTGTATGGGAAGTTTTCTTTGAGTTCTACTTTGAATTTGGCAAGCATTTCAAAAATCATGTGCCAATCTAAGTTGGACTTTTCACGACTTTTCTTACGACCTGCTTTATAGAATGGAAAATACTCTTTACGCCAGTATTTACGGTTATCACAACATAATACCACTTCACCATATTCTGCTTTAAAATTCTTAACATGGTTTCGGATAATATTCAGAATCATATGGCGAACCAGACTTTCATCTAGTTTGCCTTTATGATTGGCAATTTGTGCCATAAGTCCGGCAAGTAATACTTGGTTTAGGTCAACGAGAATCATAACAAACTTTCAATAGTTTCAATAGGAGGCTATTGTATCACACTTTTTCTAATTTGTCAAATATTCGTTGGATGAAGCCACCAGAAGTGGTAGTTTTCCTTACAACCATACCAAACCAATTTTGTGGTATTAGATTGGAAATGTATTCATATGGATCCAAGAAGATTGCCTCGAACCGATCAACATCATATAACTTATCGTTTTCGGTATCATCTTTGAATAATACCACTTCATAAGAATCACCCAATGCATTACCACCTAATTTTTCTCCTGGTGTTTTAAATATTGAAGCTTCGATATGAACTTCATCATCCTTTTCACCTGGTAGAAAGAAGATTGCATCAAATGGTCCTTCAGGATCATTCTTTAATTTTTTGAGATAGTCTAACATTGTAATCCTTGAGATGTGATTTTCTCACTCTTACCATAATCCAACTGTTGTAGTATTCTTCCGTTTCCATAACGCCACGGATGAATTGTTCTTTTGCTTCAACATAACTACATTCGCCTTTGGATTGGCAAAGATGTAAAATTTCACGGGTGAATTTGTCATGACCTAATGATAACACATCTGTAGTTAGTTCGGCACTACTTCCATAGTAAGTTTGCCAATCACTTGATGCTTTGTACCGTTTCTTTTTACCTTTGACTTGTTTGGTTTTGGAAGAGTAAAAGAATTTCTTCCCAATATATTTTCTACCATTCGTCAGATTGGTTATCTGATACACGAACCCGTAATTATTACCAATCAAGTCTTCCGTAAAATCTGTATTATTATATGTCCAGTTTATTCCCATGCCTCATCATCCAAATCATCTTCATCCTCTATATAGGATTCGGATAATTCTTCGATGATTTCGCCACAGAATGGACAATGTTCAGGTAGTTCTTGTGAAACCAATTCTTCTGTGAATTGAACTGTGTATTGTGATTCACAACTGAGGCAATCGCCTGATAGTGCTTTGTCTGTCATATGCAACCTTTAATGAGCCCAAACATCACCCCAATCTCCTGATAAAGAACCTTTAGCATAATCAGTTGCTCTGTTCTCAAAGAAGTTTGTGTGTGTTGGTGCGTTAATCATTTCTTCTACCCACGGCAGAGGATTACGTTTCACTTTAAACTGACCTTTGAGTCCTAAAGAAATCAATCTACGGTCGGCAATATAACGAATATACTTCTTAACATCTTCAGATGATAAATCTTCCATGGCACCCATTTGAAATGCCAAATCAATAAACTTATCTTCTAATTCTACCATGCGTTCAGCAATGGTATATAATCTACCTTTTAATTCATCGTTCCAAATTTCACGATTCTCTTCTATGTATGTACGGAACAATTTGACCATATTCTCGGTATGTTGTGTTTCATCAACAATAGACCAAGTAACAATCTGACCCATACCTTTCATCTTACCGTGGCGTGGGAAGTTCAACAACATAATGAATGATGAGAACAATTGCATACCTTCAGTAAAGGCCGAGAATACGGCAATATGTGTTGCTGTATTTTCTTTGGTTGTATTTTGGCCAGAGATATTCATGACATAATCATGTTTCTCTTTCATTTCGGCATAAGCCATAAATTCATTATATGTTGTATCTGGTAGACCGAGAGTTTCGATCAAATGTGAATAAGCAGCAATATGTAAGGCTTCACGAGCAGCAAATCCCAATAACATCATTCGTATTTCGGGTTGAGGGAAATAAGGAAGATAATTATTAACATAACCGCCAGCAACGTCAATATCTCCTTGGGTGAAGAATCTGAAAATGTGAGTGAGGAATTGTTTTTCTTCTTTTGTAAGTTTTTTCTTCCAATCTTTAACATCTTCAAGCATTGGTACTTCAGTATGTAACCAATGAGATTGCTCATGCTTAAGCCATGCATCATAAGCCCAAGGATAATTAAAAGGTTTAAAATATGAGCGATCATCGGTCATCCTTGATTCTGTTTTTTTGATCATTCTTTTCTCTTTACATTAAAATGCTACTGATGAACCACAACCACAGGTTGATTTAACTTCTGGATTGGTTATAATAAATTGTGAACTAAATTTTACATCTTTATAATCTAAAGTAGCTCCCATTAAGTATTGTGCCGACATTGAATCAACAAACACTTTAATGGAATCTTTTTCAATCACAAAATCATCTTCTTCTTGTTTGTCATCAAAGGTGAATTCATATTGAAAACCCGAACACCCTCCACCTCTTACTGACATTCTTAATGCCAAATTACTGTTGTCTTTTTCTTCAAAAATTAAATCTCTAATTTTATTAAAAGCGTTATCTGTTACAGTAATCATTTTATACCTTACATGAACATTTAAGTTCGTAGTCTTTTATTGCTGCTTTAATTGCATCTTCAGCCAAGATTGAGCAGTGTATCTTGACAGGTGGTAGAGCAAGCTCTTCCGCAATCTGAGAATTCTTAATTGATCCTGCTTGTTCTAGCGTTTTACCTTTAACCCACTCAGTAACGAGCGAACTGCTAGCAATCGCCGATCCGCAACCGTAAGTTTTAAATTTAGCATCCGTAATAATTCCATCTTTGACCTTTATCTGGAGTTTCATTACATCACCACAGGCAGGTGCTCCCACCATACCCGTGCCAACATTTTCATCAGTAGAATCCATTTTACCTACATTTCGTGGATTTTCATAATGGTCTAATACTTTATCTGAATATGCCATTTAACCTTCACAAGCAATACAATCGTTACCTTGAGCAATCTGTGTCATATCTAGCTCTTTAATAACATTTCTTTCAATCCTCTTAGACACCTTGTCTGCCTTACCAATCTTTTCAGAACGGCAGTAGTAAAGAGTTTTCAGTCCTTTTTTCCATGCCATAAAGTGAATGGCGTGAATATATTTAATGTGTGCATCTGGTCTAAAGAATAGGTTCAATGATTGTGCTTGGTCGATATACTGCTGTCTATCACCAGCCAATTCGATTACCCATCTTTGGTCAATTTCCATGGATGTTTTGAATACATCTTTATCGTGCTGTGACATCCAATCTAAATGTTGAACAGAACCATCGTTAGCAATAATTGTTGACCAAACATCATCGTACCATTCGGCTGGCTTATCATGTGATAATTTAATAATTAATTCATTCAACCATCTATTCTTATTTAAGAATGATCCCGAAAGAGTATCTTGTCGATAAGCGTTAGCACGGTAAGGCTCAATACTAGGGCTAGTGTTACCCATAATAATTGAAGAAGATGCGTTTGGTGCGATAGCCATAAGATGGCTGAAACGATTGCCAGTTCCCACCGCATCAGGAGCCTCACCTCTTTCCAATCCAAGTTCTTTATTAGCATTATCTAGTCCTTCTCGAATAGATTTGAAAATGCGGTTGTTGGCAACTTTGGCCATAACACCTTCAAAAGCGATTCCGTTACGCTGTAGATAAGCATGAAACCCGAGAGCACCAATGCCAATAGAGCGCTCTCGTTGAGCGGAGTATCTAGCACGACTGATACTGTCAGGAGCATTATCAATGAAGTAATTGAGCACGTTATCAAGCATCTCAGCAACGTCTTTAAGAAATAGTTTGTTATCTTTCCATTCATCATATGTCTCCAAATTTAAACTTGATAAACAACATACTGCTGTTCGCTGTTCATTGGTGGGTAAAATAATTTCAGAACAAAGATTTGATTGATGTACTTTTAAACCTAAATCTTTTAAGTGTTGTGGTAACTGATTATTACTTGTATCAATATAGTGAATGTATGGTTCACCTGTGTGCATACGCAATTCAAGGATCATTTGCCATAACATCTTTGCTGATACAGTTTCACGAATTTCTTTTGATGCTGGGTCTACTAAATTCCAAGAATCATCAAATTCGGGATCCAACATAGATTGTTCAATGAGGTGCATGAACTCATCAGTAATATTAATACCGTGATGTAAATTTAAACACCGCTGGTTTGGATCACCAGTCGGTTTACGCATCTCTAAGAAACCAATGATATCTGGATGGCTGATGTCGAGATAAGCAGCATAACTGCCCCTACGAGTGCGACCTTGACGATATGCAAGAGAACTAGCATCGTAGATTTTGAGGTGAGGCATGACACCAGTAGATTTATCATCTGCTGAACGAATACCAAAGCCAATACCAACGCCACCACCAAGCATAGAAAGCCAATTAGTTTCAGAAAGATTATCAACTAATCCTTCTGCAGTATCTTCAATATAATTAAGGAAACATGATATAGGCATGCCACGCTTACTACGACCAAAACTGAGAATGGGAGTAGAATAAGAGAGCCAATGTTTACTGCTGTATTCATATAATCTTTGTGCATGTTTTTGATTACTCCCGAATGATTTTGATACAAATGCGAATCTATGTTGTGGAGATTCTTCATCTTCCTTCATGTAGCTTTCTTTTAATCTTTTAATCCCAAGTTCATCAAATAATTTATCTTGTTCCAAATCTATTCTAATGCCTAGGTATTCAGTCATTCTTATTTCGCTTTCTTTTTATTATATTTACTGCACAAATTTAAATCTTTTTCCAATTAATAAATTCTGCTTTTGCTCGCAAATTCACAAAGGTATTGTTACTTATAATGTCTTGGATTTCGTCTGGTGAGAACCCATCTAGCACCATATCATTAATGTCTTTAGATTCAATCATTTCTGGCCAGATGACCACATTATAATGATTTTCGATTGCTTTGTCAATCTTCATCACAATTTCTTTATTTCTTGGTTCGTTGTCAAATACCAAAGTAACCATGGACTTATCGTATATATTACTGATGGATTCCAAGTTAGAATCAGCAGTCGCCACGGCATTCTCTAGGAACATGCTGTCAATAGGACCTTCCACTACATAGATCATCTCCTCCTGATTGATCCTATCCATTCCAAAGACCTTTTGGTTATCGTCATGGAGTTTCAGAGTGATGTATCTTAGTTTGGATTCGCCTAGCGCTCTCCCCTGAACAGCGACCAGGTTCTTTTCTTTATCATAAAACGGTATGACGAGGCGGCTGTCTTTCTCTTTAAGGCTTGTGTTCTTAATCCCAAGATTTTGTATGAAGGCGGCGAAATCTTCCGCATAGTATAGTTGCGAGTGAAAGGCCTGTGGAATCCATCTCTTCTGAATATAGACCTTAGCATAATGCGCCTCTGGTAAACTGTCGATTGATGGAAGTTCCAAGGACTTTTTAAACTTCGGCGCTTCTTGCTTAATTTCCTCGAAATCGGGCTTCGGATAGTTTCCATTGTCTGTTCCATTTTTATATCTTTCAAGTGAATACTCAGCAACTAGGTTTGGATCAACTTGGCTTAGAAAATTGTAAAAAGTAGTCGATGCACCACAATTATGACACATATAAAAATAGTCATTCTTTTTGCGGTAAACGTAACCACGGGTTTTTGTTTTATTTTTCTGTGAGTCGCCACAGAGAGGACATCTAAAGTTATAGAGGTCGTCCTTTTTCTTGGCGAACCTCTGCAACTTGGGAGAAACCAATAACAGGAACTTCCTGTCGATAAACACGCTCATAATATAAATGCCAAATAGGGTTAATGATTAACGTAATGCTTTCAGTATTGTATCAAAACTGGAGTGAGAAATCAACCATGTTATAACAACAATACCACCGGCAAGTGTCCACTTCCATTGGTTCAATTTCTCATATTGGTCTCTAGAAGATTCCACATGGCTAGACATGGTATCTTTCAATTGTTTAATTTCTTCCATAATACATTTTTCGGATTCTTGGACCTTGTCCAATACCATATCAATTCTTTCATGGATTTCGGCAATATTAGTATCTTTTTCTTTTCTTTGATCGTCCATATCGTCATACACTTTACTAAGGTGGCGGTCGTGTTGGTCTACCAGTTTTTCTATTACCTGGTCCATTTTATTACACAATGCTGATAAAGTCAATACTTGGGTCTTTAATACACCAACATCAACTTTGATTTCCGAGATATCGTCTGCCATTATTTTTTCTTTTCTGGTACTTTAGTGGCTTCTAGTTTTTTGTGTGTCTTAACATTCTTACACACTTCTTTTTTGGTCTTTTCATCCGTGTGGCAAACTTTCTTTACCACAGATTCAGCATAAGAAACTTGTGAAAAACAAAATATCAATCCAAATGAGATTAATAATTTCTTCATTTTATTTTCCTTTGGCCAACATAGCCTGGATTTTTGCTTGAATTGCTTTAGCCCAAAATGGCTGTGGAAAATTCCATCCAACAAATGCGCCTACTGCGATCCAAAAAATTATGTCTAACATGATGATTATCCTTTATAGTTCTGGTTGTGGTGCTGAGGGAGGAGCAATCTTTCCACCCATTGTTGTTAACATTGGTCCTGGTGGTTGTACAGGCATAGGTGTGGGTGCAAATGTTTGAACAGGATTTACAGCAGTGCCGGCCACCTTTTCTTGTGTTCTACCAAAAGCAGCAATACCAAGAACTGCACCCATAGCAAGGTGAAATAAACCTGCACCTTGTAATGTTAATGGTTGCCATTGGTTATGTACTTGGCCATGTTGCACTGCTTGTAATATGCTCCACAAAACAGGAAATATAACCATATCAAACATACAGACAACCATATACATCCAGCCCATGGCAGGACGCCACTTCTTTTGCATCCAATCTTCGTCTTTTTTGATGTCGGCCACTTTATTTACCTTTATTAATTGCAGCTTTTAATTTTTCTTCAATAACAGCAATGTGTTCTTTATTTGCTTGAATACTATCACGATTCTTTTGAATAGCTTCTGTTAAGTCCTGACGTAGTTTTTCACGGGCAAGTTCGCTGCCAGTATTACTAGCTTGTTTATTGTCCTGTGTTACTACTAGACTTACTTTGCTTTCTAAGATAGTAACTTGGTGATTAAGTGTTGCTACTGAACTTAACAAATAACCTACACCTGCTATAATTAAGGGTAGTAGAGCAAACAACATTTTCTCTATAAACACACCTTTTGATGATTCTTCTGCCATTTTAATTCCTTATTTTGGAGGATTATTGATTAGATCCAAAGCTCTTTGTAGGATTACTTTGGTTTCTGTGTTTTCTGGAAGGTCAATTTCAGTAGCAAATTCTGTCATGATTCCAGGAATATCAAACGGATCGATACGGCTTCTAAATTCAGTATAATCGATCTTGTACTCATCAATAATGTGTTGTTGGTGGTAAAGATGAGCTCTACCGACTGCTTCATTAAATCGCTGTTGATCTTCTTGATTGTCTAACATATTAATCTCCTAATACTATAAAAGTTATTGATATATTTATGCCAAAACGCTTAGTGCATGGTCATAATGTTTGATCCTATCGTCCAAACCAATATAACCACCATTAATCACTTTTGTCATACCTTTGATGTCACCGGTATCGGCAAATCTATTTAAATTGTTAGATTCCCAAAACCAGCAAGCGGACTGAGCGGCACCTTCAAAAGATTGTAGATATTCTGGAACATCTTCAACATTCATCTCCAAACTGTCCGCAAATGCTTGATAGTTGCTCTTACCAGTTAGTTGAATTAGACCACGACCACAGTAACGGAAACCATCGCCAGACGCTTCATCTCCATTACCCATACGATTAGCGTAGACCTTGTTAGCAATCATCTCCTGCTTACCTGCATAGGCATTGGATAGGTCGTCATTTGGAAAATACTTTGGAAATACCTTGCGCAATGTAACAGCACGGTAATTCAAGTTTTCTTTCAAGGCAGTGAAACCACCACTCTCATGTGAACATTGGGCTATGAAAGATGCAATTCTTTTTGATGTGTCGATTTCGTAATCCGGTAATAATTGGGATAAGGCATGGTGCCATTGATCGATGTATGGATTATTTGGTAATAGATAACTTAATTGTTCTCTAGTAAGTTCCATTATTTCACACTTTCAAAAATTTGTTTCTGTTCACTATACCACTTTTGCCAACCTTTCACCGTGTTGACTAACTCATAGTATGTACCATAATTTTCATTTACTGTTGTGAGGAGGTCAACTGCTTTAAAGTTGCTGGTTCCCGTAATAGTTCCGATGGTGCTTGAGGGAACTTCGTTACGACTGGAACTGTTGTGCAGGCCAACAGCAATATTAGACAACTTACACTCATCAGTAATGTACTTAGTAATCGCTTTAGAATTTGCATTACTATTCTCCTTAATAATATTATTTTTTACATTAATTTCATATGCTAATTTTGTATTTGCTTGAGCAGATTGTGCTTCCGCTTTGGCAACTTTTAATTCCATTTCTTTTACTTTGGCCAACCAATCATTATTATTGCTTATACCACCTTCGAACCAAATGCCAATAACTAACATTATGATAGAAACAATTTTAATTGGTGTTGTATATGTACCAACAAAAGGAATGTAACTGAAAAACGTGGCCGCAAGCAGACCTAAAATTGCAATAATAACAATTAAGTGAAATACAAAATCAGGTAATAAACTTAATAACCATATCATTGTGGTGCCTTTCTACGAACATTCATCATAATAGGAGTATTATCTTTCTTTTTCTTTAGATAAACACCAGGTTCTCCACCCTTACCACCTGTACCAGCGATAGCGCCACCGCCAACAACATTAGTTGGTCCAGCAGAACCATCTTCTTTAAGCCTAGAATGTTCTTTATCTAAATCTAAACGGCGTTGTTGAACTGCTTTTTGATCAACATCTTTATTTCTGGATAGGTCTTGCAATACTTTAGATTTTGATGCATAATCTTTATGTGGATCCGCAGGATTTAATTTTGATTCTTTAACCGGCACACAGTTAGGAACTGTTCTACCATTCTTCTCTTTAGTGCCTACGGCAGTATAACCTTTCCAACAAGCCGACTTTAAATCGCCTGTAGGTTGTTTAACTTTCTCTTCAATCTCTTCTTCTTTAACACAAGAATCTTTTGAAAATGCCTTCTTACCTGGAACAGGTTTATATCCTGTCCAGCAACGGCCTTTTTCATCCAAGTATTGTTTAAATTTTTTCATTAGCAGTTCCACTTTCTTAGTGCTAGTGCTTTGCGAGTTGGTTCACCATTTGGTTTTTTCATAGCACCTTCCATGCCACCCATGCGAGCACAGAATGATTTTCTACGATTAGCCGCTTTAGAACCTGGTTTTAATTTAGATGGAGGTGTTGTGACAGCCATCGATAACTTGGAACCAGGATTTTCTCTACGATAAGAAGCAATACCTTTACGATTTAATCCGCCTTCAGGATTCTTACCTGCTTTTCTTTGCCACGCAGCAGATTCTTCTATTTGTTCTTTAATCCACTCATCGGGAGTTTTACCGTGTCTGGATACAAAATCGTTATGCAATTCTTTACCCGTAGTGTTACCTTTTTTAGATATATTCATCATCAATTTATTAATTGATTCATAATCATGATTATCTAATTTCTTTAAGCCTTTTTCTAAGGCGGTAACGTTACAGTAACTTTCTTCTACAAATTGTTTAAAAGATTTCATAGTTGTCTTAACATTTCTGCAATGTGCATGTCTAAAGGTATCTCGTCTACCTTTATATTCTTTCCATTAATACCTTTTACTGTATCTGGTAAAACATTCAGATATAATAAAAAGGTTTTCAATATATCATAATCTCTTTCATCTATCCTATAGAATAGTATTCTTGTGGTCGCTTCTGGACCAAAAACATTATTCAATAGAATGATATGATTTAAAATCAATCGTTCTTTTAAAGCCTTAGTAACCTTGTATCTACGAAACAATCTTTTTAAATATTTGGTCCTTTTCATGTCGCCTTCAAATTCCGACATGACACAATTAGGCGATTCGTAACACTTCATCGCAAATAATAAAAAATTGTCATCATTCAAATCATCAAACATATTATTTTGTAAACCTATAAATTAGAAACGGAGATATCAGTTAAGCTATCTCCGTCTATATATCAACTTCAAATTTCAATATTAAGCGTCTGGTAATGCAATATCGTCAGAACCATCACCAGTTGGATTAGCTAAAGCAACTAGAGTTTCATATTGAACACGGCCAGCACGACCACCAGTTCCAACTCTCTTTATATTCCAGCCAACGTGTGCTGCATTTGTAAAACCAGAATCACTACCACCGGCTTGACCTAAACCTTTAATAGCAATTGCTGTTGTTGCGGTTGAAGCAACTTTCTCAAAGTACTGAGCATTATTACCAGTACCGGTAATATTAACAGAGGCACCCTCAAGAGTTTCTGACACCTTGAATGCGTTAGCAGTTAAACCAGAGGCAATAACATAGTAGGTATTACCACTAGTTAATCCAGTAGCAGAAGCACCGCCACCGTTTTGATATACCACTTGGCTATTAGCAGTTAGTCCGTGCGTTGTGTAAGCAATAGTATCGGTACCAGTATTGATACCAGTAGTAGGGATTGTTACCCTAGCTTTTGGAATTGTTACAGTTGGAACTGTTTCATATGATGATCCAACATTGGTAACGACAATCTTTGTAACGACTCCACCAGAAATCGTTGCAGTAGCTGCAGCACTTGCGCCGCCTCCACCAGAGAATGTTACGGTTGGTGCTTCCACATACAATGTACCACCATTGATGATGGAAACATCGGTAACATTATCGGAACCGGCAAATCTTTCGGTTGCATCAACCAAAAATAGGCCAACGGTTTCATTGGTAATATAGGCACTAGGTGCAGTATTACCGTAAAGATAGGCTACGTTTGTAGCGTTAGGCGCAGCATTTACTTTAGATGGTGCAGCTTTTGTGATTGTAGCATTTACAGCCCATTTTGGTGCGCTGGATGCTTGATCGACTTTTCCCCAAGATGACATTTTTTTCTCCTTTAATGTCTGTTTATATGTTATTTATGTTAATTGCCCTTCTTACCAAACTCTTTATTGAACTGATTTTGGCCTGGTCTATTCTTCATCATAGGATCAATTTCCACCTCATCTCGCTTTTCACCAGTTAGTGTGGTTCCACCAGTCATTACTGCCAATGCTTCTGGTTTCTTTTCACCAAAACTATCTTTCTTATCGGTTTGATTAAACTTAGGCTTTTTACCATAAGTCTGTACCGATTTATCTTCCTTTTCATGGTCATAGGTATCTTCCTTGACCATACCCTTACTCTTATATAAAGCCTTAATCATACGAGCAGATTTGGACCTCTGGCTTTTTATGCTGGTAGTTTCACCACCGTTGGCACCATCACATGGCGCTTGAGTTGCAGCCAAAGAATCTAGTGTATTCTCACTTGTTGGTTTGTAACCAGATAAACGGTCTAGAGCTCTATTCCAACTTTTAGAGCGAGTTTTGACTCTTTGGTTATGTGCCTTCTTATCCATACCTGGTTTTTTCTCAGGTACAACTGGTTGTTGTTTTAACCAAGAAAATACTGTGGATTTTTTGAGTTCATCCAATTGTTCAAATTCTTCATTCTGTTTACCATAGTAAGCACCCAAAGCCATTTTCTGACGTTCTTTTTTGGACTTACCAACAAACTTAGGATTATCTGAATGAATGAAATCATGGATCCAATCACCAGCAGAAGCATCCTTACCTAGAACTTCATTAATCATTTGGTCGAGTTCTTCTTCATCTAACTCCACACCTTCTTTATTCAATAAAGCACGATGGTGTTGGTCAATCGGAATCTTATGTTTACGAATCAGAGCACCCAACATCTGTCTAGTTGTACTTTTTGTTGATGTTTTACCAATAGTAGATACTTTTTTGATAGCTGCATGGGCGGCTGAAGTGGCAGTAGGTTCATCAGAATCGATGGCCATAATATTCTTTAAATGCTTCTTAACAGTATCATGGTCTAATTGAGTCGGACCATAAACTTCATCCAATTCAACTTCTTCTTTCAATTTTAATTCAGATTTTCTTTTACCAAAAGTCTTATGAACAAGAGTATCTAAGTTTTTATGAAATGATGTTTCTTTAGCCTTACTAATTCCTGCATCTTCTTTATTTAAATGTTTCTGTAAACGGTCAATAGCAGAAGTCATTCCACCGGAATTCTTTGCAAGATCGTCATGTTTCTTTTGACGCTCATCGGATGCTTTACGAAATCTATCCAATGCACTTGGCTTTGGTTTTTTAACTGATTCGTTTACTTTTTCATTCTTACTAGTAATGTAGTTACCAACAGTATCGATGTAATCTGTAGCCAAAGTTACTTTAGCTTGAACCCATGATGGCAATTGTTTTTCATAGTCCTTACCAATATGTGAACGAACCATATTAATAGCTCTTTCCATCTGTTCTAGTTGGCCTAAAACCATACTACCTTCATCATCTAACATATTACCCATGGCAATAGCAATGTGATTCTCTTTAACTACCTCTTCTGTGAATTCGTGGTCTCTTCTCCATTTCAAAAATTCACCAGATTTAGAATGTGCAATTTTAGTTTCTTTGGAAACAAAATTTGGATTGATTCCTCTAGAATTCAGAAAACGATGTAACAACTCTTCTTCAGATGCTTCAGCAATACCAGACTTTGCCTGCCATGGATCCATTGGATTTACACCCAAAGGTTTAGCAGCAGGCGATTGATTGATGTTAACAACTTTTACTTTTCTTGACATATTATTACCTATTATTTAATTTTGGTTTTGTCTTGAACTCTTTTCAAAGCTGATTTGGCCAGGTCACGAGCACGGCTCATTGGCGTATGAACTGCACCAGATTTATCTTTAGCATCCTTCTTCATTGGCTCCCAACCAGATGTTCCAGCAATAGTTGCTTCATGAACTTCATGTGATTTCATTGCAGGAGTTTTTTGTATTTTAACAGCTTCAGGAGTATCATCGCCTGGTTTACGTTCACCTTCTTTATCTAAAGGACTAACTTTTAGTTTATAAGATTTGAATGAATTGATTTTGCCTCCAGGCATACGACCAGCTAAAGTATCAGTTGTAATAGGAGCATCGTCACATTGTTTGTAATTTTCTTCATCCAACTCGACTTCTTCTTTTCTTACCATGTCAGTATCATCGCTAGATTTTCCTGGACGCTTATCCACAGGAGGTTTTGCATATGGTGATGGTTTACCACCATAATTAGTTATGGGTTTGCTGATCGGTTTCATTTTTAATTCATCAATACGTTCAACTTCTTCGTTACGAGCTTTAGCAAGGTTCTCGGGAGCAGAGATAGAATCTTTCTTAGGACCTTTAGCATCAGCCATAGTCAATGGTGTATCACCTTTTGCTTTACGGAGATAAGCGGGTACATCAGACTTACGAACTGCTTCTAAGAGTTTACCAGCAAAATGCATGCCTTCGCTGACTTTCTTTTTACCTTTGAGAATTTTAAAATCTTGGCCATCAATCTTATTGTTGTGGTTGGCATCAATCTTATGTTGATCACCTTTCAATTCTTCTTTTACCGGTTTATCAGCAATAGCCTTTTTCATTGGCTCTTTTTTGTTACCATCTTTATCCATATCTAAGAAATCTGGCTTAGCACCTTCTTTCATCTCTTTAGCTTTTGGACCTTTAAGATTATCAACGGCAGATTTAGTTTGGTCTTTCTTTGCTTTAGCGGAATTACCATAACTTCCACCAAACACTCTCATTCCTGTAGGTGTAGGTTCTTTAATTGGTGCAGTTTCCACAACTTGGTTAACTGCATCAATCATTGATTGACTTACTTTATCTTTTGCAAACATTTTTATTCTCCGTTTTTTTGCTTTTTTTTCTTCTTTAATAAATTATCTACACGAACTTTATTATCAGCTGGTGTAACTAATGGTTCTTTATTTGTTGATCCGCCAAGAACTCCACCTACACCCATGTCACGGGCGCCTGGATCATCAATGGCCTCCGTTTTTATATTCTTTCTAAACTTCTTAAAATCTTTATTATCATAAGCACTACTCAATGGATTTACAGAACCACCAGAAGGCATTACTGTGGAAGCTGGACTTGCATTACTGTAATCTATACTCTCACCTAATCCAGCACCACCAGTTAAACCACTACCATTGGTTCTTGTATTCCATTCTCCACCTAAACCTGATGGATCACTCGGTCTTGGATCAGATAATGTTCTGTTCTTCTTTACTTTTTCTTTGTCTTTGGAGAAGTTGCTTTCTTTGGGGCTTGGTCTCCAGCTGACTTTGGGCTGGCTTTCTTCGTAGGTGCGGAACGTGTAGCCGCCCGTTTTTTTGGTGCCGTCCCACTTGATGGTGTCACCGGCTGGATCGTTGGCTCGGTTGTCGGCTGGGATGTCGCTTGGTCGCTCTGCTCTTCCAACTTTGGTTTTCTGAATAAATCGATTAGTGCTTTTAACATTTTTTTCTTCCTTATATAAGTCAAAATTCATAACCATTGGTTTATTATTTCTATGTAACCAATCATTAACGGTTTCATTTACCGATTTGCGATCCAAGAAGGATTCCGTCATTTGGTAAATTTCATGTATGTCACCATCTTTACTATCTATGTCGCCTGTATTATCAAAGGAAACAAAATTTGTGAACATCTCATTGAAATATTTAGTGTTTTCTTGCGCTTTCAACCATTTATCTTGGCGTACAGATTCTACCATCATTCTAGACAATAGTGTGTTCCGTTCTTTACTGGCTTGATTGGTGGTATTGACAAACACCATTAGGGTTTCATAACCCAATTCTTCTAGTTCTTCTCTTACATAAGAGAGTTTTTCTCTATCATCGGCAGGACCATTAATGATCAATGGACCACGATTACGAATGGCTTCTCTACGAAAATCACTGGTTTTCTCTGATAACTTTTGTTTATCACCAAGGTAATCTCTGGCCTGTATCAGATTCAATTCAACGATACGAGCTTCAGCAATGGCTTCACGAATGATAATATCTTTACCTGAACCAGGTCCACCAGTTACAAAGATTGCTTTAAAATGACCACGGGAAGTATCTTCATGTAGACCCATACCTTTACGAGTATCATGCATTAATTCTTTTGAGTGCTTATCTGAAACATGAGAAGGAACACCCTTACGAAACTCTTTATGGTTGCCTGTGGAAGCGTGTTGGCGCATCTTAGTACCAGACATACCTTCTGAACCTTCGGCATCCGGATCACGGTGACCAGCAGAATGTACAGTAATCTTTTTAAAGTTATACAAAGCACCTTTATGTGTACCATTGTATTTGTTTAACTTTTCTTTCATTTCTTTAACACGGTCAGAACCAACAACCATATGTAAATGAGTTACACCGGATTTATGTAATTCGGTTGCATGGTGTAAAAATGTTGGATGTTCTTTAGAGGAAGTTTTGAAGTTTGTTCCTGGTGAATATCTTTGCAGGTGCTTCAATTTTTGTGCACCACTTAAAGGATTCTTTTTAGCGTCTTGTGAATGGGAAGCAACAACTGTGTGACCAGCATTGTGTTCTTTTGCTACCTCTTTTACTTTATCAATTAACTTTAAATGGCCGGTTGTGGGAGGATTCATGCGACCAAAGGTCATAACATGGTGGTTTTCACCTTGTTTGGTTTCTTCGACTAGTTCTAAGAATGATTTCATTTACGAACTTTTAAAAGATTCTGTTTAGCAAACTCAGCACGGTTAACCAATTTAGTTGGCTGATTATCGTGATGAACTACGAAACCTTCGGGTTTGGACTTCTTACCTTCAATGTGGTGTTGGTAGTGTCCTTCATGTGTTTCTAATGATTTAACTAAAGCATTTTTTGCTTGGTGTAAATGATGGTGCATTGAGAATAAGTTGCTATAATGTTCTTTGTGTTTTTCAACATGAGCAATTTGTTTTTTACCTTCGCCAGTTTTTTCAGCCTTAGATTTTTCAGTTGAAACTTTGGCAGCCAGCTTTTCGTGTATATTGTGTAAATGTTTTTTAAAACCCTCGACACTTGGCACTTCATCATGTCTTACAGTATGGTTTATGTATGTTGATAGGTGGCCATGTTCACCGCTATGTTTTGGATGAATTGCGTTATACATTTTGTGACCGTGAGTATCGTGAATTTCTTTTGCTGCAGCCATGTGTTTATGAAATTCTTTTTTGTTGGCTTCAGAATGTTGTACTTTACTGGTATCATGTTCTGCGCCATGAATATGGACATCCGGATGTTGTTTAAATTTACTCACATCTACATGAGGCGAAGCATGCTTCATGTCATCACTATACTGGTGGTGAACCACTACACCAACTTTAGATTTTTTAATCTTTTTTGCCTCATCACCGTGAGCAGTATAGGTAATTGTGTTCGGTGTAAATGATACTTTACCTTCTTTAGCTTCTACGATGTAACCTTCATTTAACTTACCACTATCTTGGTGGTGCATTAAATCGCCTTGATAAACACCGTGTTTAGGTGTTACTTTTGGTAAATGTTTAAGTGCGTGTTTGAGTGCTCTGGCTAAACCAGGAGCGTGACCGTGGTTTCTTTCAATATCTTTTTCTGTGTGATTAATCTTTGGATTCTTGTTAAAGGCAGATTTGGTCGCCACAAAGAATTTACCATTCTTAGGATGATGGCCAAATACAATCGATGGAGAACCATCATACTTCATTGTCAGATTTGTATTCTTGTGGCCGCCGGTCATGTGAGCATGGGCTTTCATTAGAGCTTCATGAGCATGTTCAAAACCAGCATGGCCGTGCATCAGAGGTCTATCTTCGGCATGATGGATATGCTTGAGTTCGGAACTTTTTTCCGTTTCTTCCGTTAGGAATGATCTAAATGATAACATTGAATTTCCTCTTGATTTGCAACACACTTTGGTTGCCGATTTGCTTATTTATACAACTTTTAAACTTTTGGAGCCAATTCTAGAAAGATTCGGTTCGATACATAGTGTCGTTTTTATTGGCTTTTTTCACCAACAATCATAAATGAATCGTTTAAATCACGGTCGGAGTAGAATATATTGGTGTAACCTCTAGATTCCATATAATCTTTGATGATTCCTGCTGAGAACATATGAATGTGTTTTCTATTATTCCATGGTCTCCAGTATTCTTGGGCATAGTGTGGTAGATATAGAAACAGAACTCCACCATTCTTTAGATTTGCTGTCCAATAATCGAGTGCTGTAACCCAATCAGGAAGATGTTCCAAACAATGGCTAGAATAAACATAGTCTAAATCTGTGTATTCAAAATTATATGCTGTATTACCATCGTTGAAATTCAAATCGATACCGATGGCACCAGGAAAACACCACTCTTGTCTATTGCATCCAACATCTACACCATAACCTTTACAGAAGTGTTTGGCATAAGCAATAGCAAACTGTGAGGCATTACCTTCAGCTTGAAAGTGTGGATATGTTTTTTTGTTATAGTTTAAAATATTCATTTAGTTTAGCCAGTTCAAAGTCGTTAAGATACATCAATTTAGAATTACGATTACCGTAAAAATGTTTTTCAAATGAATAAGTTATTGGCTTATTATCCCAATTACGAATATCATCACCCCACAATACCACTTGTTGTTTGTTCAACAAGTCAGCAACACCAGAAATACCAGTAAATGTGGAAACAAATGGATGTTTGCTATTTTTAATAATATAGGCATTTCTCATCAGACTATCATTATAATCTAAAAATTTGATTCCGTCAAGATGTGATAGTGTCCAAGACGATCTTCTACCATCTATATTTGGACCACTCCATCGATCACCACCATACACATCATTACCAACATCAAAACCTAAATCTTCCACTTTCAATACGAAATCATCATCCACTTCAAAAACAATTCGGTAATTGTCATTGATCCAATTTTCATAACGGCAAGTTTCAATTGGTCTATCTGAATCTTCTTTATCTTCTCTTGTCCAAGAGCTCATTTTAATAATGTCATCACCATATAAGAACACTTCATCATCAAATTCGACCGATGAGAATATATCTTGATACATTAGAAATTCTTTGATGCCATTAAACTTTTTCATTTCACCACGAATAATGAAATCTATTTTACCAATACTTTTAGATAGACCAGATAATACGGGTAAACTATTTACAAAGTCGCCAAGATTGGCGGTACAATCAATTTGAACTTTCATTAAAATCCTTAAAAGCAATAAACCAATCAGATTCAGATACTCTATGTAGTTCAAATAAATCTGGTGATGATAGGTACGACATTAACAATAAAGTTTGGTCGTCATCGATTAAATTATTATCCAATAGTTCTGTAGTGTTGTGGTGTACTAGATGTTCCAACTTAGGCCACATATCTTTACCGGCAACAATACAAGGACCTGTAATGTGGACATTGTTATCAACAATAACATCTTGTATGAATGTTCCTTCTTTCCAATCTTTGATATTGAAGAAATGGATCTTATCTTTATTGAATGGATATCTCCAATGTTTAACGCCATTGAGTGTAGATTCATCACGACAGTAACCAAAGTCCAACCAAGCAACCAAATCTGTATTGATTAGATTGGATTGAATGGCTCTGTTTACAAATGATGATTTCAATAGATTCACTAAAACATAATCAGCATTCCAATATTCTGGATTGCGTACTTGTGTTGGATTTATTTTGCTTTGATAGTTTTCATCTTTTTGTACTTTAGAGATTGATGTTCTCAATTCATTAAAGTTACTTTTGAAATCAACTATCAAAATATCTAGTGGTCGGTCTTGTCGTAAAAATTTAACCTCGTCTGCCAAATCTTTTGTTGTATAAACAACCATATTATTTTCCAACTTGGCCATATGGCCAAATCGTTCAAGATATGTCTTGGTTGTTCTCTGTAAGTAATGAGGCAGACCCTTATCTGGCGTCCAATCACCACGACCAATATCAAAGAAAGCAGTAACTATGGTTATATCGTTCATTTTAACCAACGATTATTTTCCAATGTCCATTCAACCACTTCTTTAATTCTTTCACGGAAAGAAATCTTTGGTTCCCATCCTAATGATTTCATGTATTCACCAGATAAAGCATATCGTAAATCGTGTCCTGGTCTTGCAGAATGAAAATCATTTAATTCATAATTCAATTCTTTACCTTGTACTTTAGCAATTAATTTAGCCAATTCGAGGTTATCAATCTCTTCAGGTCCAACCAAATTAAACTTAGGACACTTTGCACCACCATAATCATAATCAGATAATTGTTCTTCTTTTAAACCCAACACAAACAATAAACCATCAGCTACATCTTTTGCATGAATGTAATGGCGAGAACCTGGAATTGTTTTGGTTGGATCGGAATGTATGGTGATTGTACCACCATCACGAATCTTACGAATACACATTGGAATATATTTCTCCGGATGTTGTCTTTCACCAAACACATTCATTGTGTGTGTAATATAGATTGGCATCTTATAGGTGTTTTCAAATGCAACACAAATCTCTTCTGCTGCAGCCTTAGATGCTGAATACGGATTGGTTGAGTTGTATCGGTCACGTTCTTTATAGTTAACACCTTTTGGTGCTGGACCAAATACCTCATCTGTTGAGAAGTATACAAATCTTTCTAAATTAGGAAGTGTTCTTGCATACTGCAGTACATTTGCCGTACCAATTACATTATCTTGAATAAATTCCATTGGAAATTCAATGGATCGGTCCACATGAGAACCTGCGGCCAAATGCAAAATAATATTTACATCACCTAGTAGTCCAACAATTTGTGGATTAAGTTCTGCTCGCAAGTCGTGATATACGATTTCAATCCTCTTACGAACTTCTGGTGCAGTATCTTTTAATAAATCAGCAAGGCGATTTAAATTACCTGAATAATCTAGTCGGTCAAGAGTTACAATTTCCCAATCAGTTTCTTTTAATATTTTGTCAACCACATGGTGGGCAATAAATCCGGCACCGCCGGTCAATAGTACTCTCTTACTCATAATTAACTCCTGTAAATAAACATTTGTGATTCATCATCTTGGCCAAACTTCTTCTCGACAAACTTTTTAATCTCCGGTACACGATCATATTGATGTACTATAGGAAATATTCTTCCATCTAGTGGTGGTATTTTAACCAATCCATTTTCCCAAATTGGTTCACTAAACAATAAATTTGGTTTGAACTTTTCAATTTTGGATGGATCCATAACTGTGCCGAGTTCACAAGCCCAATCATGTGTATATGTAACAACATCTTTAAATGGTAGTGTATTGATTAATACATTGAATACAGCTTGGTCACAAATAGGAATTGGCCGGTTGATTGCGTTGGTAAAGATATTGAACACCATATCTTTTACATATTCTGAAGTGCCACCAAATGTTCCAACATTAAAAATTTCATTATTTTTAAACTGTTGATAGATATACGGACCATAAGATTGTAGTAAGTTTTCATTACCCCAAGCTTCGTCTTTATATCTTAAACCTTCTGAAGCAACCACAAGTTTATGTCCAATTAACTTCTCAAATGGGTCACATTGAAAATACACATCTTTAACATCTGTGGTAATCACATACTCATATTTTTGCCAATGTTTGTAAAGATAATCATAGATTGAATGAAAGCGTAACACATGAATTGGTATGCGTATACCTTCAACTCCCAACATAGGAACAATAATGACACCTTGTGATTCTAACCAATCTAGAGTTTCATCAGATGCGTTACCATAAACTAGAACAATATCACAATCATTATCATCGCCCGAATGTACCTTTGCTGATAATACCCAAGGTCTTAACTGGTTAGCGTTATAGTTTGTGAACCCACCGATGATGAGATTTTTTGCCACGGGAACTCTCCATTATATTTTTTATTCATTACTGCATTACCATTGATAAAGAATTCAGCATTAACTGAACCTTCACCGCCATCAACACGATAGTTCACGGTGTATTCACCTGTACAATCGAATTTATTGAAGTGTTGAGCAATCGTTGCCAGAAACACTCGATCCTGTCCCCAACCACCATGCCAAACGGAAGCCAATTTTACACCAATTTCCGTTTTAAGGCAATACGAATTGGTATCAACATGATTAACTCCGTGGTAAGTTTGCCATTTACCTAACGATTCACAGTCATCATGGCAAACAAATGTACCATCTTTGTTATAGATATCTCTTAATGAATAACACCAGTCAAGATTTTTTGATTTGATTATATTGATACAAGATTCAACATGATTAGGTTTCAACCAATTATCTTGGTCAAGGTATAACACATATTCAGTATCAATGAGGTGAGTAAAGGCTGCATAGACACGGTGACCATAAAATCCATTGGCACCCACATTCAAAGGCAAATTACAAAGCACAATCTTTTTATAATTTGGATGTTTCTCAAATTGTTTAATATGGTTCTTTACAGCATAAACAAATTCTGGACCATCACAAACAATATAACACTTGGTATCATAAGTTTGATTCAATACTGATTTAATTGCTTCATGTACTGGTGCACCACCAGTAGTTGGTATAATCACAGTTGCGGACATAATTAATTCCTAGTTAATTTCAATATTCTTTCTATTTGCTTTTCGATTAATGGTTTACGATTAGGCCAATATATGTATTCTTTATCTCCAGTCGAGTGGAGTTTGGTTAGAAAAGGAATAATAATCTTTTCAACCTCAGTAAGGCGTGTCTTATAATCATCAGCCGTTTCGGCTGTCTTGTTGATGACCGAGTTATAATCGGCTTCTGAAACGGCGGAGAACCCAAAGTCGTCCTCCATTTCAAATTCTTTTGCTAGTTTATCAAAGTCTATGAGTGCCATTAGTATATCCTTATTTTGCAACTACAAATTTTGCTGAATCGGATGACATTGAAGCCGCATAAGCATATGCCATTCTAACAAATGATGATTTTGTGTTTTCATCGGTAAAAATATTTTTAATTATGATAGGCCAGATTTTATTCGATACATGTATAGCACTAAGTTGACCTACTCTCTCATCATAATTAATTTCTTTTTTAGATTCCTTTATCACTTCTTTAGTTTTTTCATCTTTATTTTTCATATCAAAACCTTTAGTTTTGACTTTATCTGTCAATTCTTTTCTTATGGGTTTTTTCAGTTCTTTAAAAGTTGTGTTTGCTGTTTTAAATTTATTTTTAATGTCATTTGTGACACCATCGCTAATTAAAGATATAATACCTAAAATTTGTTCTAGCCCAAGACTTCCACCTCTAGCATTCATTCCTTTTAACATAATTTCACCTTTAATACCTGCCGTAGAGGGATCATGTCGAATTAATATCTTATCGTTTTCACTATTGGTATTTTTTAAAAATAGTTTTAAATCTCTTGCTGGAGGTTTTCCAATGATATTTCCTGTTGGATAAGCAGTCCATGAAACATCACCTCCTTCATATTTTTCCAATTCTTTCCAATCTTGAGTTCTGTTAAAGTTTACTTTTTTTACTGTAACTTTATCCGGAGCAAATTTTAAAGACAGCGGTAATAACTCACCATTATCAATTAATTTACTTATCATCGAATTTAATGAAAAAAATGTTGTTTTACTTAAATTGCTCTGTGATGCAGCAGTAATAATTGTTTTTTTGGCCAAAGGTGTTGCAAAATAGATATCGGCCGGAGACCACTTATTCAATTCACCAAAAGGTATAAATCTTCTTTTAGTTTTTGTTTCTCTATTGTTTTTTTGTTTTTCATTAGCCACTTCAAATAATTTTGATATATTGTCCATTATTTCGTCTTTGTGTTCATAAAACACATCAGACCATCCAAAAGGAGCAATCTTAGCATGAAGTTTATTTAAACCATTAACCTTGGCTACCAATTCTTTTCCAATATTAGAAGATGAAATATACCAAGCTTTTTGTTTTGTTAGAAAATCATCTACTTGTTGAAATGATGCTTGGCCCGATTTAACGTGATTTTTAAAAATTTCTTCAACAGAATTTTTTTTCTTTGAATACATCATATTCCAAGCTGTTTTAAAATCAGGATAAGTTTTGTAGGTGTTTACATCAAATAAACTTTTTGATAGTTTAATTTTATCTTGGCCAAGGTAATCAGCCATAGCACAAAACAATGCTTGAGCAGTTTCTTGTATATCTTCTTTAGAAGCCATATATCACCTAATAATTTGAATGTCTTTACCTGAAGTCCAGATTTCGAGTTCTGTCCTTAATCTACCCTCGGTTCTAAGGGTTTCGTATCTATTTATAGCTTTACTCCGCCACCATTCAATAATATTGGCCAGTTCATGTTTGGCATAGTTTTCACCAGGTAAAAGAGTATCAGTTTTACAGTTCATGTAATCTACTGTATTTTTGAAACCATAGTCCGATGTATAATATCTTTTCTTCTCTGTCAACTTTTTGGCGTTCTCAATCGTTAGGTTGAAAGTGTCACCTTCAGTTGTTCCTTTTAGAGCGGCTTTGGTTAAGGCAATAATTTTGGTAAATGTTCTTAACTTTCTACTGGTCGTTGAAGTATCACCACCCAATAAATCTCCAGTAATGTTCTCAACATAATCTTTTAGGTCATGATATCTTTGGCCGTGCATCATGGGTACCATATCAGATTCGGTCAGACCTCTAAATCGAATATAAGGTTTCATACCATCGTATTGTGATACTGACTTTGTAGAACCATATAAACTGGTGGTTTCAAATAGGCAAAGATTCATACCATATTTCTTATTACAGATTTCTCTTACTGTATGGCTGGTACAAATGGCCGATAGAAGTTTGCCACCTAGGTAATTAAAACCAAATGGTTGAGCTGGTACAATTACAAATCCCATAGCACAAGAAACATTGAATCGTTTGGCAGTATCTTCCTGTTGGATCCAGACCTGTCCTAAGAGTTCGTTTCTAGGTTTCATATAGATTACTGGTGAACCTAAACGAATGAATCCTAGAACCTTTCCTGAGTTCTTCTCTCTAACTGCCAACTGTATATTCTTACCAACTGGAGATTTATTGATGTGTGAAGAGGTAATGGCAAGTAATGTTTCAAATTGAGTATTTGGTATTTCACACACCTCAATATCCATATCATTTGGGTGCATGGAGAAATCAGAGAACAAATCATCTTCGGGTGGAAATAAAGAAGATGGCAATTCTGCCACCGACTTTAACTTCTCATCACGCATGTATTCTTCGGTACTTCCAATGTTACTAAAATAATCATTGAACACCTTAGAACAATGTAAGGCTTGTTCTCTAGTTAGTATCATACTTTAAAGCCTTCAAAGTTCTTCTTTTCATGTTTAATTTTATTATTGGCACCAATATGACCGGCATCAGCAAGACCGTGTTGTGCTGATTGTTCAACATCATATAGTTTCATCTTGGCTCTATCGACACCAATGGTGAATCGTTTGTAATATGTTGGATCATTATAACGATTCTTTAATTGTTTAACCATCATCTGACCCATCTCTTCCAATTCTTCAGAAGAAATCAACGCAAACATTAGGTCGGCGGTTGCAGGCAACCCGAAACTCTCACTCGTATCCTCCAAGCCTGGATCGCTCGATGTGAATCCGCTTCTGGTAGTTTGAGTAGCAGATACAATAGGAACATTACATTCAACCGCAAGTCCCCTAAGTTCTTCTGCGATGGACTTGACATAGGTGTAAGAGTTAATATTCGCACCAGCTTTGATACGAGAAGAACAGCAGATATTAAGATAATCCACAAAAATAATATCAGGCACGAAAGACCTTTTGAGGTTGAGTTCATTTAGTAAAGTCCTAAAATGTGTTGTCGATGCAGATGCTGTAGGATATTCTTTGATGATTAATTTACCAGTTACCTTCTCTTTAACCTTGGCAACCTTTTTATCATACATATCTTTTGGTAAATCCATTAGGTCATCAAGAGTTACATTCAATAAGTTCGCATCTATTCTTTCTGCAATCTTTTCTTCAGCCATTTCAAGTGTAATGTATAACACATTTTTTCCTTGAACCATAGCACCGGCAGCAACATGACACATAAACAAAGATTTACCAACGCCAGTACCAGCAAGAGCAATATTAAGGGTTTTGGCAGGTAATCCTCCCTTTGTAATTTTGTTAAAACATTCCAAATCAAAGGGGATTCGTTCTTCTTTTCTGTGATAGAATTCATATCGTTCATCGCTGTTCTCTAAGTAATCATGTCCTACGGAGTTATCGAAACTGACGGCCAAAGCGTCCGATAATATAGAGGGAATTGCACCTTTCTCGTTGCTTTTGTCCTTACCATCGAGAATTGAAATAGCCCGTAATACACCATTGTATATCGCCTTCTCTTGGCAAAACTTTTCCGTTTTGTCAACAAGCCATTGAACCTCGGTTTCTGTTTTGCTACCAGCCTCAATTTCTTGGAGATAAGATTCACAGTTCTTAACTTCGTCATCCGAGAGATTATTCTTTTCTTTGAAGGCAATACTAATTGCTTCAATCGTAGGCGAAGAATTGTAAGTTTCCGTGAATGATGTAATCTCATTAAATAATGTCTTTTCAGTTCTGTCTGAAAAATATTCAGGCTTTAAAAATGGTAATACTTTCCTAAGAAAATCTTCATTGTAAATCAGATTCTTTAATATCGTCTGTTCCAGTTTCATCAATTATATCCTGCTCAAGATTGGATGACATAATTTCTACAAGTAGGTCACCAATATGGTTTTTAAAATTACTATCTTTTTGCAACTTCTTTGGTTTGTGTCCTATAGATTCTAACACATCATAAGCAAAAAGTAAATACATTTGTTCATCTTTTTCTTCAAACTTTACTCTACCATACTTAAATGTGGTATCTTTGTAAGGTCCATCCAAAAGTTTAATATGTACCGCAGTGTCATCCGTTTTAGGATAGATGTAACAATAATCAATTCCTTCAATCATCTTCTACTCCGTTTGTTGTCTCCACTTCAAATGCTTGGTCAACATCTCCTTGCATGATATTACCTGAAGCAATTTGATAGGTGTTCTGTACAAAATCTTGGAAGGATTTTTGTTTGAGTATTGGTAGCCAAAATTCAGATGAATCGGTTTCTTTGATACGGTATTTTTTATCTTCTATAACACCATCTGTGTCCACTTTGCTGTACCAACCATTAGTTGGCTTAACAACATGACCCGAATCAAGTGCAATATCAAGTAACCCGCTCCACTTACTAATGCCACCATCGTGACGAACAGTAACAGGAATTTTAGATTTCTCTCTAACATATCTACTCTTTTCTACATTGATGATAAAGTTATAACCTACAACTTCAGTACCTTCTTTTTCTTGTTGCCGGCCAATAATGAAAACATTATCAGCCGAATACATTGAACCTGTTCCACCACCAACAATGGCTTTAGGGAACATTCCAATTTCCATGTAAGTATGATTTACCACAATCATTGGAATATCTTTAAGATTCAGGTGTGGTGTTACCATTCGAAATAATGATTTAACTTGTTTTGCTCTTGACATATCAGCAACAGACTTTTCAGCCAAGGCATCTTCTACTTCTTTCTTCGATGCTAAGTTACCAATAGAATCAATTATGATGATGAGTTTGTCACCCCTATCAAGTTTCGTAAGTTGTTGCATAATGTCGAATTTGAGTTGTTCGATATCTGTGAGGGGAGTGTGCAGTACACGCTCGGTATCGATACCAAAGCTGTCAAAATAACTCTGAGGAGTACCAAACTCACTATCGTAGAATAAAAGAGCCGCATCTTCATATTTGTCCAAATAAGATTTTGCCATCAAAAGTGAGAAAGCAGTCTTAAAGTGTTTTGATGGACCTGCCCACATTGTAAGACCTGGTGTTAAACCACCATCTAGTTTGCCACTCAATGCCACATTAATAATTGGCACAGAAGTAGGAATCATATCCTTGGCAGTAAAGAACTTTGATTTCGACAGAATGGCCGAATCTTTAATACTACTGTTCTTTTTAATTTTATCTAATATACTCATTTCTTATCCTTTTCACGAAATGCAAACTCTGCTTCATAATCATACTTAGGTTCTAATTTCTTAACTGGTTCTTCATCATGATGTTCACTATAAAATCCTGGTGCATGATGAACTCTTTGGAAATTAGATATAGGTGGAATACTTTCACCAGTAACTCCATCGATAACAATATCTTCTTCCGGTTTTATTTCTGCAATGTTTTCCTTATCAACTTTAACTCTATCATCAACCGGATCTTCTGGCTTTTGAGGCTCTTCTGGCTCAGGCTTTTTATCTGTGAATACGGGAATATCGTTGGCAGTTAAACCTACCACTTCACCATTACGAACAATTGGCTTACCAACTGATCTGTTGTTCATAGACATATTTGCTGCTATCAATAATAACACAGCTAGCGGGTCAAATACAACCATGATTAACATGATTACCAATCTTACTGCTTTATCTAAGGCATTATCATCTTCCACTCCATAGATCATATCACCAACATACTTGATAGGACCAACTTCTGCGGTAAGTTTATTATTCTCTTTGAGTAATGGCAACTTCCGTTTATTGATTTCGGTAAGTTCTTTTTGAGTATCTTGAATTTGTTTATCGAGGCGGTTACTTGCCGTTGATGGATCTTTGGCACGAGCAAGTAAATAATCCAATCGTTCTTTGGTAATCTTTTCTTGTTGTACTAAAGTTTTAATCTCTACTGTATTCATACCAGAGTCCATGGTAGAATCAATATGTGCTTTTGATAAGAAACCAAAAATACCCATCGAGGTAATAATCATCAGAATGACAACGGCAAATGTCAAGTATGATTTTAATAAAAGTGGGCAGGTTTTCCAATTACGATACAGCCATGATGTAGTTACCAATTTGCTCAACTCAAGAACCGAACCCATAAAAACGATTGGCCAAAATGCGCCAGTAAAAATTGCAGCCAAACCAATAACGGAATAATAGGCTGCAATACCTGATAGTAGTAGTGCTGATAATAGTGTTAAGAATATCATGAGAAAAAATCCTCTAGTGAACTTACCTTTTCTGTCGACCAACCCATACATTCTAGAATAACCCTAATTGGTTCTATGAATGCTTTATCAAACTGTGTGTCATAATCGATATACTGTTGCATTTCAAATTCCTTTGGTAAGCGTGACGGAAATGAAATGACCATATCTTTAAACGGGTTTGGCATTTTCAAATAAGTAAATTTAACTTTCTCACCTTCTTGTATGAGTGGATATTTTTTGGTTAGATTTAATTTATTTAAGTTATGATTATATATGATGGCACCCTTCACATGAATGGGTGTTCCCTTTTTATATAGTGATAAAGAATCGGAGTAATTCTTCAAACCGTTCAGGCCTCTTGGAAAAGAGATATCTTCTACCGGTAAAGTTTTAAAATATTCTTTAAACTCAGCAATAAATTTATGTACATCATCTTCTGTACCAGTTACCAACAGTTTAATCAACTCATACATCTTACCACGAATAACGGATGGTGTCGATGACTTCACCATTTCAAGACCCATTACCTTGAGTTGGGGTTCATTATACTGTACGCCTTCGTTATTATACACATTAAGGATGTATCGTTTCTTGGCAGTCCAAATACCTTTGTCAGAGAGGCCTTCCCTCTTCATCTCCATTTTCTGCTGATACGCATTAACATACTCACCAAGTTCATCGTAACTTTTATCAATGAAAGGTTGTATTTTATCTTCACATATCTTATCCATGAAGGAGATGACTTTGTTAGGTTCGCTTGTATCTTTAATAAATTTGCTGACCAACGGACCAAGCTTAAGATAAATCGAATCTGTATCTGATGCAATGACATAATCTTCCTTACTTTGTAATAACTTATTCATCCAGCCATTAAGTTTGGCTTCTATCCAACGAATACTTAATTGCCCAGCAGTTGTGACACCGAGTGCCATGCGTAAATCGTAAAAGCGAAAGTACTGAGAGCCCAGAGCACCGTAAGCTGAGTTGAGGGAAACTTTCTTTGCCAACTGGATGTTATTGTACTTTGCAATTCGTTTTTCAATTTCATAAAGCTTGGAAGGATCTTTTTCATTCTCATATTCCTGTTTTGCTTTTAACATTAAGTTCTTAAACTTCTTACGATCAGTATACATCTCTTCCATCATCTTAGGTAAGAAACCTTGGAAGTCTGTACGAAAGAATTGGCCATTAGGAGTTATTGTTGCACCTTCAAGTTTAGATAAATCAATTTTCTTATCCAACAACTTATTCACATCAACGCCTGATGAAAGTATTTTACGCATCTCATCTGTATAGTTCTCAGGTTCAATCAATGTTTCTGGACTGATATTGTATTGCATCATCAAATGTGGATACAAAGAGTTCAAGTCAAATGAGGCAACCCAATCGTGCTTGCCTACTTGAACCTCTTTAACATAGGCACCTTCAAATGCCGAATCTTTACTCTTGGTAATTCGTGGTGGAACAATAATACCTTTCTCAAAGAGATAGGCATATGTCATTGAATCCCACATACGAGTTTGAGCAAAAATATCTTCAAAGTTGGTTTTAGTATCATAGGCCAAGGTTACTCCTAGTTCAAGTAACTTTAACTTTTCTTCCAACTTGATAATGATCTCAACGTCACGAATGTTATATTCAATAAATTTCTGGAAGTTTAGTCGATATAAGGTATGGAGATTATCATATTCATCATAGGCAATCTTACCTTCACCCAACTCAACTTGAGCAATGTTATCCAACCGATACGATTCTTGCGACTTACCACCAGGAGCATACCATTTGTATAGTTCGATATAATCAAGTGAGGCAACACCAACAAGATAGTATTCGGTCATCTCACGACCATTGATGATGGCTTTTCGTTCTGAAATATAATTCCAAGGAGATAGTTTCTTGGTTGCATCTTCTCCAAGAAGTTTCTTAAAACGATTTACGATGTATGGTATATCAAAGAATTTGGTATTCCAACCAGTAATGATGTCAGGACATTTACTTGTCCACAAGGCCATGAATTGTTTACATAAAGAATATTCATCTTTACATTTCACATAGATTTCTTTACCTTGTGTTTCATAGATTCCACAACCAAAGACATAGGTCTCACCATTAAGATATTTCACACAAATGGCTGTGATAGGTTCATCTGCTTTATATGGATCAGGAAACCCATTCTCAGAACCTACCTCGATATCGATTACGGCAATTGAAATTTTCTCATAATCATAGTCGACCATACCATTGTGTTCATCGGCAATAAAAGCATATTCAAAACGAGTTTGACCATAGATTTTAGAGGCGTTAGCCACACCATCAAATTGCTTGATAAAATCTCTGGCCGATTTGGTATTGCCAAAGATTTTCTGGTCGAGGTAATCACCTTCGAGTGTGGTGAAGTTTGTTATTTTCTTGGATGGCAAATACAAAGATGGAGAATACTCTATCTTATCTTTGATTCTTTTACCATCAACAACACCCCGATAAAGGATGTTGTTACCAAAACATTGGACATTTGTGTAGAATTTTGTCATTAACCTGTAATAATTTGTTTTTGTGGAGGTACAACAAGGCCGGAACCAAAGATTTGCTTGTAATTATTAACAAAATCTTCTGCCGGTACATAGGAGTATACTACATGTTTCTTGGCCAAGGCAACCGTGGCACCAGTCTTTTGTTCGGCATGAAGTGGGAATGGAGAGAATCCAATATTAGGTTGGCCATCTTTACCACGGACTACCGTGATACCTACTGGATTGACAATGACAAATTCAGTTTCGGATTGAGAATCGATCTCACCTAAGATATCTTCACCGGTGATTAATTTTAAAGCAATGATTTCCATGTTATTTCCTTTTTATTATAAATACTTACAATGATTTGAACATTTAATTATACTATTTTTTATCCTTTTTGTCAACACAATAATGGTATACTTAGATGCCCGATCCAATATCTGCTGGCGGCCAGACCGCTGTTTCCTCTTTGAAAAGTGCGCAACAAGTTGGTAAACAACTAGGCGCTGTGGTTGCTGATCAACAAGCCGACATGGAAAAATCGGTCCAAGAACAGCATAAACAAAGGCTCTTGGCACAAAAAAGAAAAGACTATGAGCACTCAATAGAAGAGTTTAGAGCCTTTGAAAGATATGAGAAAGATAAAGCTCACGAAAAAGAAATAGCAAAAATTAAAGCTCAAGCCATTGCAAAATATGGTGCTGGTGCTTGGAATGAAATTGAATCATTAAAACAGAAATTGAAAAAAGAAAAAGAAGAAGAAGCAAAATTAATGGACAAAGATCGTGAAAAGGTCCAAGAATTATTCTGGTGGTGTATGACGGCAGCAGCTTTAATAACATATTTTTTTAAGTTGTATAAAATATGAAAAAATTGCAACCAACAGTTTTTATTTTAGTTTTGATTCTTTGTTTGGTATTAATGGTAGTTGAATCGGGACACGTTTTCAAATAAACTAAAGTGAGGTTATTATGTTATCTAAAATTGTTTTTATATTTTGTTTTTTAGGAATGTCGTTGTTAATGATAATGGAATCTTTAGCTAAGTTTTAGCCTATCTTCCTCTTCCCGCTTTTCTCATCACATTAGGTTTTGGAACAAACTTAGGTTTATTAACCTTTGGTGCTGGTCCTACTGGCTTTAGATCACGAACCTTTTTTAATTGTTCTTCACGAAATTTTTTGTCATCAGACATATTTTCTCCTTAATAGATAAAAACAACTTCCGTAATGGGGATAACATAATCTTCATCGGCTACCTTAACCGCTTTATTCCAATTCACCAGTAACTCATCACCAATCTGTACTTCATCAACTTTAGGACCAAGAGCAACAACTTTTGCACGGTCTGGTGCTTCTGTGTACTTTAGAATGATACCTGATGCCGTCTGTTTCTCTGCGGCGATTCTTGTCACAATGATATTATTTTTTAATGGTTGCATAATTTTCTTTCCGCAATAGCTCTTTGAATTTTGTTGATATGTTTTTTACGAGCACCTTCAAGTAGTTTCTCTAACTGTTCAATATTCAACGGACCTAATCTCTGTTTACCATTTTTGGTCAACATTGGATTTTTCTTTTTAGATTTTGCAACAGCCATAATATACCTTTTAAAAGTGGAGCGGGATATTGGAATCGAACCAATAACGAGAGGTTGGAAACCTCTAGTTTTACCATTAAACTAATCCCGCATGGACTACATTAGCCACAGTTTCTATGTTTGCTACCGATAACTCGGTTCGTCTAATGCAGTTTAAACTGGAGCGGTGGTCTGCTATGCTCAGATAATATAAGAGGGTATCTCACATCGTACTATTACACACCGCATATTACTTTTCTTTATCTTTTCTTGCCTTACCTTTTGCTTCAATTCTGGCAAGTAAATCTAATAATTCTTTTTTAGTTAACATTCTACCCCAAGAAGGAGTGTTATTTGCTTTTTCTGTCATATGTAACATGATATCATTACTTATACATCATTGTCAAATGGTTATAGCAAAATATACCAAAATAAACTTTACTATAACCACTCTTCTTAGACTTCTCTAAACGCCTTACTGCTTTGTTACTTTTACGATGAACTCCAGCCTTACGAAACAATGCCAACTTGACAAGATAGTTTCGTGGTTGAGGAGTAGTTTTCTTTTTCATGATACTCTCCTGTTGATAATACTTTATAAACTTATTGTGGGGGTTTCCAACCTAGAGATTCTGGAACAATCTGACTGTCCGGATCTTGAATGCCAAAGAATACTTCCCACAATTTCTCTTTTATTGCGAACTTACTAAACAAACCAACTTCTGTTCCAAATGCTTCTATTTCCCAAGGCTGAACCCAATAATCCATACTATCAGAATCAACCTTCTTTCCTTTCCAACGAGTTAATGTTTCGTTGGTTTCATTATAAGCATATTGCTTAATGTGTGTCATTTCGTGTGCCAAGGTTTTTAATATCTCAGCTGCACCAATTCCAGGATGAAGTTCAATTTGAAACTCTCTCGCCTTACGACTTTCATTGTACTCTAAAATTTCAGCGTAACCATAGGCCTCAATCTTAGGATTAAATCTAATCCGTAGATAGATATTTTCTCTTAACTTTGGTGATATAAGTTGTTCAGCATAAAATACAGCAGCTCGTTTTACATACGGCCTGAAGTGCTTTTTATCGGGACAACCAACTATACTTAGCTGCATTTGGGGCCTCTCTCCTTAGTAAATTGACCCAATACAAAGCTATTTAGGAACCAAACTCTTTTCACCAGGTGAAATCACAATACTACTTTAGATACCATTATAACACACTTCTCCAAGAAAGTCAAGCCGTCTGTCTACTACCATTCACCATTATCAAACCATAAACGAATTGTAACAGGCAACAATTCAATCACCAAAGCATCTTGTTCCCAAGCTTCATTCGACTTGTTATAATTAAAACTAATTCTCCAATGAAATGGATTTAATTTAAAAGTAATATTACAACCAGAGTACATTAGCCAATCAATCATTATATTCCTAACTGAGATTTAATATATTTGTCTTTCAACATATCTGGTATGTTTAGATATGGTTCTTCTAATAGAAAAGGACAAGGAGATCCCCACCTGTTTTCATTTAAAAAATATCTCAATAAATTTATATGATACTTATTTCTTGGATCAAACAAATATTTTGGATTGCCCAATGTTTGTTGCTGTGTTAGAAAACTCATTTAATATACTCCACATTATCTTTGCGCATGTAAAAAACCACCTGATTTTTTTTTGGATCAGGTACTTCTCTAACTACGGGAATAAAAGTTATACCTTCAATCTCATTGGTTGACCAATTCGAATAAGTGTAATAGACATCTTGATTCGTTTTTGAACGAACCTTTTTAAGAATGGCTTTACCGCCAGTTGTCATGGCAATATAACCAGGTCGAGAGGGTTTAGTTTTGTTCCAGTTTTTCATGATATAATTATAACTCAAAAGGAGGGGGCTGTCAAGAGCCCCCTGTATTATCTACCGTTTGGGTAGTTCAATTGTTCCCATTCCTCATCGGATACAGGCCACCAGTTACTCATCTTTTGATTTTACGGCAATCTTCTTTACCGCATCCTGTGCTTTTACCATGGCTTCTAACCAGATTTTAAGCATACCATTAGTAATTACGGCATCCTTAATCTCTACCTTATCGGCAAGAGTAAAGGTACGAGAAAAATTACGGTTGGCAATACCTCTGTAGATGAAACTAGCCGGATCTTCTTCAGATTCAACTGCAGAACCTTTGATTACCAATTTACTACCGTCTAAGGTAACTTCAATATCAGTTTTAGCAAAGCCAGCAACTGCCAGTTCGATGACATACTTGTTGTCTTTTACTTGTTTGATATTGTATGGAGGGTAGCTAGTTGTTGCTTTAGCGACTGTTTCAGATACTTCACGGATTTGGTCCAATACGTCATCGAAACCAACTGTGAACGGATCCAAAGTTTTGTGGAGGGAAGCCCATTGTGGGATTAAAGATAAAGTTGTGCTTGTCATAGATTTCTCCTTAATTAAGCGAGTTACATTAAATTAAGATACCCCGAAGGCATATCTGGTTTATACTGGTTACGGTATCCAGCGGCATCGTAACGTCATGCCCGCTTTAAAACGCTTCGTAAACTTAGCGGTCCTAAGGTGAAGCCAGTATAATCTTATTTATACTAGAAAAGTAAATAGTCCAGCGGTTATTAATAATAAACCAGCCCAACTACCTAGTGCTTTATAATATGTTTTGAGTGGTGTACCAAAATAACGGTTACCAACCATAACACATTTATGCGTAGGACTTAATAAGTAACCAGCATAATCTACTGCAAAGAACCACATAAAATATTCTTGGCCAAATACTTGAGCCATCAATACGGCGATTGCAATAAACTTACCGCTACTACCCATCAGGAAACTTACAACAAATCCAACAAGCGAAATCAAGGTCATACCAATTAAAGAGTGTGGGTCAAAACCCGAACCTTTAATGTATGTAATAAATTCGTTATTGTAGGATTTAAAGAAGTTACCTAGAATGATAACTGCGGCGACTGTACCTAATACTTCCCAATTCACATAACTTAATAATTTTGGAATACGCCATTGTTGTGTAATAAAAACATAATACAATGCCAACAAACCAAAAATTATAAAAACATTATCTTTACCGCCACCATAAATGTAAGCACCCAAGGCAATAAACATAGGAAAGACATTACGCATTACTGTGCTGAGTTTGAAGGTGTCTGGTTTGATAACCACATCTTCTTCTTTTACTTCATGCCAAATATACCAAGAAATAAAAATAAAACTAACAATCAGTAATGGTGCAATCATGCCCATAAATGTTGCATAGGTAAGACCAAATGCTGCAATAGGAAGAACAACTGTTTTCTCTAAAGGTGACCACATATAATAGTGGTGTGTCGATAGATAATCAACGATGCCCATCTTCTCACGACCTGGACCATTTTTTGGAACTACGGTGTCTAATAAACCTGCTGATACTGTTACTCTGCCTTCAATTGGTAAAATACCGCCAATAGCACTTAGAAGAACAACAACAAATTTATTAGAACGGAAGGTGTTCTTAATATAAGAGTACGCTGGGGCAAAAAGAGAATACTCTTTGGCTAGTCCAGCAGCAATCATTATAAAGAATACCATCCATAGATAGCCTAGGCCATCTAATAGTTTTAATACATCCATATAATACTCCTCAAATCAAATGCACCACAGAATCATGGTATAATCATATTTATTACATCAATTAATAGGCGCCTGGTTTTTTACCAATATTGTATTTTGGTACCAGTTCCCAATCATCTTTTTCTTTATGAGATAGTATCTTAATCTGTGATAGAAAAATAGGAGGAGGATTCTCTGCCTTATCTCTATTGATAATCTTTACCAGTCCCCAATCTTCCAATAACTTAGCAATTGCATTTCTACGAGATAAATCGTTTTCAGAAATGTCACTAGGCTTACCATCCAAAGCAAATAGTTCTTTGAAATGTACGATATAATATCTACCTTGTTTATGTAAGATATGGCAAGATTGGTATAAAATTCTGTCTTTTTTGGAAGCCACACCGATTCGTGTGAGAGTTTCACGCACTTTGAGGAAATCGTCCTTCTCACCTAATGTAACTTCAACCAAATCTAAAATTGAAATCATTACTTGTTCACTCCGCCTTTTGCTGTTTTTATTTTTATTTCAGCGAGTTGTTCATCATTTAGAATTCGTAAGGCTTCCTTGGCTCTTTCATTAGAATAGCCAAAATATTGCTTCACACATTCTATATCTTTGTCGACCTCTGATTTCTGCCACGGTTGAAATTTCCGTTTCATTGGTCTTATGGTATTTAGAAGATATGAATATTGCATATCGGAGTCAAGCCCCGTATGAATATTCATCTCATTCACATATAGAACACAGTCCATATGATACGACAAAGCACGATTTACAACAAAAGGTTTGTAATCCTTGTAATCATATTCATCTTGAAAAACAGACTTCTTCTTCTCCAGTATAGACGGAAGAATCTCTTTGAATAAATCTGGCATTATTTGAACTCACAATCCACCATAATTTCTGTCAGACAAGCAACCATATTAATCTCATGATCAGCCACGAAAGCTGCCTGATATTGATACTTAGCAAGAATCAAAACTAGTTGAGGAACGGATTGAGGTTTCAATACCTCATAAAGAGTATCGTATAGTTTACGATAGATTTTGACCGGATCATTGTCAAGGTTAGCAGTAACCCATTTACGAGTTGAGCCAAAGTCTTTAGATTTTAAAGCTGTAATGAGGGTATCAAGTTGAATGTCAGCAACATTAGAAAGAATACCAGAATCAATTGTGCCAGAAACCGAATATCGTTGCAGTTCATTAAGAACCCTACGATTATCAGGAAAGTGTTTTGTGATAACTGCCGCAACGACATCTTTTGAATAGGTGATATTTTCCTTTTCAAGAATCCATTCAACTCTTTTAAAGAATTGAGCAGCCATTTTTTGTTTGGCGCCATTGATTTTAAAATCGACCACAGAACAACGAGAGTGGATTGGATCGATGATACGATTCTTATAATTACAAGTGAATATGAACGAACAGTTTGAGGAGAACTCTTCAATCGCTCCACGCAATGCTGGTTGAGTTGAATTAGGATTAAGATAGTCGGCCTCATCAATGATAACAACCTTCCGGCCACCAGCAAGAGAAACTGATGAAGCATAGTTCTTAATCTTTGTCCGAAGGACATCAATACCTGATTCGTCTGAACCGTTAATAACAATAAAGTCACACCCAACTTCATTACATAGTGCTTTAGCAATAGTTGTTTTTCCAACACCTGCTGAACCAGATAATAATAGATTAGGTATTTCTTTTCGGTTAACGTACTCTTGAAAGGTAGATTTAATCGCATCAGGTAAGATACAATCTTCAATAGTTTTTGGCCGATACTTCTCGACCCATAGTAAATGTTCCATCACAAACTCCCATAATATAATACATCTTATTCAAAAATACAATTAATAATCAAGCGATACTTCTTGTCCGTTGGTATGTTACCGGAATGTATCTGGTTAGAATCAAATATGATAGCACGACCTTTAACTGCTTCTATCCTTTGTTGTATAGTTAACTCTTCTTTAATAGGCACTCCATTATACTTCTCATTATATAAAATGGTTTCACCGTCAGAATTGTTTACATAGTACAACAATGTTTTTCTATTTCCAATATAACCTGTTGAATCATATGAAGATTCATCACCATCATCCGTATGTGGTCTTTGTAGTTTTACTCCGACCTGAGGCATTAATAAATTAGCTTTGATTCTTGATGCAGATTTTATCTTACCAAATTGATTCTCATAACAAGCAATCAATGGTGCAATATAGTGCAGGTGTGCTGATTTGATTTTATTGTTTTCAATAAACGTATGTCGGAATTGAATATGTTCAGCCGTTGGTTGATTTGTAAAAAACAAATCTTCTAACTCCGTACTACTACTCACCGAATGTTTATGGAACGACCAAGCGATATCTTCACCACCCATTAATTTATAAATTGAATCTATATAAACTTCTGGTAAGAAGTTATCAATAATGATTGGTTCCATTAATTGGTGGCCAATGCACCGTTAATAACACCAACCACTTCACTATAGTTTTGTGTAACGCCAATCGTTGCACTAGGAATACCAATGACAACAACCTCTTCATTGAGTTCTTCATTTTTATGTGTAACAACACACAAAACGTGTTTTGGATTAATTGCAACTGGATTACCAGTCATTTTGTCCGTGAATTGAACTAACATATTATTCTCCTGTTTTAGTTTCTTTTGCTTCAAATGCGATCCAATATTGGATATCTTCTTTCGTATTCTTGAAATGACCAATACCCTTGAAAGAGATTTCAACATCATAACTTCCAGGAATCATTTTGATATTTTCAGTTTTGAATACAATATTATACTTCTTGCCATTACCTTCGCCAACTTGGGTCGAGTTTGTGTGTGCGGAATTATCTAAGGCATCAAATGTAACCACTTCGATTGCATCACCATCGGACTTGATACCAATGTGTGGTGAACTCAAAACAGAAGATGATGACATGATTGATTTGTAATCTTCTTCAGAAAGAGTGAAAGAACAATCAACAGAAGGAAGAGTAATCTCTTTTTCTGGAGGAGTAACAATCATCTCCTTTGCCGTCATACGATAGTTTGTTTTTCTCTTACCACTCTTAAAAATGATATCGGAATCACTAAAATCAATTTCAGAATCTTTAAACAAAGAATGTACCGATAGGAATTGATTCAAATCGTATACACAAAAATCTTGTGGAAAAGAATCTTTCAGAACGGCTTGTGCCAAAACAGTTTTACCAGATGATACTGTGGTAAGTTTGGTGCCTTTTTTGAATTGAATACCTTGATTGATACTTGAAAAGTTTTTCAATACGGTTAGTGTTTCATTTGATAACTTCATTTATTTCTCCATTATGTAAAATTTTACTGCTCTTTCGAATACATTATATCATGTTCATACAGAAACATCAAGCAGCACATGGCGTGTGCCAAGTGATGTAAACCGGATTCAGGATCAAACTTCTCTCCTTCTTTCCAAGCCCATGTATGCCGTTGCATTGCATCAAAGTACCTACGCTTTGCTTCTGGTACATGGATCCAATTATCTCTTTCATACTTCTGAGCACCAAAAGTTAAAACTTCTGTAAGGGCTTTTAGCCCGTGAGGGGGAACTAAACCATATTCTAATTTACCACCATCAAATTTACGGCCAATATTTGTATTAAAAGCATCTTCATAACCTGGATGATAAGGTGCTTCTTCAACTAGTTTGTTACTTGTAGATTCAAAAAGCTTTGTTCCATAAGTTATTTCTTTACCTTTAACACCATACTTTTTTGTTCCCATTACATTTCTCCAACATAATTAGCAACAGCTGGCATATCTCCTTGGAAATGATATGTACCAATGTGTGCAGTTCTCATCCAAGGACATAAGAAGATTTCTCCACCAATCTTACGCCACATCTGGCAGAACATATAATCTTCTGATAGGTAACGGTCTGAACCACCACCTGTAATAGAATCTTTGGTGTCAATTACTGTATCAAAATAAGCATGAATGTAACGAGTACCATCAAAGTGTGCCTGACCTACATGGTCTGGTTTATATTTGATTTCAGGATAAGCTTCTTTCATTTTGGTAAATACTTCACGCTTAATCATCATGAATCCCGTTCCAATTTCCAAAACATCTAAAGGTTCTGTTACACTAAACTGTGCCGTTCCTTGTACTGGATTGAATACAAAGTCACCAGCAATTTTTTCTAATGTCTGTGGGTCAATGTCAGGATTCTTTATAACACCTTTTTTAATAGACGACCACTTAATTGCTTTTTTAGGATAAGGACCACCAATCACATCTTTGTCTAGTGCCAACATGGCAATAACATCCTGTGGCTGGAAGTGTACGTCAGAATCTATAAACAACATATGAGTACATTCTGAACGATTTATAAATTCGTCAACAAGGTAATTCCTTGCTCTTGTAATTAGTGATTCATTAAACAGAAATGAAAATTTTATATTTACGCCATATTGAATACAAGAACTCTGTAAGTCTAAACAGGCCTTCATGTATAGTCCGTGGTTCATACCACCGTACATGGGTGTGGCCACAAATAAACTTTTCTTTTGTAGTTCTTCTTTTTTGATTGATATTTCCATTTGTGCTCCGTGAATAGTAAAAAAGGGAGTATCTCCTATGAAGAACTCCCTATGCTAGATTAGGCTAAAGAATAACCTGATTTGATAGCCGCCTTAACCAAAGCTTTGGTTGGCTTACCCATGCGATAGAAGGCAACCTTCTGACCATCTACAACTTTTTTATTTGTGTAGATTACATGGCCTTCTTGACGCAGTTCATCAATACGGGCTGAAACATTGGTGATGCCGAAACGGCGTTGTGCTTGTTTGACGGTAAAAGTGTTGTAACCTTCGGTTTGTTGTAAGGCATTCAACATCTTTTGTTTAGCAGATAAATTGCTCATTGTAATACTCCATAGTAAAGTTAAAAAATCCTTGCCTTAAGCAAGTATTCACATCATATCATTTATGTATGTGATTTGTCAAGCGTTTATCGACCAACTTGTGGTAAATATTTCGCTTTGGTATCTTCCCATGACAGGTAAATAAGGTCGTCATAGAAAAGAGTTTCGTAGGATACCGTATTCTTTTTCTGTAATTGCCGAATACGGCCTTTGGCATACTTTGTTTTCCAAATAGTTGCCAATGCTTGTTCACTGGTATCGAATGATTTTACCAATGCCTCATCTGTAATTTCTTTACGGAGAAATTCATTGGTATTATTATAGAGCGGACTAAAATAGATACCACGTTGGTGTTCGGTACGAATCAATTCTTTTGGTATACCAAGTTTAGAATAAGCAAAGTTCAATGAACGATTCTTATGATCACGCTTGAGTGGAAGTCCTTGTGTGTTCTTGGCTTCCCACCATTCAAAATATTTACGAGTATGGTTTTCTTTAATCCAATCGAATACTAATTTTTTAGTCGATCTACTTGGTTCGAAAGCCACAGAACCAGAAGAAAAACCCATAGGAGTCCAATGGTCAAGACCATCATACTGTGAGAGGCCTCCGGTTTTTGTTTTTCCATATAGTGATGTTGTAGTAACGCCGACAAGAGTGTCTCCATATTGCCTCTTCCAATCTGCTTGAACTGTATCAGATAAACACATCAATGCCAATAATTTACCACCCATGTAATTAAAACCAAGTGGTTGTAACGGAACGATGGTGGATCCAATCGCTGTATGATTAATCATATGTTGTTGTGTCTTAACATCTCTCGACCATCCGATTGCATTATCTCTCGGAGTCAAGTCCAGGAAGTCTGAGGAGATACAAATAACACCAAGGTATTTACCTGTTACTTCATCTGTCAAAACATAGAATAAATTACGACCAATGTTGGAATTGTTTTTCATTGTGGATGAAAATGTACGAATGGCATTCCACTTTTCGGCATCAGGACCATTTGAAAGAACCATAACAGGTTTCAATTTCTCATAATCATCAGGTTGTGTTGGCATCCAGAAATTTGATTTCATTTTATCAACCAATTTCTTTTGTTCAGGATCAACCATCTGTGTTTCTTGGCCAAACAATGTAGATACTTCTTGAACTGGATATCTCTCTTTTACTTCACACCACTTTTGATATAAGGTATATTCACGAACATCCATTTGAGAAGCATAAGTTAAGTCCTTGATGAGGACTTCTTTCATGTTACCTTCATCGATGTGTTCAAAGATAGTGTTCTTTTCAGACCACTCTTTCCATTGTTTTTCTACATACTCAATTGGTGTTGCCATTATCGTATTCTCAAACCATTCATAATTTTATTACGCTTCTTGATACCTTGTTGTAATGCCAAAGGTTTTACTTTACTAGTATACACTATTCCATTCATGTGGTCAAGCTCATGTTGGAAACAACGAGCAGATATACCAGAGAATGTAGTTTGTTGCCATTCACCTTTAAAGTCTTGGTATGTTACCGCAACTTCTTCTGGTCTTGTAATTCTTAATGCCAGAAAAGGATAAGAAAGGCAACCTTCCACCATGTGAACTTCCGTTTTAGAATTCAATACAATACTAGGATTGAAAAATGCCACATAATGATCACCTGAACCCATCACAAACATTCTATATGGAAATCCACATTGATTGGCTGAAAGTCCTACACCACGATGTAGTTTACAGGTTTCTACCATCGATGATGCAAACTCAACTGGATCAACCGGTGGATTTTTAAAATCAAATTCCGGCATTACTTCACGGAGAATTGGATGTTGTTCTGATACCAACTCAAAGGTTTTAAATTGTTCAATGGGAGTATTCGGTTGTATTAACGAATCTTCTGTATTAATTTTAATTACATCACTCATTGTGCTATCCTACTAAAGTTATTATGTTTCTCGAATTTAATAATGGATCTAAACTTATCAAACAGTTGGTCTCCTTTGTGTGAGATAACAAACACATTGGTGTCGGTTCCCATCTCATGAAGCAACTTTAAGAATTCTTCTGTACCAACACCGTCTAATGATGAATCAAATACCTCATCTAGAATTAATAGATTGGTATTGGTGGAGTTCTTCAACTTGGCAATCTGACGCCATGTAAACAATAAGGCCAAGTCAATACGCATTTTTTCACCTTCTGAAAAGTTAGCATAAGAGAACTCATCACGGTGCCTACTTTTAATTGTTTCTTCAAACGATTCATTGATATTAAAGTTTACAAAGAAATCCATGGCAGTCAAATACTTATTAATTAACTTATTCATAATAGGTAAGTATTGACGAATAATCTTGGTCTTAATACCAGTATCTTTTAATAGATTTCCAGCAAACTCATAATACTGCTTCTCTACTGATAGTTCTTCCATCTTGCTGAGCAACACGGACAACTGTTGTTTGAGTTCCTTAAGCTTCTGATTTTCTTCCTCAACAGTATCTTTACCAATCGATAACTCATCGATTTCTTTTTGTAATTTAGTAACATAAGCATTAATTGCCGATATCGTGGAATTATGTTTAACAATTTCATTATTATGTCCAGAAATGTGTTTGTTGATATTAATAATTTCTTCTATTCGTTGGTTTGTTTTAGCAATCTCCGCTGAGATTTCCGTAAGGCCTTCCCGTTGAGTAACGACTTTGGATTTTCTTTCGCTGACTTGTTCTGACTTGAAGTCTCCTTCAATGGTTTGTTTACAGGTTGGGCAGTTGTCGTGTTCTTCATAGAAAGCAATGTCCTTTTCATTTTTCTTAATGTTGGTTTCAATCTTTGATTCTAGTTGTAACAACTTCTTACTCTTCTTTTCCACAGAAAGTTTATCTTCAATCTTTCTTTGTAGTACATCAATGTGTTTTTGGATTAAATCCACATCTCGTTTGAGTGTAAAGATTTGGTCTATGCTATCAGCAATTTCTTTTCGTTTCTTACCAATCTCTTCGTCACTTCTATTCTTGTGGTCCTCAATACTTTGTTTTTGGAAATTAATTCTTTCAGATGTCAAGTCCATCTCATGTTTACTTTTAACCGAGAGGTCTTTAATTTCTGCCATCTTCTCTTTAACAACACCATTCATTGAGGAGAAGATATTAATATCCAATAAGTCCTCAATAATTGCCCTACGATCCGCAGGAGTTAATTGCATAAATGGAACAAACGATGCAGAACCTAATATAACAACTTGAGTAAAGGATTTAAAATTTATTTTGAGAATGAACTTCTCTAAGAACTCTTGATAGTCCTTTGCTTTGGCATCTTGGTCTAGTAGTTTATCACCAAGGTACACTTCAAATACATTTGGTTTAATACCACGAATAACCTTATAGTTCTTTTGGCCAATGGCAAATTCAATCTCCACAACACAAGCTTGTTGGTTGATAGAGTTTAATAACTGTGGTTTGTTTATCTTACGAAATGGTTTACCAAAAAGACCAAAGCACAAAGCATCCAGAATTGTGGACTTGCCTGCACCATTATGGCCAATGATTAGTGTATTGGGTGACTTCTGAAAATTAATTTCTGTAAAGGTGTTACCTGTTGATAAGAAATTCTTCCAACGGACTTTCTGGAATATAATCATTTATTAAAGTGGTCTTTGATCGCTTCACATACCAGAACTTTACCATCATAAGATTCAGAAAGTCCTGAATGTTCTAATGTGTGTTTTCTAGCCACATCCATACAGGTATTAATAATCAATTCCGCAAAGAATTCAATTTCTTTATCGGTCACTTCACGATTGTCATATGCAATGTATAATCCAGACCTCTCAACCAATTCTCTAATTTTATTATTCATGCTTGCTCCTGATTCAATGCCTCAATATACAGTTCTTTTAATACCGTTTTGAGTTTGTCATTATCAATATGTTCTTCTTTAATACCATCCACAAACTTGTTAATAATCGTGATAGTATCTTCAGCTTCATTAATCATATCATCATCCACGCCTTCTGTCAAGTCAGCAAAGTCTTCCGCAATGGTAATATCGACTGGATTGACCTTGTATAATTTGTCCATGAACCGGTCAAATAGATGTGGATTGATCTTGTTCACTACCACAACTTTCACATATGTTCCGGTATACTTTTCTAAATCTTTGGCTAACATCTCGGAAATGGTGGTTTCTTTATCATCATATGTAATACGATGAAACATTACGTTGGGGTTCTCAATAAATTCCAAATCAAGAGAACTAAGATCAAACAAATGAAAGCCCCTCGGATCATTATAATCCTGCCAGGTGAGTTCGTAAGGATTACCAAGATAACGGATATTATCCTGATTTGAACGATGATGATAGTGACCTGAAAAAACAGTATCAAACTTTTTAAATAATCCACGGTCTAGTCCTTCTTGTGATGGCATACCACGATGCATGGCAAAGCCGGCAATTTCAAGATGTCCCATACAAATATTAGCATCGGTATCAGACAATACAAAAATTGAATCGTCATAATTTTCTGGACAAATCCAAGGTATCATGCAAATAGGATATTTTTCATTGTCTAACCAAATTGTAGTTGGTTCATCAATTACGGAAATGTTATTATATTCTTTTAATAGTAAACGTACCGAATTAACTTCATTGGTATTTTTGAAATAGGTATCATGATTACCTGCCAACATATGAACTTGAATGTTCCTTTTGGCCAATTCATCAAAGAACATCTCCTTGGTTCGTTTTAAGGAGTAAAAGTTTACATACTTACGGCGGTCAAAAGTGTCCCCAAGTATGAGAACAGTATTAATACCATTACTGTCAAGAGTAGGAAAGAATGTATCTTTATAGAACTTCTCATAGTAATCCAAAAAGTGGGGTGAATCGTTTCTAGCTCCGAAGTGCTGATCTGTTATTACTGCTATCTTCATGTAGTTTAATCTCAATTACGCTGTTAATGGGACTCGAATTAGAAAACAAAGTGGCTTCAAACAAAGTTTTAAAAAATTTATAACTAACGGTTGAAGAACCATTTAAATAATAAGATACTCTGTACATTATATCATTCTCCTAAGAATTTTTCAATACCTTTTGGTTTCTTTACCTCTTTTTTCTTTTCTTTGGCTTCCTCATAGTTCTCAATAAATTCTGCAATGTTATCATAGAGTTCGAACTGTTTAGAGGTACCATCTTCAAACTCCATTAGTTCCATTTCATCAAGTATGCCCATTTGCTGTGTGGCTTTATACTTCACATATAACTGTTTCTTCTCTTTTTGGATCCTACGCAGAAAGGCATAGTAAATAATTTGAGTAAAGTAAGCAAAAGGGTTTTTGGATTTGGTAGGATCAAAGTTGCTAAAATACATTAAACAGTTTTCAATACCATCCGATATCATTTCATCACGGTAAGTATAGTTAATGAAATTGGGTTTATGTGATAGACCTTCTGCTATCTTCATGAAGCACTCACCAATATAGTTTGGAATAGGAGGAGGTGTAGTTTTATTCTTCTTAGCTTCTTTGGATTTTTCTTGATAGTCCATCAAAGCTTGTAGAAAGTCCCCATTATTGACATATTGTTTAGGTTTCTTTGGTGCTTTAGGTGCTGGTGTATTCATATTTACCACATAATGTTATTGACATGTGCTTGACAAGTGTGTATAGTCGAGTATGTCCTTGGTTGAAAGTAATAAAGGATCATTAATGTATGTTATGTCCATCGTATTTTAATTCGTCTAATGCTTCCATAATATCTAGGGATTCTATATCATCTAAATCGTCCATGATATCTCTTGCCTTAAGCAGCTTCTTAATTTTTTCCACAGAGTTGACATAGAACTCACAGAGGTCGTCAAGTGGTTCAAACACACACATAATATCTTTAGTTGATATTACCGCTTCATTCTTCTTCAACAACTGTACCGGCAACCAGTGATTCATTATCAATCCAGATTCATTATTTTTAAATTGTATTCCAACTGTCATAGGCTCACATATAGTGAACTGGTCATCATCTTGACTAATCACGGTACCAACAATATCTTCACCATTCTGTAAGCGAACTATTTTAATATTATCCATTTTTTAGTCCAATCTTGTATATTTTAAATGGGAACTTCTCTTCATTATATATCTTAGTCCTATCCACAAAATGTTTCAAAGTAAAATTCATGTGTTTTCCAACACGGAGGTCATCAGATATATCATAGAGTGTGGCTATTTCTTTGCCATCACTTTGTCGTAAGCCTCGTCCAATGCTTTGCAGAGTTCGAATGCTCGATTTTGTTGGCATTGCAAATATAATGTTATGCAGGTTCCTAATATTAATTCCAGTACTAAAAGTACCAAAACTAGCCACAATAATAGCATCTTGTTCTATCTCCATAATTCTTCTAACTTCTTCACGGTCTGATGTATCTACACCACCATGAATAAAGAAAACTTTTCTGTTGCCAATCTTCTCTGTATCCTTTATCATATCATACAGGATCTTGCCATGTTTGTCAACCATTTGATATAGTACCAGAGTATTTTTGCCTAAGCTAACTGCAAGATTCTTAACGAATTTATTTCTTGCCTCATGCGATATCAAGTAACCAATCTCTTCAGCATATGTCATACCTTTAACTGCCTTAGATTCTTCATTGGTATGTTTTAATACAAGACATTTAATTTCAAAGTTAGATAGCTGGTCTTTGTCGATCAGTTCTTTTGTGGAGATTACCTTCTTAACTGGACCAAACAAACCTTCTAATACTAATTTGTGTGTCTTGGTACCATCTAAGGTACCCGTAAGGCCAATACGGTATTTGGCATTAGTACAAGAAGTAAGAATAGTAGTAAGTGATTGTGCTTTAAAGTTATGTGCCTCATCACCAATTACATAATCAAACTGTTCAAAATATTCTTTTGGCATTTTATACAAGGACTGCCAAGTGGATATTGTCAACGGTTTGTCTGTGGTCTTTTCTTTACCTTGATAGATTCGGTGTAAATGTTCTTCCATACTACCATCATTGTAATCACCAAAGTCGGAGAATAACTGTTCCACCAAAGATGTAGTTGGAACAATAACAAGGCCTTTTAAGTTTTGGTATTTCCAAAGTTGTCTAAAGATGAGGTAGATAATAAGGGATTTACCTGAAGCTGTTGGAGATAATAGTAACGCTCTTCGCTTCTGCATTGCATGAACATAGGCATTGATTTGGTGTTCTCTAACTTCAATTGGTTCGCCACGAGCATGTGGGTTAATTTCTGAGATAAATTTCTTTGCATGGTATATCGAGTATTCACTTTCTATATCTAAATCATTTTGACATTCATATGTGTAACCTCTTGATTCACAAAACTGTTGGATATAATCCAATAGACCCAAATACAACTGTGATGTTTGTAAGTTGTATAATCTTATTTTGCCATCCCAAATTTTATTTCGGAATGCTGGAACAAATTGGTAACCAGGAACAAAGAACGTAAAAAACTCCGATAACTCTCGAGCAATATGCTTCTCGCAAGTTATCTTGGCATATACTTCATCCTTTTTGGAGATTATTATATTACTGTCCGCCAATGAACTTTTCCCATCCAATAAAATCACGCAACTGCCAAGTTCTTTGTTTTAATTCATTCATAATAGATTCGATCACAGATACCGTTTCTTCATGATATACTTTCTTTTCTAACATACGAATAAGGTCATCATCACCTTCCAAGTAAGCATTGATATCCGATTTCAAAACAAACTGAAACGGTTCCCATCCATGTTCTTTTAACTCATCGGCATCCATACGGCCAGAATAATAGTTAATCTTTACCTTACGCATACGCAAATAATCAAAGTGTGCCTTTTTAGAGGCAATCTTATGTTTGGTAAGAATGGAGAGGTACTTGTTGTGTAGAGTGGGTATCTTGATGAGTTCTTTACCAGGTTCGGTTTGGTCCATCTCTGCATCTTTTTCCCAATACTTTAATACTTGTTCTAAGTTTTCCATAATATAATAAAAAAGTTATCCTAAACCTGTATAATATCACATATACATTACGTTGTCAATACTTAAACACTTTCAAATTCAAAATAATCAAATATAAAAGTGGCATCTGCCGTCATGATGTCATCTGCCGATTGAGAACTATCAAAAATAATATCCGATAGACTAATTGGGAACATGTTAATTAATTTAACTCTCAATATGGGGTTGTTTAACGATGATAACACCGTAAGGGTACCATCGGAGTAATACTTTAAATTGGTATTCTTGCCAACATTTTGTACATCAGTTAACCTTTTTCTCTCCTCAAAATTGACTGGAGATGCGATGGAACGGAACCAGTTATGGATATGGCGCCATCCTTCTACCGATTCATCCAGCAGGAAATGAACGTTGAAAGGGTTATAGGTTATCTTATTACCAGGAGCAAAGTAATCTAATAGTGGACTACTAATAGGAGCTTGACCCAAGTTAATACCAGGTAAGTTTACCGATTGGCAAAAGAATTGGGATGTACCAATCCTATCAAACGTCAATATAAACTTGGTCGGTTGAAGTAGGTTGGTGTTCTGAGGGGTTCTGTTAAATGCTGTCATACTAGTATTTATGTAGCCAAAAAAAAGACCACCCGAAGGTGGTCTTTCAAATATCACTCTACGGTGATTTTTATTACATCAAGTTTGCAACTTTGAAAATGCGATAGTACTTGTTAGTACGAGCATTCATACGACCGTTACCAACAGTAATACCTTCTGCGAATGGGTTTGCGACCATTCCATAACGTGTCTTAAAGCCAATCTTAGGTTGGAATGTGTACTGATCTACTGCACGAACCATTTGTAATGGAACGTATGGGCAATAGAACAAGCCAGCATCGTAAGGGCTAGAACCTTTGTAACCGATAGTTACGAGTTCTTGGTTAGATGTATATCCACCAAAATACGGGTCAATATAAACCTTCATACGACCATGTAACAAACCAGCAAAAGTATTGCCTGTGTCATCTACTTGCAAATCAGTTTGGAGAGCAGGAGTATATTGTAATACACCAGCCATTGCCATTGCTGAAGCAACGTCAGAAGATACGATCAATACATTACCTTTTCCACGGCGAGTCTGCTTAGCAATTACGTTAGCATCACGCTCGATTTGGAAAATTAGACCTTTGAAACGCTCAACTGACCAACGGCCGTTAGAGTCTGTATCTAAGTCAAATGTACCAGCGTTTGTTGTACCATACTGAGCACCTACAACAGCAGTTGCGTAGATTGTACGGATAACTTCACGGTTGATCTCAGCAAGGATTTCTGTTGAAAGAATGTTGCTCAATTCTGTTTCAGCGTCAAGACCATGGATTGCTTTCAAGTCTTGTGCTAATTCGAGTGAGTACTCAGCTTTCAAAGCACGGCTTTGAGCAGTTACAGTAACTTTCTCAATAGAGAATGCCATCTGTGCAAATGCTGTGTTGCCATCAGAACCCAAGAATTCAGCAGTAGCTGTTGGGATACCTAGACCGCTTGTGAAAGCGTTAGCAGAGAAAGAGTTAACAGGGTTTACTGAAACGTCAGCGGCTGTATTACCACCAAAACCATAGATGTTAGTGGCAGAACCTTGGCCAGTAAACATTGTGTTGGCTTCGTTGAAGAATGCCTCATCGCCACCTTGGTTAACATACTTAGCACGCATTGCAAAAATCAAACCGGTAGGACCAGTCATTGGCTGAACGCCAGCAACGTCATAAGCGATTAGATTTGGTAGAGCACGGCGAACCAAAGAGATCAAGATTGGATCAAAGTTTTGAATAGCAGATCCAGTAACGTTTGTAGGACCGTCAGAGGAGGTTTCGTTCAAAGCTTGACGATCTTGTGTCATAGCTTGTTGTTGATTTTCCAAAACAAGGGCTGTAACAGCACGCTTGTATGGGTCTTTAATGGCTTCTAATTCTGGATGCTCCAGAACTGGTGCCCACTTAGTTTGTAGTTCTTCAGTTAAATACATTTTAGTATCCTTTGTTGTTATTATTATGGCTTACTTAGCCAAGTTTTTTGAAATTACATTAGCATACTGTTCCATTAAAGGATCAGAAGATTTAGAAACCTTCTTTTCTTCTTCAATTTCTACAGTATCATCTAAAGCAGAACTGTCGGCAACTTTAACATCGGACTTGAAATATGATTCTTTCAAAGTTTCGACTTTAGTAGCAAACTCTTCCTCTGTGGTAAACTCTACGTTCTCTGCGAGCGATTTCAATTTCTCCACTTGGGTCTGCGATAGGCCTTCACACGCTGTGTAGATTGCCTCAATTTTTTTCTGTTCGTTAAGTGCTTTAGCCAACTCAACGCCTTTGCTGATTTGCTCATTTAAAGAAGCTTCGAGTTCTTCTACCTTGGTTGCCAACTCTTCAACAACATCAACCTTGTCGGTAGGAATATCGATGTAATGCTCTTCGAACAAACTTTTTAATCCAGTAATAAAATCTTCTACGATTTCGGCACGGAGACCTTTTTCGATAGCGATTTCGTTATCTTTCATCCACTCTTCAACCATGTAGTTGAGGTAGTCGTCCACTTTAGCAGCCAAATCTTCTTTAATTTCTTCGACAGCGGCATGGAACTGTTCTGTGAGTTCTGCTTCAATTTCTTCAGCAACTTCTTCAGCACGAGCAATAACTGCAGCTTCAAAAATTGTGGTAGCTTTAGCAGTGAACTCTTCAGAAAGATTTTCGCCAGACAACAGAGCGTCAATATCTTCCTTCATTTTTGCCTTAGACATAGCTTTCTTAATCATGGCTTTATCTTGAGCAGCATCTTCGTGACCTTCTTTTTCTTCGGCAACAACTTCATCACCTTCAACTTCGGTCTCTTCGTACTGCTGAATACCAACACCACCTTTATTTGGTTTCATCATTTGCTTACCTGGCTTTCCTTCTGGTTGTTCTACTGAACCAGACTGAGCAGGCTGGCCAGTGAGTTTTTTAGCTGGCTCAGAACCTACAGGAGGTGTTGCACCTGGAGCGGTAGCTGTTGGCGTACCTCTAGTTGCATCTGGACCAGAGTCAGTTGTTTTGGTAACTTGAGTACCAATGTCACCTGCGTCTTTTGTACCGTAGGCAACATCACCACTTAGTTTTGCTGGTTTATCTTGACCACTTTTCTTACTAGCGACAGAGCCTGAAAGAATTTCTTTAGCGGCTTCGGACAGATTAAATTTTCCCATTTTGAAAATCTCCTTGATTTATATTGGATATTTATATTTAAAGTTTTTTGAAGAAGTTCTCAAAAATGCGTAGACTTACTTCCTCGATCTCCCCTCTGGTTGCCTTGCGGATTTGACCCACGGCCTCAGAGTAATCTTGTTCGGTCCATACACCATTGACTAACATCCATTCTTTACCCTCCATGATACCTTGTACAAAAGCACCAGGCGCTGAAGGGTCTGCTACAATATCTGCCGCTGTGGCTAGATAGAAATCGGGTTGTACAACGTTAACACCGTTAACATTTTTTAGTGAACCCATGCCTCTTGAAGATACTCCTAATTGTGCACCACCTTCAATAAGACTTTTGGCGATGTTGCCCATAGGCGTATCTAAAATTTTTGCTTTACCGATCCATTGTTGACCATCTTCTTTTAAGGCGGTGATCATATGTGATACACGGTCAAGATTGATACTTGGTGATTCTGGATGACCTAACTCTCCAAAAGCACGATGTTTATTGATGTACTCTTCTGTATACCGAGCAACTTCTTTTCTCATGGTATTGAACTCATACAAACGGCCGTTACGGTTCTTTTTTTCGGAAACCAAAAATGGCCCCTCGATGTGTAAAGACTTCTTACCATCGGATTCTTCAACCAAGTAACTTACGGTTTCATTAATTTCTTTAATGAGTTTCATAATCCCATTGCCCTTCTTTTCCTTAACGACATAATTCTCTTTCTAAGAGATTGTCCTAATTTAGCACGCCTTTTAGTTTTAGAACGTCTAGCACCCATTTTACGGTTTCTACGCTCAATAGGTGACATGCGTGTCATTTTGCCACCTCTAATTGTCCAACCTTTTACAGCAGAAAGTTTCTTCCTACGTTGAATCTTTCCTTTTCTAATTCTTACTCGAAAGGTCTTAGTTCTACCAATCTTCATTACATTTCTTACCGCTTCAGATATATTGCTAGTTTCAAACATCTCTGACGCCAAACGCAATTTCATTTGGTTGAGTTTTTGGTCAACCAAATCATTTAAATATTGATCTAAAACTTCTTTACTTTCTACCAGTTGGTTGTTAAGAAGTTTGTCAATAAAACCATCCATTATGGCCTTAGATTATAAGGAGGATAGTTAAATGCTGCCGGATCATTAAACTGACCACGTTGATAATGCGCATTGTCTTTACGGAATTCAATAACAATCGTGTAAGAACTGTTTGCAATCATACCTCTGGTTTGAATGCCCATATCACCTTTACAATTAGCCGTACCTCTTGCATTATTTGGAATTGTAATCCAGTTACCTGCACCGTCATATTCTCCATTACTATTTAAAAACAAACAAGTAATTGCCGTATCTGCATGCCAAAACAATTGAACATCACCATCTTTAGGAGAATCATACCAAACACGGTTAACGGCTAAACCATAGTAAGGTAATGCTGTACCGCCGTCACTTAATAAACCAGGTACTGTGTTTGCATTTAAAGCACCAGACAAGGTGTTTGCTACAATACGAGCGTGATTATCTTCTTGACCTGAACCGTCAAATTTACCCGTTAACTTAATAACAGCATGTTCTGTTGTGTCTTTTAAGACTTGGTATGTAAATAGGTTTGCCATTTTTTATTCCTGTTTAAATTCTTCTGGTAAGGCTATCGCCCATTGCGAAGCGTTATACGGTATGCTTATGTATTTATTAATCTTATCTATGTGGTATAGTGCCACTCGCTGGCCGTCACCAAACTGTCTAATTGACATTCTTTTCATCAACATGACGGCAGGAGGGTCAGCCGGTAACTTGTCTTTACGGGCTTCATTTATCTGACCAAAACGAACTTCTTTAAGAGTTTTCACCCGTTTCTTCCTCTTCTGATTCTGTTTCTTCTTCTGGTTGAGCCATCAAACCTTGAGCAATTTCTACCTTTTTTGCTTCAATATGAGCATTTACTTTATCTTGAATGGAAGAATATAGTGAGTTTCTAAACTCTACACCGTTGTCGTCCATTGCGTAATCGATTATACTTTTAGTTTCCATTTTTATCTCCAATAAAATATTTATAATATACGTTTCAATTTAATTAATGTACCACTTACTTCTTCTTTAGTGGCTTTGGCTTGTGCATCTTGTTGTTGCTGTGCCATGTCCATAGCATGTTGTTGGTCATCCGGATTCTGTGGTTGACCAGGTACTTGGGACATCATCTGTGCCTGTGCCACATCGTTGGTTACACCAACTGGCAATCCAAGACCATCTTTCTTCTCTTGCTCAATCTCTTTCTCCATAATCTGAATGTCGTCATCAGTCAAACGGAGAACATTACGTTGAATCCATGCTTGTGAGAAGTACCGACCAGTATACGGATCAACAGAACCCAACAACTGTAGACGGTTGGTCATCAGTTCGGCTTCTTTGAGTTCAGAGAAGTTATTGTCTTTAATGAAGTCATAATGGATGTATTCTTTGAATTCATTCCACTCCTCATTAGTACAGATACCTTTTAGTACACATTGTACTCGCATTGCTTGGTCAAACAACTCGGAGAACTTACTGCGTAAACGGTCTACAAACTTGGCAAACTTTAACTCGTCACGGGTAATCTCATTTGAACGACCTAAAGAGAAACCTGAAGTTTCTGGATTCAACCTAGACACAGGTACACATAGTGCCTTGTATAGTTTCTTTTCAAAATACTTAACATCTTCCAATTCACCTAGGTTTTGACCGCCAGGTAATGTGGTAATTTCTGTACCTTTACCGCCTTCACGGCGAGGTAACCAAAAATCTTCTAACATTGAAAGGTGTTTACGGTCATCACGAACTTCACCTGTGGCAGAATCGTATACAAGTTTGTTCTTGTATTTGACCATAATATCACGGAGATACTGCTCTGCCTTTAATTTTGGTAGATTACCCACATCAATGTAAAAAATACGGCGTTCAGGAGCACGACTAATTCTGTAAATGACTGTAGCATCTTCAATCATCCTTAATTGGTTAAGTGGCTTAATTGCTTTGTGAAGGTAAGATAATACCACGGCACGCCTAGAATCCATTAGACCAGAAACCACCGACACAATAGAGTCCACAGTAATACGAACTCCTACTGGTCCAAAGTTGTTGGAACCGCCCGTGGTGACTTTATCGTTGAACAGGTAATACTCATTGATCACCTTCATGATTTCAGCACCAGTCCGTTCATCCTTTTGCTTCTTAATTTCACGAACTTTACGCAGTTTTCGTGGGTCGATATAACGGAGTTCTTTGACACCTTGTGATGGGTTTTCTCTATCGACAATAATGTGGTAATATAAACGACCATCCACATAGTATCTACGGAAGATATCTTGTCCCATGTTCTTGTAATTAAACAATCTCAGAACGGTATTAAATTCATCCTTAATAGCAGTTTTGATTTTATCTGGTTGTTTGAGATCATCCAAAATAATTTTAATACTTTGACCATCATCATCTTGGCAAATGGCTTCATTGATAATATCATCGATGGCCGATTCGATTTCTGGCTGCATGGCCATTTCACGATAACGAGAAATGAGTTCTACTTCATTTTTGGCTGTACCATCGAGGTCCACATATGTGCCATAGTAGGCCGCAGAGGTAATGGTGAGAGCGCCGTCCTCATTAGCAGGAGGCGTAAAAGATTGTTGCACATCTTGGACTTCTTCGTCCTTGTTTCGTGCAATTGTAAAACCAAAAAGAGAAAATTTATTAGCCGCCATATTGTGTTATATCCAATTCAAAAAAAACATAATGGAGAGAACCGTAGCTCTCTCCGTAAAATAAAATAAATTAACTTGTTGTAACAGCTTCCCACCATTGGTAGGCAAAGGTTACACCGTATTCTTCAATACTGTCATTTGAACTCCAATCTAAATCAATTGGTGCCAAATCAACAGGGAACAAGCCAACAAATTTATAAGATTTGAGAGCTTCGCCTGCTTTGCCGTATTGAGTAACGGTTGCGTCTGTGGTGTATCCTAGTGGATTAACAGCTGCACCATTTCTGACGTTACTTGCATGACTGTTGATTGCATTCATCCATGATTCCATAGAATCTCTGATTACAAAATCTTCATCATTGATAATTTGCAATGTCCAATCGGCGAATGAACGGTTACCAGCAAACTTCAATTCACGACCAAAGTAATAAATTGGGAATGAATTAACGGTTGAACCAGGTAACTGTGCCGTTTTAGCCATAAACGATGTCTTTTGTGAAGCTGCCACACCGTTTGCTGCGACTGTTGGAAATGTTAAGGTTACTTGAAATAGATTGGGACGGGCACCGTCACCAATCATATTAGACCTAAATTCCGCTACATTAAATGCCATTTGTATCTCCTATATCGTTGTATTATTTATTAGAACTTCCCAACGACTTCAGTAAAATCAACACCAGTTCTTACTGCCACAAAATTCAACTGGATGAAGTTGATAGAACGAGCAGGTTTGATGTAGATATCACCAACAAATCGGTTTGTATCAATCACTTCACCAGTATTATTTGTAGAATCACAAACAACACGGAAGTCATAGATACCACGGCGACCTTGTACATCTCTTAGGAACGGTGTAACCAAAGCAACAAACTGAGCCCGTGTAAATTCGTCATTGAATTCAAACATGGAATATTTAGCTGCTGAAGCAATAGCCTTTTCTAATACAATAAACAATCTACGAACATTAATACGATCAAAGGCAGATGGTTTGGATTGTAAAGTCTTGTCACCATACAACACTACGCCTGTACCAGCCATTGCAACTACTGGATTAACACCTTTTGCATAAAGTGTATCTCTATCTGTCTTGGTTGGATTGTATGCCAACTTAACAACATTCTTTAGATTACCACGGTTTAGACCAGCAGGTGAGAACCATGGATCACGAACATTGTCGGTATTAACACATAGTCCAGCAATATCACCGTTTAAAGGAACCCAACGATATGTATTGTTGTACTTGTCAAACATATACTTCCAACCAGAGTCGGCAACAGTATAAGAAGATGAACGAGCCAACGTAGTATTCCAAGCAACAATATCAGCAGCTTCATCGCCAGCATTGTTTACAACAGTATCGGAAGGTGGAGAAATAAATGCCACACAATCTTTTCTGTATTCAGCAACATTATCGATGATGTACTGTTGTACGGCCACAGCAGCATTACCAGAAATTACCAATGAAATATCTAATGCTTCAGAATTTCTGAATAAACCATATCCAGTTTGAAGATTGCTAGCAGCTGGTTGGCTATCGGTACCTTTGGTCAATGTGATTGTTTGTGGTGTAGCCACAGTTACATAATTGGTATTGCTTAATGCATTACCCCATGTGGTAGAAGTTGTGCTGTAACTTACTGGATCCATAGAATAAACATACTTTGATTGCTTAAACAATACATCTTTGTAGAAATTTGAATTTCCTAAAGAGTCTGTTGAATCTGAACCTTTTGAAAGGTATGGGAATACTTCTAATACAGTATTTTTTGTACCAGTAAATAGACCTTGTGAGTCCATAACGACAATGTGTATTTCATCATTAGCAGCACCAGCAGATGCAGCTTGTACAGAAGTACCTGGAGCGCCAGTAAAGTATGAAGAAACACCCACACCATTAACTGTCCAAGTATTAAAAGTGGCACCAGCATCAATAACTGAAACTGTTATTGAATTACCTAGAGCACCAGCATACTTAGCGGCAAAAGCACCAGTAGTATTAGCGTTAAGTCTGTTATGTAAATAGGACTCTTCGTAGATATCTTCATTTAAAATTTGGATACTTGTAGCAGTAGTATTTGCAATAGCATTGTATCCGCTATCACCAACCGCACGAACAATTTTTAAATTATTACCATAGGCCAGAAAACTGGCTGCTGTGAAGAATGATGTATATGTGTTACTATCAGGCTTGCCAAATACTTTTGCTAAAGTAATTTCGCTATCGATAGTTTTTACTATATTTGCTGGTCCCCATTGGAAACCTCCAGCAAAAGCACCGGCCGTAGTGAGTACTGAAGGAACGACTGTTGTAAGGTCGACTTCAGAAACGTTTACGCCTGGAGAGATTTGAAATGCCATTTGTTATCTCCTTGAATATGATGTTATTTGGCAGTTATGATACCATACAGATATTTATGTAAGGCGGTATTTAGAGATTCCTAAAAGATTCTCTGACGAAAGATTCATAAACATTGCCTCCGTCTGCTACTTCCCATACATCACCACCAACAACCTCTAGTCCTGGCCGTTCTAAACCAGTTTCTATGATTGGTGCTGGTAATGTTTCATCATCTAATTGATTCATATTTTCTAACTGAATCTGTTTTCTAATGTCATGGTTGACAATTTCTTTAAAGTATTTCTGTGTGGCAGCCCATGCAAAAAGAACTAAAGTCATAGCCATATCATCATTGGCTTCAGCTTCAGCCGCAAAAGATGTCTTGTTGGCCACAAAGGTGGTTAGTTCAGAAATGGTATCAAAGTCTACAACTTGTAACTTGTCACCCTCAATCAAGGTCTTTAGGTTAGAACAACCAACTCGTTTGACCGCTGTAGACATCTTGACACCCATCTGTACACCACGACCAAATCCACTATGAAGTTGTTGGGGTTTCTTATTACCTGTAAACACTTTCCATAGATTTTCATACTCCAAATCTTGGTGAATAATATCGGCTACTTGTGGATTGTTATTAATTTCAACCAAAACATAAGCTTCATTATATAATCTTGCAGCATTGTATATGATGGTTGGAAATAAAATTGGTGAAATTGATGAACTCTTATAGGTGGCCACTTGCCGATATGGTGTGATGGATATATCGAATACAGAAAATGCTGAACAGTCCAAGTTACGACCTTCTGATACATCCACGGTAATGGCATACAGATGGTCTTTTTTACCATAATCATCACCTTTAATTGGATATTCATAGATTTTCATCATATCGTGTTCAGTAACAGGATCTTTATAGACCATTGCCTGTAATTTTTGACCAGAAATAAGAGTGTTATTAGAACCTAAAAACTCCGTTTCAAACTCCTGACGGAACTGATGCTCAGATGTGTTACGAATTGTTTCTTCTTTCCAAGCATCATCTCGACCTGGTACCATAGACCAATGAACTTCAAATGGTGTGTAGTTATTCTTTTTATTAATGGCATCTGTCCAAATCTTATAAAACAGATTCATACCATTAGGTGTAGAAACAATAATAATCTTTGTTTTGGTACCAGCAGTAATAACAGGATACACAGAAGTAAAGAAGTCCGTGGCAATATTGGATGGTACGAAAGCAAACTCGTCTAAGAATACAATGTTAAACGAACCAGAACGAGCCGCTGAAGATGATGTTGAAGATGCAATGATTACAGAACCGTTTTCTAATTCGACACGACCTTTGTTCCACTCTACAACACCTTGTTGTAACCACATTGGTAAATTCTCATAGGCCAACTGTAGTTTACCTAGAATACCACGAGCAGTTTCACCACGGTTAGCAAGAACAGCAACGGTCTGTGAATCTTGAAACAATATGGTCCAGAGAAGATAAGCAACTGTTGTGGTGGTTTTACCAACTTGTCGAGGACATTTCATGATTGTAAAACGATTTTGATGGAACGTTTTAATCATGTCCTCTTGAAAATCATACATCTTAAATGATGTTATACCTTCATCAAGAGTAATAATCTTAATGTATTTGGTAAAATACAAAGGATCTTTAGAACATTTGATATATTCTTGTACTTGTTCTTCCGTAAAGTTAACCTGAACACCTACCCGTTTCAGTAGGGGGTTATCACGGTACGATTCTTTATTCTTTTTGAGAGCCATTATTTTTCAGTAGTTTACTTAGTTCAGAGGTTGAACCAACAAAAATGGCTTTATCGATATTGGTGTTAGTTGTTTCTCTCTTAACACCATCCATCTCACGCATTTGTTTTTGAATATTTAAAAGTTCTTTATTGGCATCTACCATATTTTTAAGTATACCACCATACACTTCAAATGCTCTTGGATGTTGACCTGCTTTGGCAACTTGTAATATTTCTTCCATGGCTTCTTTACCTTGGTCAATAATACCTTGTAGGTTTTCTTTTGACTGTTGATACGCATCAGACAAATCTTGTTTTAATTCGGGATCATTATCTTTGGTAGATACCGCAGGAAGTTTTTCTTTCTTTTCCTCTGGCGCAGGCACCACATCAAATATTTCTTCCATTTTTTTATCAAAGTTGTTCATAGTTAGTTTTATTCATTAAGATAGTTTAACGTAACCCCAATAAACAGTTTGTTCCGATCCGCTGGTGTTATTAATTCCAAAAACAAATACATTGTTTGTTGTGCCTGATACAGTAGCAGTTGATATTGCACCTACTGTTCCCACAATTTGATCCGGTATACTTGTGATTGTAATTGGACTTCCACCACCTGTATAATTCCAAGCGTATTGATTACCTAATACTGGCACATTACTATTGGTAACATGTACGGTAGCAATGTATGATATAATCCCGTTAGGAATATTACCTCTAACCCATAACTGATAAGCGCCATTTATTGGAACTGTAATACTGTATGTGCTTGCGCCGGTAGTAACAGTCCAACTACCTGAAGTGAGATTTGCTCCGCTTGCACCTTGAACACCCGTAGCACCATTGGTGCCAGAAGGACCGGTTGCACCACTAACACCAGTAGCACCATTAGTACCTGCTGAACCGGTGGCACCATTAATACCTGTACCTGTAGCACCGTTAGTGCCGGCAGAACCTGTGGCACCAGTAACACCTGAAGCACCCGATACTCCACTAGCACCATTTGTACCATTTGTACCAAAAGGACTTAAATCGGTTACATAGATGGCATACTGAGTACCGTTAGTGGCGTATACTGGTAAAACTATAGCATCGTTGGTATTAATTACCCAAGTAGGATGGCCTGGATCGTCACCTAATGACACATTAGATTGAGGAGTATTCATTAATTTTGTAACAGTATTGGCAGGATCACCAACAGGTACAAAAGTCCAATTTGTATTTCCAAGACCAATTATTTCATTTATGTAAGCATCTACTACTGAGCCATCTTTTCTAACAGTAAAACCATTTCCATAAGAATTAAGATTAAATTCTCCTAGTGCTACTGTATAACTGCCTGTAAAACTATCTAGTAATAATAAATTACCAGCACCAATAGTACCTTGTGGTCCAGTAGCACCAGAAACACCAGTTGCGCCTTGTGTACCTACACCAGTTGCACCATCAATACCTGTAGCACCATTAGTACCCGCTGAGCCTGTGGCGCCATTGGTACCGGCAGAACCTGTAGCACCATCAACACCATTTACTCCACTAGCGCCATTAGTACCGGCTGAACCTGTGGCACCATTGGTTCCATTTGAACCGGTAGGACCAGTAGCACCATCAATACCTGTAGCACCATTTGAACCAGAGGAACCCGTGGCACCATCAATACCTGTAGCACCATTAGTACCTGCTGAACCTGAAGCACCTTGTACGCCTGTAGCACCATTTGTACCGGCTGAACCTGTGGCACCATTAGTACCTGCTGAACCTGAAGCACCTTGTACGCCTGTGGCACCGTTGGTACCGGCAGAACCTGTAGCACCAGAAATACCAGTAGCACCTTGGCCACCAGTAACACCACTAGCGCCTTGAGCACCTGTAGCACCTTGATTACCTTGAATACCAACATGGTCAACATAATATTTTGAAGCCATTGCATGGCCGCCACGGGTTACACCATCATGGATTGTTATTGTGTGGTTTGTTGAATCGATAATAAATTCACCATTAGCTCCAGTAGTATTAGCAACTACTGTGTTGGCAAATCTTTTAAATTGTAATGTTCTTGGCATTTTAAGATCCTAAATCTATTTGGTTTTCTAATTCGATATGCAAATCGTCTATACCAAATACGTTTGTGTTTAAATCAACAACTAAAGTATTTGATGAAATAACTGTATCATCAATATTTGGTATTTCTGTTGTAGTGGTGGTATATGTATAAGAAGTGTTTACGTTAGCATCAGTTGGATTAGTAACAATAACAATCTGTGCTTGTGTTTGTGGTAATACATTGTATGAATCAAATACATAATTGGCATTACTTACATAACCAACAATGGGCGAATCTGATATAAAATTACCTTCAATATTGGTTAATTTTAATACGCCATTTTCCCAAGAAAGAACCTTGGCAGTTGCTGTGGCATTGGCATGAGAGTATCCTTGATATACCAATTCATCTTTTTTATAATTTTGTTCATAAGAATTTTGGTGATGTGATCTCATATTAAATTCAACAACATCATTTGTAGTAATGTTATTCAATATATTTGTAATAGAAGTTCTGATTAAACCACCAACATCAGATACCTTACCAAATACAAATCCTTTAACTGTAAAGTTTAATGTCCAAATAACCATTCTAGTTTCTACAGTTCTACCATCACCTTCGTATTCTATTTCGTGTGTAGCACTATTTAAAACAATAGGTATTTCTTTTACAATACCCATTTCAGGAATAAGATTTAATTTAATAGTGTAATCTGGTGCAAAATATGGAAGTATGTGTTCAATAATTTGTGTACCATCTTCAATGTTTCTTACATAGATGTACAGATTAAAATCAAAATTATATGGAACAGGATTGTATTGAGATACAACACCACTAGTTGTTTTGGCAAATGTTTTAATATTTGTATTTTGTTTACGAGTGGCATCGTAAGTCATATTAGACATTTCGAATGACATTCTTGGTAAAGTTGTTTGAACTTTTTTATCCAAGTTTGGATCATCCTCTAGACGCCTAACATACATCTCTTTGGTGGCATAGACAATAGGCACCAACATTCTTTGTTGTTCTGATAAATTTGGATTGTAACGAACCAATGTAATATCTTTAAATAGATTACCAAATCCTATTACTAGTTTTCGAATGATTCTATTGTATGATGTATTTGCCATTATATGCTACCAAAAGGATTTGTTTCTGAAAAATCAATAATAGAATTAGCAGAATTACTAATATGTTTATTATCGTAAGTTTCTGAATAAGTGTTGTCCACTAATGGATCAAACGATGCCAAGACATATTGAGCACCACTTGTTTCACCAACAAGAGTTTCACCATCGACAAAGTTTCCGTAGATAGTTGTTACAGCCAGAATGTTGGATGCTGGTACCCAACCTTGAACTGTAGCAGAAGCAATCACAACATCGTTTACTGTTTGTGTTACCAATTCTTTTTGTAAGAACTTTCCTGTACCTGCACCAGTATTTAAATGTAATGTGTAAGCATTATTAGTAACAACATCATCAATCTCACTAATGCCAGTAGAAATCTCTTCTTGTGAATACTTGAATTTCTCTAAACTGAGTTCAAAGAAATAAGGTTGTTTTCTACCTAACATATGGAAATCTTTGGCTTGTTCTGTAAATTTAATTTCAAACAATTCGCCAGTACCATTCAACCAAGGTACATACACCAAATCACCTTCTCTTGGTCTGGTAAAATGGTTATCTGGATTCTGTAGTACCTTTTCTTCAAAGGCTCTCTTAGAAACAATTACTTTAACGTCATCTTTAATTTCCAAACCAAACTTGGAAAATACATCATGCTGACCAATGTAATCTGTTGGATCAGAAGATAGATACATCTCAACTGGAAATGAAGTTTTAAATTTCTTAACTGGATCTTCACCGTACAATAGATCACGATCTCCCGAATTGGTAATAGGAAGATAGAAAGCATCAAAGCCCATAATCTTGATTGATTCAACAATCAAATCTTCTATGAGTCTTTGTTCGCTATATTTTGAATTGTAATTATTAAAGTAAACTGAAGTTGCCATATTAATTCATGAACATTTCTAGTGGTGCACCGTATTCGGTTTGCATTTGTGCTTCTAGTGCTTTAATTTCTTCAAATGCTTCGTCATAAATTTTATCGCCATTAAGTGTTACACCACCTGGCAATTGTAGATTGTTAAACTTTTTAAGGTTGGCTCCCCAACTACGCTTGATAACTGCCGTGGCATATTCTTTTAACCAACGGTCATTCCATACTTTACCATATACATCAGGATTAATTACGGCATATGCTTCAGCAATTACGATTGTACCAACTGGTGCCTCAGATGCTCCCCAAGCCCAATCAATATACAATCTTTGCATGTGTCTTTGAAAACGGATTGGTACTTCTCCAGAGAATAACAACTCCAAAGAACGTAGATGTTGCATGGTTAATGTATAGTTAATATACGATGCAGAAGTAAAGTCGTAGAGTTCATTTAAACGTAATTGGTATCTTAGGTCAAACATATTGACGGCTGCATGAGAATCTTGGACTGGAAATATTCTGGTGATACCAACAATTTCCAATGGATTACCATCAGCGTCTTGTGATTCGGATAAGTCTAGATATTTTTGGTCAATTTCGGTTTGACCAACGGCTTTGATATAATATACCTTTTGTAGACCATCAAAATGATAGTCCTGCCAGTATTGTAAAGCGTCATCGATACGGTCTTCCACTTGGTCATCATCTATGTTGATATCGATAACGGGAAAACCTAGTCTACGGAGGCAGTAATTTTTAAAGTCCGTTCTATTAGTGATTGTTGCCATGTTATCCTCAGATATAAGAATTTATTGGATATTTAGGCATTTATTTGGTGTACTCTCCCCACCATGTGGTCCAATCAATGTAAGGGTCCATTTGTGTGTCAAACTGCATATGTAATGCCACACTTGGTATTGGACTAAACCGTAAAGCATGGTTCTTCCAAACATGACAGATGGTATTGCCTTCGTGAGTATGTTCCTCTGGTGTACTATAGTCTGGATTGTATTCCTTAGCCAGTTTTTCAAATTTTGGCCAATGGTCAATGAGTACCTGTGGTCGTAACATGAAAGTATTGGTTGTCCAGATACCAGATTTCCAATGTCTTTTTGAACCATGTACCACAAAACATGGTTCCATGTGTGGTGGATAATAATCATCTGGCATATCAAACGGATAAATTACAATTTCTTGGCCAGATTTATCTTTAAATAACTGATAAGAATCTAACATTTCTACCAAAGAACTATTACAATGTAGGTAATCATCTTCCACAGAATATACTAAATCTGCTTCTGAATCACGGCAGAATTCAAACTGTTTTAATGCTGAATAGTTATAACCAGGTTCTGCCATGTTATAGATTTCATGTGGCCATTTGGATTTCTCAAACAAAGCATAGATACCTTGTTTCAATAAATCGGTACTGTGGTCATCTAGAATTTTAAAATTGACTTCGTGGCTTTCTACCATGTTGGCTGCATTGATGAGTGATGATAAACAACCTAGAATTAAAGTTGTTTTGTCCATACCACAATATCTCTCACGGTCCAAGTGTACATTACCCAAGTCGTGTGTTCTTAAAATGATTTCTAGTTTCATGTTATCCTATCCCATAAATCTCTCCACCCTAAGTGAGTGGTTCTTATTGTTGCCGGTTCATTAAATGAAAGATGATACGCTACAGATGGTATTGGACTAAACACCTTTACATGACCTGTACCTTCTTCATAGTTCTCATATAACTTGTTTATAAACTGATCTTCTGCCGCATCAGGAAAGGTCAAAGCCAATCCTTTAAATACTTCAAAATTATCTTTAAAGAAACTTTGATGTGCAAATATGGTATTGGCAGTATGGCGAACTTGCCTCCAATACCGAACACCATCATATAGAAGAATAGTAAGATACTCTCTACCTACATCATATCTAAATGCACAATCATAAGGATACAAAGCAATTGGATTTGGATATTTTTGTGTCAAATAATTATAAGCAATCAACATACTGTTTAAAGCATTCTCTTCGTGCAAATAATCATCTTCTACCGAATATACCATATCTTCGGACTCAGCACACATCTCAAACTGCTTAAGTGCTGATTGTTTAAATCCTTTAGTTTCTAAACTGATTAACTCAACTTCTTTACTACACTTACTTAACACTTCTCTTAAATCTACCAAAAAAGATTCAATACTATTATCATCCAGTACGGTCAATTTAATATCTTCAACGACCACACAGTTATTGATTGCATTTACTAAAGACGTGGCACACTTTAGGACCATACCTTTCCTGTCGTCACCACATATTCTTGGTAACTGCTGAACTGTTGGTTGATTAGTGCCTTGCTTAGGTACTTCTTTCTCACAAGTCCTTAGTATGACATGAAGCTTCATGCAATAATCAATTCTGGATCACACATGGCATCCAATGGAGGTTCTCCTTTGAATAGTATTGCCACCACTTCACCATCTTCCGATTTAACATGTGCATCAAAGCCTAAAGAATTTAATATCTGTGTCATAGAATGTTTAGTAAATCCAGTTTTATGTAACATACCTTCACCCCAAGATTCTGTAAACCCACGATGACCATAAATCATATCAATGACCGAAACTGGACCAGCAGAGCTTTCATATACAGTATCAAGTAAATTGTTTTCAATCTTATCTGCAATAGAACCAATATCTGGTACTCTGATGACGGCAAAGCCACCATCTTTTAATACTCTCAACATACTATTAAAGATTTTTGGTAGGTCATGAAAGTAATTATGTTCTACCACATGAGAAGCCCAAATGGCATCCACAGATTCATTAGGTATACCTTCAAAATCAATGATAGAAGATTTCATGTGTGCTGTATCATTTTCATAAGCATCAACACGAATCTCTTTCCAATCTAAAAAGTATTTTGATTGTGATTCTAGTTTTGTTTTACCACAACCAATGTTAACCACAATTTTTTTATCGGTCGTAAACAGGTCTTGGTTATCATTTCGTGCAAAACTGGTAACATCATCACCGTGTTTATTCCACCAATCTTCCCACTTAATGTAAGGATCTTTTTCATTCTCACCTTGAAAGTGCAATGCTAAAGATGGTATTGGTGACATGACCACATACTCTCTTTCTTGCCATAATCTGTTTACCGATTCATCTTCCAGCTTTGGATTATGAGGATGGTCGTTAACAATCTTCTCGAACAGGTCCCATTCTTTCACCACGACTTCGTGAGTTGTCATGAAGGTACACGGTACCTGATAAGTTTGCCGCCAATGGCGATCTGGTCCTTGAACGATCCGAACAGGTACCACATTGTGGTCCCAATACCGGTATGGATCATTGTATGGTAACAATGAAAGTGGCTGAGGAAACTTAGGTTGGTATTTTTGCCATTGTAATACCATTTGATAAAAACATTCTTCGTCAAAAAGGTAATCATCTTGTGCCTGAAACACCAAATCTTTACCATCATCACGCATACTCTCATAACACTCACGCAATGATGCCATTAAACCAAAACCTTCAATATGTTTTAGATTGGTTGGAAAGTTAGCCAACGAGAGATTATCTTTTAATATTTGAATACCATTCTCATCGGAGTGGTCATCAAATGCATTCAGTTTAAACTTCCAAGTTGGTAATTTCTCTTGAGCATAGTTAATGGATTTAATTAAAGAACGGGTACAACGCTTTACGATTTCTGTTTTATCGTTACACCCGTATCTTGTAAATTTAAATCCTTCATATGGTACATAATTATCTTGGCTGTTTGATTTATTATGTGTTTGTAAAGCAATCAAAAATTCCATTATTAACTCTTCTCAGGTTTAGGTGCTGTTAAGGCTGCCTTCCGTTTATCATCACGGCGTTTAATGGTATCTTTAAGTTCTTGAATCGTATAACGTGGTGGTTTGTGAACTTGTAACAACATGATAGTTGCTTCTGCCACATTAGATTGAGTATGTAAAGCAAACTGTAATTGCTCTTCGGTAATTTCCTTATCTTTCAACATTCTCATCCACTCACCAACATAGGTATACTTGACATCACATACATCAATATCAATACCCAATTCAATTGACAATGTACTGTCTGAACGACCAATCTCCATGCCATCAATTAAACTCTTTTGATTAAACAAAGCAAATGTTCCAGGAGTTAATGGACGCTTGTGTGTAGGATCATCCCAAGCATGGTCTGAACGATGATGTGGGAACTGTACTTCCCATACGGCACCATTCTCTGATACACGATACATTTCTTTAATGATATCTACGATTGAATGTGTATCATTACCTAAATGTTCTAGAATATCTTTAGCAACGATGTGCTGGAACTCATCATCTTGAAATGGCCATGGTACTGATTGTAGATCCACGATTTGATCTGGTTCAACATTCTCTGAAGCATCCACATTAAGAAAGCCATCCATCTTAAAGAAACCACAACCCATGTTCATCTTCTTAGGCTCTTTATCGTGACTTTCATGTTGAACTGGTTTTAAATTAAATTTCTTTTCAAAATCTTTGTAGAGTTTTTGAAATGTTCCGTTCCATGATTTGGCTTCTTGCTGACGATACAAAGTAACACAATCATAATAAGGAGATTTGGTACTCTGTGGTGCACCAAATGTCCATGTATGATATGGTAGAATTGGTGTAAGAATCCAAGTTTGTTTACCAAGTGCAGCAGCCGCATGAGCAATACTGGTACAAGAGGTAATAACAATGTCAAGATTCTCCATTGCAGCCAATGTATCTTCCCAAGAAGTTAATTGATGTTGTAAATCAATAATGTTCTCTGGCAAATCAATAATGTTTTGGTCACGCTGTAATGAATACAACTGAACTTCATCGTACTTACCAAGTTCTGTTAAGAAACCAGGAGGGAATCTACGGAACTGTTGATGTTCAAATTTAGGATTACCAGCCCAACGAATACCAACTTTAAGTTTGTCAGATTTAATAATATCTTTCCACTCTTCAATCTTTTCTGGTAAAGCATGTAGGTATTTTTTACTTGGGAAATTTTTGAATGTATTGCCTGATACCCAGCCTGCTGAGAAACCTGGTACCCAATAATCATGAGCAACTAAGTGGCTTTGATTTCGTAGAATAACACCATCACAACCTTCAATACGCTCAAATACCGATACCACTTCTGGTGATGCGGCCAAATAAACTTTATCTGCACCTAGTTTTTTAAATGATTCTACAAAACGAGAGTGAATAATTTCATCACCAAATCCACCCTCTAAAGAGATGATAATTGATTTACCTTTGATATCATCTTTTTCAGGATTAAAAATGGGAGCATTTGTTTTGAGTGGAGGAGAACCATAGACATTAATAAATCGTCCTGATTCCAACATCTGGCAACCTTCTTGATAATTGCCATCTTGTAACATGAACCAGCCACGATTAAATGTGTGCCGTGTCCACATTTCAGGATTACCAAGTTCACCTTTGGTGTCTGGAATACCTTCTGGTCCTAGTTTCTGTAACTTATCAGATATTTGGCGAGCTTTAACAAACTCACCTTTTAACATCAACTGCAATTCACTATCAATATCATGCATTGAATTCATTCAAATCTCCTATAATTAAATCATGTTATACTATTATATATGCTTGTTGTTTTTCGACTTACCTTCTAAAGTTACTTCCAGCACCACCAGAGAATAGGTTGGCGGTATAACCTGTGGCTAATTGTGCTACTAATACCGGACTAGATCTTGTGACAGTTGATCCATCACCGTACTGACCTACAGCATTATTACCCCAAGCATACAGGTAACTATTGGTTTCATTATCAGTTGTAATGGCTATCGTGGTATTATTACCTATAGCAACATCAATAATATTTAAATTTGATATGGCTATATTTACAATGTCGGGAGTGGACCTACTGGTTGGAACAGTATTAAAACCAAAAGCATTATTGGTATTTGCACCCCATGCATATAAGGAATCAGATAAATTAATACCAAAAGCTGTACTAAGTCCAATAGATAAAGATTTCCAACCTAAACCTTTTGAATTTTTAATATTTGATTGATTTATTATGGCAGCTCGATCTGTAACACTGGCAGGACTAACTGTGGTTCCAATACCCATTTGTCCATAAGTATTGTTTCCATAACCATAAGATACATTATTATTATCTAAAAGAAGATAATATTGTACACCACCACCGCCACCAGTAACAGCTGTTTTCCATGGCACTCCAGTTGATGCGGAATTTGAAACGATTGATGGTACACCTCCGCCATTTCCCCAATTAAACAAACGGCCAGCAATATCAATAGCTACCGAACTATTACCATTACAATTTATAAAAGAAAAAGAAGATCCACTAACAACCGTTACAGGAGTTGATTTAGAAATTACGGTATTATCACCTATTTGACCACTAGAGTTACCGCCCCATCCAAATAAACGGCCTGTGTTAGTAATAGCATGGCCAGCTGTTACCATTGTCCATGAAACTGTGGTAGAACCTTCAGCACCAATTTTAACCGGAGATGATCTATTAATTAAAGTACCGTCACCTAAATCACCACTACTATTATCACCCCATGCATATAAAGCACCAGTTATATCAATAGCAAAATTATTATAAGAACCAGCATATACAGATGACCATGAAGATGTACCAATTTTTACAGGAGAAGATTTATTAATAGTTGTACCATCACCGAATGCGCCAAATAGACCAGTTCCCCAAATGTATAAAGCACCCGTAGTATCAATAGCAATAGTGTTGACATATCCAGCACTTACTGCTGACCATGATTTGGTACCAATTTTTACTGGAGAAGATTTATCAATCGTAGTACCATCACCTAATTGGCCATTAACATTATAACCCCATGTATAAAGAGCACCTGTAGTATCAATAGCTGCTGAATGTCGATTTATTCCAACACTAAGTATAGTCCAAGAATTGCCAAACAAAAGTTGTGGAACAGTTTGTCTTTCAGTAAATGTATTACCTGCTATACCGTTACCTAACATTCCATCATTATTGGAACCCCATGTATAAAGAGAACCATCATCACTTATACCACCAGAAGTGGGGCCAAGAGCGCCACCAGTTCTAAGTAATTTCCAAGATGTAAATGGCTTAGAGTTTGTAATTATTATTGGTTGTGATTTACCAATTGTTGTACCATCACCTAATTGTCCATATTGGTTATCACCCCAAATATAATTATATCCATTTTTAACTCCTGTAGTATTTTGATAGTGCGCTTTTACTGAAGTCCAAGGATAAACATCAATTAATACAGGCGAAGATTTATCAACTATAGTACCGTCACCCAATCGGCCAGAATTATTGGAGCCCCATGCATGCAATTGGCCAGCAGCAGTAAGACCGACTGTAAAATAGTTACCAACACTCACTATTGACCATGAACTTGTACCAATTTTTACCGGTGTAGATTTACCAATTGTTGTGCCATCGCCTAAATTACCACTTGAATTAGCGCCCCATGTGTACAGAGCACCAGTAGTAGTAATAGCAGCAGTATGGGAACCATCAGCAGATACCGCTGACCATGAAGAATAACTGTTTAATGCTTCGTTTATCACAGAAACTAATACTGGTGAAGATTTAGAAACTGTTGAGGTATCACCTAATTGTCCTTGATTATTATAACCCCATACATATGCATTGTTTGCAGTAGTAATGGCTGCTGTGTTATATTGTGAAGCACTCACGGCTGACCATGAAGAAGAGGAATAACCACTAGTAGTTGTCGAAAGCTGAACAGGTACCGATCTACTAGCTGTTGAAAGGCCACCTAAGTTACCATAAGGATTGTAACCCCATAACCATAAAGAACCAAGCGTATCAATAGCAGTAGAAGTAGAATATCCAGCAGAAACAAAATTAAAAGAAATGTTTGATGTGGTATCATAAGGATAACCTAATACAACAGGAGAACTTGTTAAATTGCTAGGTAATATATTAAAATAATTAATACTACCCCAATTCCATAAAAGACCATTAATATCAATCGCTGATACATTTGATGTCATTGAAAATACTTTTGTCCATGAGCTAGTACCAATTTGTACTGGTGATGATTTATTGATTGTAGTGCCATCACCTAATTGGCCTTGAGCATTATAACCCCAAACGTATAAAGCACCATTTGTGGCAATACCTGCTGATGTTGAAAAACCAGATGATATTGCTGACCATGAACTAGAACCAATTTTTATTGGTACTGATCTATTAGATGTTGTACCGTCACCTAAGAAACCTAAGTTATTTTGGCCCCATGCATACAAAGAACCAGTAGTATCAATACCAAGAACATAACCAGATCCAGCACTTACTGTAGTCCATGAAGAATAAATGGCAGCTGCATTATTTCCAATACCAATGAATACTGGTGAAGATTTATTAATTGTGGTACCGTCACCTAAACCACCATAAAGATTATAACCCCATGTATATAAATTACCAGAAGTGGTAATACCAATAACACCGAAAATATCTGAACCTATGAATGACCATGAGCTTGTACCAATTTGTACAGGTGAGGATTGATTAATTGTTGTACCATCACCTAGTTGGCCATAAGTATTACTACCCCATGCAAATAATCGGCCATTAATATCAATAGCTCTGTGACCATCGTATCCTGCAGCTAACTTAGACCATGAACTTGTACCAATTTTAACGGGTGATGATTTATTAATTGTAGTACCATCACCCAATTCACCATTGCTATTATTGCCCCATGTAAATAAGCTGCCATCTTTTGTAATACCAGCTGTATTAGATGGACCACTTATGGATATGATTGTCCATGAACTCGAACCAATTTTTATTGGAAATGATTGATTAGTTGTATTACCGTTGCCTAACTGACCAGTAGAATTAGTACCAGTCATCCATAAACCACCATTAACATCAATTCCTCCTGTGTGGTTGTAACCAAGGCTCACTATTGTAAATGAAGAACCACTATTAATTAATACCGGTGAGGATTTAGCAACTATAGTACCGTCACCTAATGCACCATTGGTGTTATTGCCCCATGCATACCAAGCACCAGAAGAGGTAATACCTGCCATGTAACTTACACCTGCAGCCACAAATGCCCATGAAGATGTGCCAATTTGTACAGGTGAAGATTTAGTGACTGTGGTATTATCACCTAATTGGCCGGCAGTATTTTGACCCCATGTGTATAGACGGCCGTTAATATCAATACCTGCTGAAGCAAGTCCTTTTACGCTTACTCTAGTCCATGAAGAGCTACCAATTTTAATTGGTGCTGATTTATTATTTGCAGTATTATCACCTAATTGACCATTAGGATTATAACCCCATGTATATAAAGCACCAGTAGAGGTAATAATTGCTTGATTATATTGACCAGAAGCTACTTGATTCCAAGAAGAATAATATACTGAAGATGTTTGAATTTTCACCGGCAATACATAAGAAAGATTTAAACCTAAATCCGTACCAATTTCTCCAAAACTATTATCTCCCCATGCCCATAAAGCACCAGTAGAATCAATTGCGCTCGTATGATACGAACCAACAGATACAGATGTCCATGAAGAACTACCAATTTGTACAGGTGATGATTTGGCAACCAATGTACCATCACCTAAATTACCAAAACCATTAGCTCCCCAAGTAAATAACCGACCATTAATATCAATTGCTGCAGTGTTATTACCAACACTTACTTTTGTCCATGAGCTAGTACCAATTTGTATTGGTGATGATTTATTAACCGTAGTACCATCGCCTAATTGTCCATTAGAGCCACTACCCCACGCAAACAATCGACCTACAGTATCAATTGCTGTTACATAAGAAGTGCCTGCAGCTATAGCTAACCATGAAGAAGAACCAATTTTTACTGGAGAAAATCTAGTAGTTACTGTACCGTCACCTAATTGGCCTTGTTGATTGTCACCCCATGACCACAATGATGAATCTGAATTTTTAATGGCTAAAAAGAAATTAGCAGGACCTCCAGTAATTTGTTTCCATGCACCTGGTATACTTGGTGTTGTAACTACTGGTGAAGATTTATTAATTGTTGTGCCATCACCTAATTGTCCAAGAGAATTATCACCCCAAGCATATAATTTTTTAAGCGAATCGCTAGCAATGGTGTGTGCTTGGCCTGCACTTACTGCTGACCATGATGAAGTACCAAGTTGTACTGCAGAAAGTTTATCAATCGTGTTACCGTTACCCAATTGACCTGCAGCATTACCACCCCATGTATATAATTTACCACTAGTGGTGATAGCCGCTGTGTGCGATACGCCAGCAGTTACAACTGTCCATGAAGAATAGACGTTTAATACAGGATCATATGCAGTAACGAATACAGGAGAAGATTTGGAAGTTGCCGTACCATCGCCTAATTGGCCTGATGTACCAAGACCCCACATGTATGCTGTATTTGCAGTAGTAACCGCAGCAGTATGAGTACCACCAGCAGATACAGATGTCCAAGATAAAATTGATGGATTGCTAGTTGGGCCAACTTTAAATGCTGTAGTTTTGTTTATTGTTGTGCCATCACCTAATTGACCGGTAGCATTACCACCCCAAACATATAACGTGTTTGCAGTAGAAATAGCAGCAGTATGAGAACCACCAGCAGATACGGATGTCCAAGATACAATTGGATTAGTTGGAGCTAAAACAAATACAGGCGATGATTTGCTAACAACAGTATTATCACCCAATTCACCAGAGGTACCAAGACCCCATGTAAACAGAACACCAGTTGTTGTGATACCCGCTGTGGTTGAACCGCCTGCACCTATTGATGACCATGAGCTTGTACCAATTTTTACTGGAGAGGATTTATTAACAGTAGTACCATCGCCTAATATACCACCAGCATTATTACCCCATGTATATAAAGCGCCTGTAGTATCAATAGCGGCTATACTACCATTACCAACGTTTGACACAACTGCAATCCATGAACTTGTACCAATTTTTACTGGAGAGGATTTGGCAATTGTAGTACCATCACCCAAGTAACCTGTGTCAGAAGCATTAGCACTCCATGTAAACAAAGATCCATCAATAGTAATACCTGCACCAGCAGTTACTACTGACCACGAACTAGATCCAATTTTAACAGGAGAAGATTTAGTAACACTTGTGTTATCACCTAATTGGCCAACATTACCAAAACCCCAAGCATATAAAGCACCAGTAATATCAATAGCCCAAGCATTAAGTGAACCAGCAGCTACTTTTGTCCATGAAGAAGAACCAATTTTGACTGGTGAAGATTTAGTAACTGTAGTATTATCACCCAATGCACCAAAACTACCACTACCCCATGTCCATAAAGCACCAGTGGAATCAATCGCAACTGCGTGCTGATTTCCAGCAGCTATTGTACTCCATGAATTATTACCAATTTGTACTGGTGAAGATTTAGTAACTGTAGTACCGTCACCTAATTGTCCAACGTTGTTGTAACCCCATGCATACAGAGCACCAGCAGTAGTAATACCAAACGCAACTTGAACTCCTGCAGCTACTACTGACCATGATGATGATCCAATTTTTACTGGTGAAGATTTATTAACTGCTGTATTATCGCCTAATTGACCTATAGCGCCATTACCCCATGTCCATAAACCACCAGTAGTATCAATAGCAACTGCAGCTGATATGTTATAACTTATTTGACTCCATGTGCTTGGTATAGTAACAGTTGTTTGTACAGGAGTAGATTTATTAATTGTAGTACCATCACCTAATTGGCCGGTAGCATTATTACCCCAAGCAAACAATTTACCATCTGATGTAATACCGGTTGAGTGTGTACTACCAGCACTTACTGATGACCATGAACTGGATCCAATTTGTACAGGTGAAGATTTGTTTATTGTTGTACCATCACCTAAGTGACCGTTAGTATTTTGACCCCAAGTATATAAGGCACCGGTAGTGGTGATACCTGCTGTATGTGAAGCACCAGCTGATGCTACTGACCACGATGATGTACCAATTTTTACTGGTGAAGATTTGGCAACTGTAGTATTATCACCAATTTGACCGGTAGCATTAGAACCCCACGCATATAAATTACCATTAATATCAGTAGCGGTAGTATGTATATCACCAGCAGATACAGATGACCAAGAAGAAGATCCAATTTTTACTGGTGAAGATTTTGAAACTATTGTGCCATCGCCTAATTGTCCTGAAGTACCAAAACCCCAAGCATATAAAGCACCAGTAGAATCAATAGCAACTATATGTGAATTGCCTGCAGATACAGATGACCATGAAGATGTACCAATTTTAACTGGTGAAGATTTTGAAACTACTGTATTATCACCCAATTGTCCTATGGAATTATTACCCCAAGTATATAAGGCACCGGTAGTGGTGATACCTGCTGTAAATGTTCCATTTCTATTAGCTGAAAGTTGTTTCCAAGTAGGCGCTGAGATTATAGGAATTAATACGGGTGACGATCTATTAGTTGTGGTGCCGTCACCAATTTGACCAGTAACATTATAACCCCATGCATATAAATTACCATTAATATCGGTAGCAGATGTGTGATATTGTCCAGCACTTACTGTTGTCCATGAAGAAGAACCAATTTTAACGGGAGAAGATTTAGCAACGGTAGTATTATCACCTAAACCACCATAATTATTATAACCCCAAGCATAGAGCGCACCAGTAGAATCAATGGCGGCCATATGTGAAAAACCGGCTGATACTATTGACCATGAGTTTGAACCAATTTTAACAGGAGAAGATTTAGAAACTATTGTATTATCGCCTAATGCACCATAATTGGTGTTATTGCCCCATGTATACAAAGCACCATTAGTGGTGATACCTGCTGTAAATCCTGCTCCAATACTAGTTACAATTTGTTTGAAAGAAAAATTACCATTTGCAAAACCAATTTGTGTTGGTGTACTATAATATGGTTGACCCGTTATGTAACCAACTTGACCCGCATCATTTTGACCCCAAGCCCATAGTCCGCCATTTGTTGTAATACCTGTTACATATTGACTTCCAGCACTTACAGATGTCCATGAAGATGTACCAATTAATACCGGCGATGATTTATTAATTGTAGTACCATCACCTAATTGATTACTACTATTTAAACCCCATGTATACAAAACGCCAAGTGAATCAATTGCTGCTGTATAAGATTGTCCTGCACTCACTATACTCCAAGATTTATTTCCAAGTTGTGTTGGTGTTGATTTGTCAATTGTAGTACCATCACCTAATTGGCCATTATTATTAAGGCCCCATACAAACAAAGCACCATCAGTAGTACGAATGGCTGCAAAATGATTGCCAACACCTTGACCTCCTGTAATTGATTTCCAAGGATACTCAACAGTTTTTGTTATTGATATTGCTACTGGTGAAGATTTGTTAATTGTAGTACCATCACCAATTTGATAAGCTGAATTATTACCCCATGTGTATAATTTATTACCTGTTACAACACCAAAATTAGCATAACCAGATTCAAGTGCTGTAATACTTCCTAAAGGTATTGATGTTGGAGTGGATTTACTGACTGTTGTACCATCACCAAGTTCTCCGTTGCTAGCGTTACCTAATACATATAAAGTTTGAGCTGCATCTAATATAGCTGTAGTACCAGAGCTAGTTGTTGCTATTTTTGTAACAGTATTAGCAGTTGATAAAACTGGAACTTGTGTTGGAAATGAAGTAGTGGTCATATTTTTTTATTTTATTAATATCTAATATTTATCTAAGGTTTCCTAATTGGCCATTACTATCAAGACCCCATGTGTATAAAGTATTGGTACTGTCAATTGCTGCTGAATGTCCTTGTCCAGTTGCAACAGAAATCCAATTTGATTTACCTACACTAATTTGAACAGGTGAAGATTTGTTAATTGTAGTACCATCACCCATTTGACCGGAACTATTAAGACCCCATGCAAATAAACGACCACTTGAATCAACTGCTAATATTTGGCCAAAAGATGCACTTACTGATACCCATGAAGAATTGCCAACTTGTACCGGTGAAGATTTGTTAATTGTAGTACCATCACCTAAACTACCCCAAGTATTATCACCCCACATAAACAACCGACCTTGAATGTCAATACCTACCGTAGTTCTATTAGAAGAAGCTTGAACAAAAGCCCAAGAACTGTTGCCTATTTTATTAACCCATGAAGTTTTTGTTGTTACTGTACCATCACCTAATGCACCACTAAGTGCATCACCCCATGCATATAGAGCACCAGCCGTGGTAATACCTACTACATATCCACCAGGAGTAGCTCCTGTACGGCCTCCACCAACATCTACAATTGTCCAAGAAGATCCAGTTAGTGGTTGACCAGTGCTTGAACCAAAACCACCAGAAGTATTGTCACCTTTTTCACCGGTAACTGAATATCCTGTAAAGGTAGCAACACCATTGTTATTTAAAAGGAATGTACTGCAATAAGCTGTTCCTCCAGCATTATTTGCAGAATTGGTGCCAACAAAACTAAATGATGATCCAGCATAACATAATACCGGTGAAGATGTGGATGCTCCGGCACTAGCATTTGCTGGATTTCCTCGATCATTAAAACCCCATGCATATAAAGCACCTTGAGTAGTAATAGCTATACTAATAAAATGAGAGGCTTTTACAAATGTCCATGAAGAAGTACCAAGTTTTACTGGAGATGATTTAGAAACTATTGTATTATCACCTAATTGACCAGAAGTATTCAAGCCCCAAACCCATAAACCACCAGTAGTATCAATAGCCATTGTATGAGAAGCACCAAGACTTATTTTTTTCCAAGTTGCAGATGTGTTATAAAAATTGGTAGTAACCAATGTTTTTTGCGGATTATTTACAAGCGGATTAGTTCCTAAACCTAATTGACTATTGGTATTATTTCCCCAACCATATAAACTACCGGATATTCCACGGCCATAGAAGAAGTTTCCTGTACCTGATGATATTAAATTAAATGAAGTATCTGCCACTACTGTATCTAAACCAATTTGTACGGGTGAAGATTTGCTAGTAGTGGTGACATCACCTAATTGATAAGAACTAGCAAGACCCCATGTAAACAGTCGGCCATTAATATCAAGACCTAAATTATTATTATTTGAAAATGGATTACCATTTACCACGGACCAAGATGATGAACCAATTTTTATTGGAACGGATCTACTAATTGTTGTACCATCACCTAATTGACCAGAAGCATTAACACCCCAAGCATACAAAGCACCAGTTGAATCAATAGCATTTGATAAACCAACATAAGACCAAGATGTAGTATTGTAAGAATATGGAACAGAATTAATTGTTTGAACATTTCTATTGGTTGTTGTGCCATCACCTAATTGGCCAGAAGTATTAAGACCCCAAGTATATACATTACCTGTAGTATTAATAGCTGCTGCATGAGTACTACCAGCACTTACTGTAGTCCATGATAATGAACCAACTTGTACTGGTGATGATCTAGTTGCACCACCATCACCTAATTGACTAGTAGCACCATTACCCCAAGAATATAAACGACCGAGTGTATTGAGAGCAAATGTACTATCAAGTCCAGCACTCACTACAGTCCAAGAATAATATGTTGAAAGAATGACAGTTGCACCAATTTGTACTGGAGAAGATTTATCAACAATAGTATTATCACCTAATTGGCCATAATTATTAACACCCCAAGCAAACAAACGACCAGTATTATCTATAGCAGAACTACCTTGGCCAGAAGATAATTTAGTCCACGATGAAGTACTAACTTGTACTGGTGATGATCTATTAGTGATTGTACCATCACCAAATGCGCCGCCAGCATTTGAACCCCAAGCCCATAAATTACCAATAGAATCAATAGCTGTGGTAGCATAGTTGCTAGTAACTACTTTTGTCCAAGCTCTTGTACCAATTTTTACCGGCGATGATTTATTAATTGTTGTGCCATCACCCATAAAACCAGAAGCATTCCATCCCCAAGTATATAATGCACCAGTAGTATCGATAGCCGCTGTAGTAGAAAAACCTACTGATATTAATATCCATGATGAAGTACCAATTTGTACCGGTGAGGATTTACCAGCTGAGGTGTTATCACCTAATTGGCCTAAGGAATTATTACCCCACATAAACAAACGACCATTAATATCAATTGCTGCACCCCTTGAATCACCACAACTTACCATTGACCATGAACTCGTACCAATTTGTACTGGTGAAGATTTAGCAACTAAAGTACCATCACCTAATTGACCAACAGCGTTATCACCCCAAGCATATAAACGACCATTGGTATCGATAGCTAACACATTACTGTATCCAACACTTACTGCTGACCATGAACTTGTACCAATTTTAGCAGGTGAAGATTTAGAAACTCCGGCATTATCACCTAATTGTCCGCTAGCTGATGAACCCCAAGTCCACAAAGCACCAGTAGAATCAATAGCTGCCGACATAGCATTAACAACACCAAATCCGCCGGCGCTTACTTTACTCCATGTGCGATATCCGGTTGGTGTATCCAAATTTGATCCAATTTGTATTGGAGTGGATTTACTAATTGTAGTACCATCACCTAAATTACCAACTGAATTTTGACCCCATGCCCATAATGTTGAATCTTCAGCACGAATGGCTAAAGTATGAGAATTATTTAATCCTCTCGACACTTCACTCCATGTAGAAGATATTGTTGTTGAAGTATTTGCTTGTTGTATTATTACTGGTGAAGATTTACTAATTGTAGTACCATCACCTAGTTGGCCACTAGTATTTTGACCCCATGTAAACAAACGGCCAATAGTATTAATTGCAGTAGTATAAGAATTACCAAGAGCTACGGATGACCACGAATCGGTTCCTATTTGTACAGGTGAAAATTTATTAATTGTGGTACCATCACCTAGTTGGCCAACATTATTTAAACCCCAAGCAAACAAAGCTCTTGCACTTGTAATAGCTGCTGTATGAGTACCACCAACAGCTACGGCTGACCATGAAGAATAAACATATGTTGTTTCATTATAAACATTAGAAACGGTTACTGGTGATGATCTAGTAATTGTAGTACCGTCACCTAATTGATATGAAGAATTAAAACCCCATGCAAATAAATTACCAGTCAAATTAATTGCAGTGGTAAAAGAACTACCATTACTAACAGCTACGGTTGTCCATGAAGAAGTACCAATTTGTACTGGTGATGATCTAGTGGTTACTGTATTATCACCTAAGTTGCCTAGACCATTATAACCCCATCCATACAAACGACTGTTTATATCAATACCCATTGTATGGAGATCACCTGCGGCCACTTTAGTCCATGAGCTTGAACCAATTTTTACCGGCGATATATTGTTAGTTGTACTGTTGTTACCTAATTGACCATAAGCATTATATCCCCAACCATATAAAGCACCAGTAGTATCAATGGCGGTAGTATAATTAGTACCTGCACTTACTGCGGTCCATGAAGAATAAACATTTAATGCTTCATTGTATGCTGTAACTAATACTGGAGATGATCTACTGGTTACGCTACGGTCACCTAATTGGCCAGAAGTATTAAGACCCCAAGCATATAAATTACCTGTAATATCAATAGCTTTTGTGTTATTATTACCAGCACTTACTACTGACCATGAAGAGGTACCAATTCTTGCTGCTGTAGATTTAGTTGTTGTTGTATTATCGCCTAATGCACCATAAGTACCACTACCCCATGTCCATAAAGCACCGGTAGTAGTAATAGCGGCACCACCTGAGGCGCCAGCAGACACAGAAGTCCAAGACGGAAGAGAAGAACCTGTTACAGTATCCGCTAACGTACTCAATAATACTGGTGAAGATTTAGAAACTGTTGAATTATCAGCTAGTTGTCCATATTGATTGCTACCCCATGTATACAAAGTACCATTACTTAATATACCAGTAGTATAATTATATAGTGCTGAAGCTGGCATATTAACGGCCACGGCCGACCATGAAGAAGTACCAATTTGTACAGGAGAAGTTTTATCAACAGTAGTATTATCACCTAAATTTCCATAACCATTATAACCCCATGCAAATAAAGCACCAGTAGAAGTAATTGCCGCAACGTGTTGTGAACCAGTACTTATTGATGACCAAGAATAAGTTGATACAATTTTAGTTGGATAAGAAAGATTTTGTTGACCATATATTCCTGGAATAAAAGTATAACTACCCGATAATGCTTTTTGGTAACCCCACATATACAAACTGCCATTAGTATCAATTGCCGATTGAGTAGATCCACCAGCATTTACAAATGACCAAGAAGAATAAGTAACTGTGGTGCTATCTACATTAAGTGCTGTTAATGAACTTAATTGAAATGGTGGACTACCTGCAGCTGAGTAAGCTGTGCCATCTGTAGCAATAGCAACTGGTTGTGTATAACCAGCATCTACAAATGACCAAGAAGAAGTACCAATTTTTGTTGGTGACGATCTAGAAATTACTGTACCGTCACCCAAACGACCATCGCTATTTTGACCCCATGTATATAGAGCACCAGTAGTATCGATGGCATATGTATAATCCCATCCAGCGGATACTTGTGTATATGAATTTGTACCATATATTTGAGTTGGTGTAACTATAAAAGTTTGGCCGTTACCTAATCCACCACTATAACTTGCACCCCATGTCCATATTCGGCCAAGAGTATCAATAGCTGCGCAATGACTTTGGCTAATACTTACCATGGTCCATGAAGAACCTGCAGGACCAATTTGTACCGGCGAAGAATAGTTAACACTATTAAATCCGTTTTGACCTATACTACCGGAACCCCAAGCAAATAGTCGACCAACAGCATCGATAGCTAAAGTTGTAAATGCTGATTTACCAGTAGCAACCATTGCCCATGAAGAAGTACCAATTTTTTGTGGAGTGGTTTGAGGAGTAGTTGCATTACCAATACCTAATTGACCCTGAGCATTATAACCCCATCCATAAAGTTCTCCAGAAATAGTAATGCCCATGGTATAACTATGACCGGCTGAAATTTTACTCCAAGAAGATGCGCCCACTCCAATTATTCGTTTTGGCGCACTAACAGTAGTTGTTGTACCATCGCCTAATTGATAAGTACTATTATTACCCCACACCCATAAACGATTAAGGGTATCAATAAGCATGTAATGATTGGTTCCTGCTGATACTGATGATACTTTAGGACCAAAACCGTAAAGTGATCCGCCATAATTATTATAATAAAGACTAATAGTATACAAATTTTGATTATTATCAACAGCATAAGCATTTTGATTTGTATCAATAGATATTTTGCTTAAAGGTACTGTTGCTGGTTTATTAGAAACTTGTCCTGCTGCACCACCACTGGCCCATGTATATAAATTTCCTAAATTATCAATTGCAAAAGTTCGATTTGCAGCACTTAGTGAAGTCCAAGATTGAGTTGAAGGAGCTAAAGGTGTTGATTTAACAAATACTGGTGATGATTTTGTAGCCACTCCTGATCCGTCAGCTAATTGACCATAGGTGTTATCACCCCACACATATAAATTGCCACCAGAATTATATGCTAGAATATTTTGCTGAGTAATCTCTATTGAATTTGGAGACAATCCACTTAAATTAGGAAGAGTTGTCATTATAGGACTAACATTGGTGTTATTGTTACCGCTTAAATAATAACCATTATAACCCCAATGCCATAAAGTATTAGTGCTATCAATAGCACAGCTCGCTAAAGCAGTTTTTGCAAATATCCAACTTCTATCAATACCAATTTGTACAGGTGAAGATTTAGACACGTTAGTACCATCACCTAATTCATATGAGGAATTATAACCCCATGTAAACAAACGGCTATTAATATCAATAGCAGATGAAGAGGAATAACCAGCACGCACAAATGACCATGAGCTATTACCAATTTGTACCGGCGAAGCAGCTGTATATTGAGCAACTGTTGTACCATCACCTAAATTACCATAAGTATTATTAAGTAAACCCCATAAACGACCAACGGTATCAATTGCAAGAATATGAGCTGCACCTTGAGATGACATTACAAATGAGTTGCCTGCACCCATTTGTACTGGTGAATTTCCTTGTCCTAAACTAGAACCCCAAAAATATAATCGACCACTGGTATCAATGGCTGAAAATCCAGCACATTGAAGATCCGTAGCACCTAAAGCTGTCCAGCTTTTATCAGTACCAATTTGTACAGGAGAAGATTTATGAGTAAATGTTGAAGCATTATTAATATCACCTAACTGAGAAGCATCATTTGAACCCCATGTGAATAGGCGACCATCAACCGTAATACCTGCTGAAGATGACCTACACACCGCTACTGTTGTCCATGAAGAAGTACCAATTTGCATGGCACTATATTGTTTATTTCCTGTTCCTGAATTAACTGAATTATTACCTATTTGGCCACTTCCATTAGCACCCCATGCCCATAAAGCACCGGTAGAATCGATGGCTAATGCATGTTGACCTATTGAAACTTTTTTCCAATTACCCGATAATGCAACCGCTACTGGTGATGATTTATTAACCGCTGTACCATCACCTGGATTGTTACCCCAACTATATGCTTTACCTGTACTATCAATTGCAGATGTAAAAAAGTTACCTGCAGCCACTTTTGTCCATGAACTAGAGCCAATTTTAACTGGTGAAGATTTTGAAACTGTAGTGCCATCACCTAATTGGCCATAGGTAGCATTAGAACCCCACACATATAAAGCACCTGTAATATCAACAGCAGCTGAATGAGAATTACCAGCAGCTACATATGCCCATGATGATGTACCAATTTTAACTGGCGAAGATTTATCGATGGTAGTACCATCACCTAATTGACCGGCAATATTTCGGCCCCACGCCCACAATGATGAATCTTGATTACGAATTGCTAATGTAAAAAATTCATTTTGAGAAATTTGTTTCCATGTAGCTGTTGTGGATCCAATTAATTGAACGGCTCGAGATTTATCAATTGCAGTATTGTCACTCAATTGACCATTAGAATTATAACCCCATGCCCACAAAGAACCAGTATAATCAATAGCAGTTGTATGGTAATTACCAGAACTTATTTTTGACCATGATGTATATGAATTTAATGTTTGAGTAAGAGAAGCGGTAAAAGCAGCAAGAACAACAGGAGAAGATTTGGAAATTGTTGTGCCATCACCAATTGCACCTGATGTGCCAAGACCCCAAACAAATAAATTACCATTAACATCAATAGCGGATGTGTGTGTTTGTCCAGCGTATACGGCTGACCATGATGAGGTACCAATTTGTACAGGAGAAGATTTATTAACTGTTTGTCCATCACCTAATTGGCCATTAGCATCATTACCCCATGTAAACAAACGACCAACAGAATCAATAGCGGCACAATGAGATTGTCCTGCACTAACAAATGACCATGAAGATGAACCAATTTTGGTTGGTAATGATTTTTGAACTGTAGTGCCATCACCTAATTGACCATTAGAACCACTACCCCAAACATATAGAGAACCATCAATAGTAATAGCTAATGTATTGGAACCTCCAACAGAAACTTTTGCCCATGAAGAAGAACCTACTTGTACGGGCGATGATTTAGTAACAGTAGTGCCATCGCCTAAGTTTGCTAAGTTACCATAACCCCATGTAAACAAACGGCCATTAATATCAATAGCGGCCGTATTTGAAGTGCCAGCTGATGCTACTGACCATGAAGAAGCACCAATTAATGTAGGATTAGATTTACTGGTAGCAGTACTATCACCTATTTGTCCATTAATACCACTACCCCATGTATATAATTTTCCTGTTGTATCAATAGCAGCATTATGTAGATAACCTACGGATAGTAATGACCATGAACTTGAACCAATTTTAACCGGAGAAGATTTAGCAACAGTTGTGTTATCACCTAACTGACCATAAGTAACGTTACTACCCCATGCATACAAAGCACCAGTAGAATCAATAGCAACTGCATGTGAAAAACCAGCACCAATTTGACTCCACGAAGAAGTACCAATTTGTATTGGTGAAGATTTAGCAACTATTGTATTGTCACCTAATTGACCACCGTTATTAGAACCCCATGCCCATAAAGAACCATTAGAACGAATACCAAATGTATCTTGAAATGTACCGGGTCCGCCACCTGCTGCGGTTTTACTCCAATAAACTGGTTCTGTATATGTTACAGCTGCAGCTCCAGCTTTTACCGGTGTGGATCTAGTAACTGTAGTGCCATCACCTAATTGTCCATAAACATTTTCACCCCAAGAATAGATTTGACCATTACTGGATTTTGCTACTGAATAATAGGTACCAACATCCAAATCAGTCCAAGTAGATGGTATAGTAAATGGTATGACGCTAGTTGAAATTGTTGGAGAATTTACAGGAGTAATATCTGTAATTGGTGATGATTGACAAGTCATCAATTTTGTATTTGCTATTGCTGATATTGGTTGAGTTGGTACAGTAAATAATGATCCACTATAAACTGCTGTGCCGTTAACAAAACGGAAGTTAGAAATATTTCCAGCAAATGTTGCAGCACCACTACCATCTGCTCCAATTCTTAATGATCCATTTCCTATTGTGCCGGCTTGTGTATCTGTTGTTGCATCAAGAGTACCATTAACATATAATTTAACTGTTGAACCTGAACGAACTACAGCAATATGAGCCCATGTATTAATAGACAATGTGCTAGTATAAGTGGTTGAAATATTACCGTATAGATTTGAAGTTATAGTATTTCCTACTAAAAACCAAGTGTATCTGCCAGTAGCTTCTGAGCCCAATGTAAACAAAGAACGAGTACCTGTTACGCTAGTTGGATAGTACCAACCTTCAACAGTAAAATCACCAGTACAATTGTATGTCGAATTTATATAACCGGTATTTGTGGTTAAGTATTGATTTGTTCCGTTAAATAATACAGAATTAAAACCAAGAGTGCCGGTTGGAATGCTAATTGCTACAGGAGAGGATCTATTTGTAAAAGTATTATCGGCTGTTGCATTACTATAAGGATTATAACCCCATCCAAATAAAGCACCAGTAGAAGTAATGCCATTTGCCCAATAATTTCCAAGAGATATTACCGACCACGATGATGAACCAATTTTTACTGGCGCAGATTTGTTAACTGTAGTACCATCACCTAATTGTCCATAACCATTATACCCCCATGTGTATAAAGCACCAGTAGAATCAATGGCGGCCGTACCTAAGTCGCCAACTGCCACGGATGTCCATGAAGAGTTGCCAATTTTAACTGGTGTTGATTTATTAACAGTAGTACCATCACCTAGTTGACCATTAGTATTATTACCCCATGTGTATAAAGCACCTGTGTTAGTGATACCAGCAAACTGTACTCCATTATCACCAGTAGCAAGTTGTACCCAAGAGTATGTTGATCCTGAATTAGCAATTTGTGTTGGTGTACTATAATTTGCAAAGCCAGTTAAGTATCCAATTTGGCCTTGAACATTACTACCCCATGCCCACAATTTACCATCTGATGTAATACCTGTTGTAAATAAAGATCCTGCAGATACAGATGACCATGAGCTTGTACCAATTTTTACTGGTGAGGATTTACTAACGGTAGTATTGTCACCTAATTGATAAGAGCCATTAAATCCCCAAGTATATAAAGCACCTGTAGTATCAATAGCAGCTGTGTGTGTTGATGAAGCAGTTATGGATGTCCATGAAGAGTTGCCGATTTTAACAGGCAATGATTTGCTAACTGTAGTACCATCACCTAATTTTCCAATTGCACCATCACCCCACGCATACAAAGCACCAAGCGAATCAATAGCAACCGAATGTGAATATCCAGCACTTACTTTTGACCAAGATTTGGCACTAATTAATACTGGAGAGGATCTAGTAACTACAGTACCATCACCAAGTTGACCGCTAGCATTACCACCCCATCCATATAAAAGTCCAGTATTAGAAATAGCTAATGTGTGGCTAACTCCTTCCGAAATTTGAGCCCAAGAATGTGGTGTTGCAGAATTAGGAAGTTTTGTTGGTACAGTATATAATGATTGGTTAATAAAGTTTCCAAGTTGGCCAAAAGTATTACTACCCCATGTCCATAATGAACCATCGGTTGCAATTGCAGTAGTGTGAGAATCACCAGTACCTATGGATGTCCATGAATTAGAACTTCTTAATGGATATATTATGGTATTTAATGAAGAAACAACACCACCATTATTAGTAATTGTAAACGCATTGGTGCTGTTATCAATGAATGTGTCTGATTGACAAGTTAACAATGCTGTGTTGGCAATAGCAGTCAATGGTACAGATAATGTGTTAAAGTCAGATGTATATACAGCAGTACCTTTAACAAAACGAAGATTAGAAATAGAACCAGTAAATCTACTACCACCAGCGGAAACTGCCTCACCAATGTATAGAGGTTGAGCATTACCATTAAGTGTGGTGGTATTTGTAAATTGTAGAACAGCACGGCCATCCACATAAACTGTGTTGTTGTTTGTGCCTGAACCATTTCTAACCCAAGCTACATGATGCCAAGTACCATCAGTAATTGGTACTGAAATATCATTTAGTGCCGATTGGCCAATGATAGCTCTAAGTAAATTTGATTTAAATCCAAAATTCCATTCACCTAATGCACCTGTGTTATATTGACTAATTATACTAGCGGTTTGAGCATCACTACCATAAGTTGTATTGAGCCAAGCTTCAATTGTAAAATCACCACTACCTGGCTGATTTGCTACAGTATTAGGAGTACTCAAATAACAACCGCCAGCTCCATTAAATTGTGAAGCAAAAGTACTAAATGTATTAAGAGCACCAACTTGTACAGGTGAAGATTTACTAATTGTAGTACCATCACCTAATTGATAAGAACCATTTAAACCCCAAGCATATAATTTTCCATCTGAAGTGACACCAAATCCTGCAGAGTTACCGGCGTTTACTGTTGACCAAGAACTTGTACCAATTTGTACTGGCATTGATTTATTAACTACAGTACCATCACCTAATTGTCCAGCAGTATTATTACCCCATGCCCACAATGTTGAATCTTGATTACGAATTGCTAGTGTAAAATTGGCACCAGGAGCTTTAGATGCAGAAACAATTCTCCATGAGGAATATGATGCAACAGTATTAACCACTACAGGAGATGATCTATCAATAGATGTACCATCACCTAAACCACCCAAATAAGTACCGTTATTTGAACCCCAAGCATATAATGTGCCAAGGCTGGTAACAGCAAATGCTTGAGAATTTCCAACACTTACTGTTGACCATGAGCTTGTACCAATTTGTACTGGAGATGATTTAGTAATCGTAGTGCCGTCACCTAATTGACCATTAGCATTAAGCCCCCAAGTAAACAAACGTCCAACAGTATCAATGGCAGCTGAATAAGAATTAGCTGCACTTATTTTTGACCAAGAGGATGAACCAATTTTAACTGGTGATGATCTAATAGATGCTGTGTTATCACCTAAAGCACCACTATTAAAACCCCATGCATACAATGCGCCAGTAGAATCAATAGCAATTGTATGAATTTGGCCAGTTGATACTGTTGACCATGAAGAATTGCCAATTTTAGTTGGTGCGTATTTAGTGGTACTAGTGTTATCACCTAATTGTCCGCTGGTACCAAGACCCCACATATACAAAGCACCGGTAGTATCAATAGCAGCTGAAAAATTTGTACCAGCACTTACTACTGACCAAGACCTAGATTTTGAAATTAAAACTGGTTTTGATCTATAACTAACTGTACCAACAGTACCATCACCTATTTGGCCACTAGTGGCCAAACCCCAACCCCATAAAGAATAATCCGATTTTCTAATAGCTAATGAATGTACTTGTCCCACACTTACTGCTGCCCAAGAAGCATAAGATGCAGAATCAATAAAAGTTGTAATTTGAACTGGACTAGAACGATTTTCTACATCTGCTACACCTAGTTCACCAAAACTATTTCTACCCCATGACCATAAAGTACCAGCAATAGTTAAACCAACAGTACTATCTGCTTGTGCTGTTACTGATGTCCATGATGATGAACCAATTTTAACCGGTGTTGATTTATTAATTGTTGTACCATCACCAAGTTGACCATATTGGTTAAACCCGGTCATGTACAAGCTACCATCAGAATAAACGATGGCTGTATGGTTGTTACCTGTAGAGGATGTTGGAGAGAACTGTGCGTTTAATGAAACAGGAGTAGACCTGTTGATTGTTGTACCATCACCTAATTGACCATAACTATTCAGACCCCAAGCATACAGAGTTGTCTTAGGTATGTTACTAATGTTTTGTGTTGGTAACGATATGTAGTGGTAGAATAACATTGACTTACCCTATTTTAAACGTTTTGTGCTGACATTACTGCATTGTAACTTGTGCCTGCGTCTGTCGTAAAAATAGTAAGTATGTCCCTTTTACCGTTGGTGTATGTTAATGTTGGAGCTATGCCACTAGGAA
>Ga0209191_1000040_pt1 | contig 105199 bp, 171 predicted proteins | sample S_130626_EF_Meta_FD_187320 | JGI IMG/M metagenome (GOLD analysis project Ga0209191, IMG submission 187320) | Freshwater microbial communities from Lake Simoncouche, Canada to study carbon cycling - S_130626_EF_MetaG (SPAdes) (version 2) | ecosystem: Environmental > Aquatic > Freshwater > Lake ...
ATATTTTACAAACCTACAGCCTTTTTAATCACATAGCGAGCAATCTTTTCATCAAAATACATTTGGACACCATCCCGCACAGGGTCGGCAACTACAATCTCGCCTAGTTCTGTGGCAAGGGCCTGTGCAAAGCCTGTTAAAATACTTTGCGTATCTTCCATTTGATCTAAGGGATTACGGTCCAGAATTTCTGAATATTTTGAAATAAGATTTTCTACGTTTGAATTAATCATATTAAATTCCTGAGTGTAAAGGGTTGCGCTTACGCAAATGGGCCAAGGCCTGTTCTTTTGATTCAAAACGACCCGAGATAGGAGTCTGATGTGCGCCACGCACAATGTACCATCCGCCCAATAAACCGTTATAAATGACTTTCATTGTAATGTCTCCAATTCTGTACGAATCACAAGTTCTTGTTCTATGATCGAAATCATAATCTCGTCAAATACATTCCGACTGACCAGTGATCTGTACAATGCCAGCTGTTTTTGCAAAGCTGGCGTGGTCATAGCCTGTATGTTCTTGTGGATGTCTTTGCTCATATTAATTGCTCCAAAATGCTTCGCTGTCAACACGGCAAGCCCAAGGTGTGTCAGCATCAATTTCTACTGCCTTGCCTGTCATCATATTGCGGACAGTGATCTTAGGCGCACGATAAGTTTCGCGAGCAACAATGTTCAATTCGTTTTCGTTCCAACCTGCTTTGCGGCAAAGACGTGTACGAGTTGCTTTAGCGGCACCAAAAGTTTTGTATGCACGGGTCCGGTTAGGACCATCTGTAACAATAAGGCCGGTGCCTTTGGAAACGATTACGAAGCTCATGGTGATCTCCTTAATTAAGCTGAAACTCGTGCATCCATCATTTCTGACAGGATGAATTTGGCAATGTTGATTTGTTTACGGGCCTGTTCAGTGCGACCCATTGCAAGTAATTCTTGCGAGTCTGACAACACACCCATAGCAACCATTTCAAGACCGGAAAATTTAGCAGTGATGCTGTTCATGTATTCTTCGCGGATTTGAGCTTCGGACATTCCGTAGCAGTTTGTTTCAAATTCTGTCATTTTTAAACTCCTGTTTGTTGCTGTCTATGTGTTTATTATAGTGCATCAGGGCCAAATGGTCAACCGTTTTCTGGCATTTTTGGCAGTTTTTTAGCTCAAAAACCGTTGTTTTTTAGCAACAAAAGTGTAACATTAAGTATTACTGTTTATACCGTTTAATTGTATGTCAAAAGCCCATATATCTGAGGGCATTGATCACACAATACTCCTGTATCATCGACCCCAGTCCTTATGATCGCCATTGGCTTCGTTCCAAGCATATCCGGCCATGTAGTCTGCAATCTCTTCTGGTGTGAGATCCTTTTTTGTAGAGCCTGAGTTACCGCCTACTCCACCTTTGTGCGGGCTAGCAAGCCGGCCGTAGTAGCTGTCAGCTGAACCACGATCAAACGGATCACCATGTTCAACTTCATATGTACGACCGTTGTATTTTACTGTGTAACCTGTTTTCATTTTTCCCCCTTATTAAGAATCAATTGCTTTACGAAAAATAATCTCTTGCCTGGCAAACGCATCCTGTTCCCAGGGCTGATCCAGGTATTTGGTGCGTTTGGTGTAACGCCGACCTGCCCAATAATGTACACCATTGACACTTCGAAGAATGCCTTTGGCCATTTGTCTAACGTGGACCATTTCATGCGCCAGGGTTAAACCAATGTCCTTGATACTCATTCTAGGTTGTATAACAACCACATAACTGTCAATGATGTCAACTGGAACTGTCATGCCCATGCCGTCACAGTCGCTTTCTAAACGAATCAGCACAGCCTTGCGACTGTTTGATAGTCCCAATTGCTCAATCATTGAAGGCAATATGGCTTCAATGAACTTGCGCTTTTTTGCACTGGCGCCATCAACTTTAAATTCCATCTTGTTTCCTTACAGTGAGTTAAGAGCTGGTTGCATGACTGCAATCAATTCACGTTCACGAGCATGAGCCGCTGTTTTACCGCGCACCACTTCCAGCAAGTAGGCAGTAAAGCCTTCACGACCATGTGTACGAAGTGCCTCACACAGGTTCCAGTTCTTGCTTTCTGTTTTTGCACGGCTCAAGTGACGGTTAAAACGTCCACGCACAGAGCTCAATGCAGTACCATCTACCACAGTGATACCAATGTAGCTTTCACCTGTGACTTCGCAAAACAATTCGTAAATTGCATGATTGCGATCGGTACGGCGCTTGCGGGTTACTGTTTTGCTGTTCATGTTATTATTATAGCCGAAAAGTGGTCCTGCGTCAACCGTTTTTTGGGATTTTTCAGCTTTTTTTTGGGATTTTTGAGCTGATTTTTGTTGTATTTTTGCAACAAATCCCCTGCTTTAAGCGTTGCAAAAATACAACAGATTTTGCTTATTTTTTAGGCAAATCTTTTGCTAATTCGTACCAGCGTGTGGCGTTTTTGTAATTAAAATTGGGATGTCTGAACATATAATCCCGCTTGCGCTCTGCAATCTCTAGTGCATCTAACATACGCATTTTGTCATTGAATGGCAGTGCCATTAATACTTGATTCATATCTGTAATGTCTAGCATGTACTCCACCCATTTTTCTGTGGCTTTTATTTTATGAAAACTGGCTTGCCCTTTGTTATTGTTATTGGTGGCAGTATATTTGCGAATAAAATTAATTGCTTGCATAACTACTCCTTTTGAATTGAATGTATATTATACAATAATATTAATTGTATGTCGACAACTGGTGTTGTATTTTTGCAACAGGATTTATGTGCTAAAGTTGTGTGTTTTTTACTGGTTATGAGATAAGTAAATACATGCCTGAGTAGATAATATCAGGATTTCCAAGGATTAATAAAATGAGAACATTGATAATTACCACTTACACAAGACCTATTCCTACCAATGGTACCACGCCAGCTGACTGGTGGTGGAACGCAACGACAACAACAGGCCTTCAGAAAAAAGCATTGAATGTACATAAAGGCATGATTCGTGCCAATACCAAGCATGGGAAAGATCAGTATGTATCTTTCCAAATTTTTGCCAACGATGCCGCAGTTACCAGTTATAATACTGACCTGGCACTTTCTACTTCAGAATTGCATTTGGCTCAAGCATCATTGAATACCTATAATTCAGCTCGCGGTATTACCAGTACTACAACAACATCACAGATTGCTTAATACTGAAAACCAAAATAAATGGGCCTAGTGGCCCATTTTGTTTATCTGCTACTTATTTTACAATAACAATTTGCCCATAATTGATATGAAAGTGCATGTACGCAATTAAATAATCACTAAATAAAGAATATGCAAAACAATTTGCTAAGGAGATATTAAATGAAAACTATCGAAACTACAATTTACACTCGCCCAGAAGTTGACGAAGGCGAAATGTTAAAGCCTTGGTGGCAACCAAATGAAGACCAGCGCAAGGCATTGCGTCAAAATAACGTAGCAATTGCTCGTACAGGCACAAGCCCAACAACTCAACTTGAAGTAATTTATTTTAATACTGAAAAGGCCATGGACACATGGAAAGCCAAAGCTGAAGTTCAAGCAGTGGCTGCCGCTCGTGATGCATATAATGCTGCCAATGGCATCACTGCGTCTGCTACTTCAATTGCAACAACAGCGTAATTGGTATATTAATAGGTTGGCTCCGGCAATGAGCATCAGAGTATTAAAAGAATTAAAAAGTGTTAATTCCAATAGTAAAAAACTAGTGTTTGCACTGCAAGATGACACTCAAATAGAAAGTGTCATCTTGCCACATCCGTTTGATGAATCATTGTTTGGTATTTGTGTAAGTGTGCAGGTAGGGTGTGCAGTTGGTTGTACATTTTGCCAAACAGGTAAAGATGGGCTAACCCGCAATCTTTCGTCAGACGAAATAATTTATCAATTTGAATTTGCACAACAGCAACAGTATCCAAAAAATATAAGAACTGTAGTTTTTATGGGCATGGGAGATTCTGCTCATAATATTGATAATGTACTAACGGCTGTTGACGAATTTGCCAACAGAGGCCTGGATCCAAATAACATTATTGTTAGCTCAGTTGGTACACCCAAGTTTTTTGATAAACTAGAATCATCAGCGGTCAAACCTCGACTGGCCATTAGTCTACATTCTGCTGTGGATGCCACTAGAAAATCTATTATTCCAATGAGTAATTTAATGCCGATTAAAGATTTAATTAAACGTGCAACTGATTATGCCAGGATAGATAGGACTGTAATGTTCCAATGGACCTTATTGGCCGGCATTAATGATTCAGAATCTGAAATTGATGCCCTGGTAAACTTGCTAGCACCATTCAAAGATCGTGCTGTTATACAAATAATTCCCTGGAATTACGTTGAAGGAACACCACATACCCCATCTCCAGAATTTAGAATATTAGAAATACTTGATATTCTTGGTAAGTTAGGATTTCAACATTCCAGAAGATATTCACATGGCAAAGATATTGGCGCGGCATGCGGACAATTATCTAAATTATCTAAAAATACAATTTAATTTAGACCCAAATTAAAAATAGGCCTTAAAGGCCTATTTTTTATCGTCCAATACCTTGTCGGTATGCTTCTTGTTCTCTACGTCGTTGTTCTTCTAAATAACGTTGACGTGCGCCACGTTGACAAGCTTCGCGTTCACGATAGGTTGGATATGAATTGCACACTGGACTAACAATGACCACACGCTCATGACTTAGTGCAGGCTCGCGAACCACTACAGTTCTACCTCCGCTTTGTTGTGCATCCATGCTGGCACCAACATTGCTACCAATTGCGGCACCAGCCATTGCACCAACACCTGTGGCCAGTACGCCACCAACCGAGTGGCCCAAGATACCGCCAGCAACTGCACCAGTTACTGCACCTGCGTCACGATTGGTTGCACAACCTGTAAGTGAAAGGCCTGCTACAATTGCTGAAATTATTACAATATGTTTCATCAAATATTCTCCACGTTTCTGTAAACAACTATAATATAGTGTATAACAAGATATTTGTCAAGTCATTATGGACAAATAGCATTAAAATGCTCACTTTTGGGGTTCCGGTAGCGAATCGGATGGCCCAGGCCAGCAGCCGGCCCACACTTACGGTAACAAGTACCGGTCCTAAGGTGTGTTCTTATTATTCTTTTGCGGCAGTTTTCAGACCTAGTTCTAATTCCAAGTCTGGCAACTCCATGTAATTTACCTGATAAAAACCAGCGTCGTTAATTTCAACGGCATGAGCATATTCAGTTTCCAATAACTCTTGTGCAATAACACCAATCTCAGTTGTTGTTTTGCCTAGATAGTTATATGAATATACGTTAAATCCGGCAACCTGGCCAAGTAGTACGATATTTTCTTTTAAGCGTCGATCGCTAAATTTAATTGTTTTATTAGTCATTTTTAACTCTTTAAATGTTATCTACATATTCACTATGAAGACATTATACGGTTTTGAATTATCTCTATAGTTTTATTGCTTAACACTACTTCATAATGATTCAATGGTAATTCGATAAGTTCCATGTCTGGTCTTGCACGTTGGCTTTCTATTGTAACTACTCCATCATTTTCTACAGTTATCCAAGGACTTTGTCCGGCTGTGGTAACAACTTGAGTCCAAGGCGCAGGCAATGATATTGATTTAACTGCACTCATTGGCGCACTCAGGGTTCCAATATCACGCATAAGTTGGTTAAATGGCAAAAAGTAGCGAGCAATATCTGCTTCGTGACAACCTCCGTATGGTGTACTTAGCGTTACAGCACCACATGTTTTTTCCTTAAATTCATTTGCAAGATGTAAGGCATATATTCCGCCCAGGCTATGTGCAATAAAGAATACATCGTCATTGATATCTTTTATACTACTGCACATGGTTTTGAAATTTTGTTTAAACCCCTTTGAACTCTTGTATTCAAACGCAATGTCATTGCCACCTATACAGCTACGTATATAGGTAAAACTCTCCGACGTAGCACTGGCACCGTGGATATAAACCAACATCATATTCAGTGTTTTCCACTGGCCAACCATGCGGCATTGCCTACAAATAACAGTTCAATGCCTACAATAGGATCCAGATTAAAACTGACTACTACAGCACCTGCTAACATGATAGCAAAGCATAACCATTTGATAGCGGTCAACATGTATTACTCCCAAGGAGTAGGATCCGGTATAGCACAAGGACCTTCAGCAGGTTCTGTACCATAATCAGCTGGAGTTATGATTTCCAAATACTCCATGTCTGGACTGTAGTCGTACAAGTAATGCACAATGCCTGGACGTTGCTGTACACAATCTCCGGCTTCAACCAAATGAATTTTGTCTTCGTACATGAACCGGGCCCAACCCTTTAACATATAAACGATTTGGAACTCGGCCACGTGAATGTGCCAGCCTGTACCGCCTGAACCTTCTGGTGGCAAGTTGGCTCGAGTAATATGTGCCAGTACTCGTCCGTTGGTTGCATCTGCTACGCCAAGATCTTTGTACAGGAAAAAGTCGCGTAAACCGCCACCCTTAAACTCTACTTCAGAACCTTTAACGTGTGAAAACTTTGTAGTCATTGTTGTCTCTCTAGTATTTTAATTTATTTTACCACGCACGGCAAGACCAGTAACGTGCTTTCCAACGCGGCCCTGGATCAGTATCGCAGTGGTGACGAGCCCTAAAGCTCTTTCTGTGAGCTGGACTGTTCTTTTTAATACGCATATTAGGATCGCCAAAGTTTACTTTGACCACATTGCCTTTGGCATTGCGTACATATACTTTTGATTTTTTTACGTCGCCTTTCATGGGCTTGCCCAATGGAACATCACGGCCGTGATATTCTGCTTCGTTGGTTGATTCAGGTACACAATTATTGACTCTGACACCGCCTTTGATTTTGGTACCAGACTTTTTATAACCTTTCCAACAGCTTTTATCTAATCTTTGTCGAACACTTTCTTCTAACTCAATGTTGTTTTCCAAATCATGTTTGATCAGTTGCAGTAATTCCTTGGCAGCACCATCGCCCCACTCTATGCTTTTGACAATGGCATGTGCGCCTTCTGTTCCAATTTGATCTACAATATGTTGCAATAATTCTTTGGTCAGATGCGACATGCCTTCAGCGTCACCTTCGCCTTCGTTGGTTTTACTGGCACAGTGAGCTCGTTGGCTAAATCCCTTGGGATGAGCACAGTTGATACTGTTCTTGTACTTTTGACTCCACTTTTCATCTACCTGTGATTCTGAAGTGGTTCGACTTTGTTTTGGTCCTTGTCGGCATTTCCATTTCTTATCTGTAGAACAATAGTACTTGCCGTGTGTGCAAGTTTCCGTTAATTCTGTTAAACCAGCTTCGCTAAATTCATAGATGTATCCATCTTCGGTTTCAGCAACAATACGTCCCTCTACCACAGTGTCAGGGTCTGTTTCAAATTCAACAATGTCACCAATGGACAGATTGTCATTGTCAATTAGTTCTCTTATTAGCATATTAGTGTTGTCCGTAGGGATTGCGGTAGCGGTCAGTACCATCGTCTTCGGGATAGACATAATAAATGTCAGGATTTGTTACAGGCTCTGTTAATGGAGGCTGAACTTCATCTTGTTGAGTCTGATGGGGTTGGTCCAAAAGTATCTTCTCCATAAGGATTTTCTCCAGAAAGTTGTGGTCGGGCAAACCAAAGTTTAAACCAAGCCTCTGTTCCTGGTTCAATTTTGTGTTTACGCATATAAGCGGCCTTGTCAGATGCACCATGTGTCAGCGGACTGTCGTCGCCGGATACTTTGCCTTTTGCACCAGTACCTTGCGAAATACCTGCAAGTTTACGCAAACGTTCTATATCAACAGGCCCGCTATTATCAATGTCTCTGAGATTCATTATTCAGCTTGTAACATTTCTGCACGAACATCTTCTACCATGTCAATCATGGCACGAACACCGTAACTGAAATGCATCTGTTCTTCTTCGTCCATTAGTTCTTTTGTACGTTCGTACAGTGTCACGTATTGTTGAAAATTGGTACGAACACGTTCCAGTCCTGCTTCTATGTTGTTTAACAATGTGCTTAGTCGTTGTTCTTCACTTGCACCCATGGCTTCTGCAACTGATACACCAGTAGCAGTAGAAGCATTCATGATACCTGCTAGCTTTTGAATTCGGCTGATATCAATTTCTTCTTGCACGTTGATACTGGCCTGGCCTTCTTTTAATTGTTTCATAATTTTACTTTTTATTGATCATAGCAATGATTCGTGCTTGAACTAACTTGGCCCATGATGGTTGTGGCATGTTCCATCCAATAAATGCACCTACAGCAATCCATAATAGTGTGTCTAACATAATCTTTGTCCTTTATTCGCCTGATAAATCGGCATTTTCTTTATATATGCGATACTTTTGTAGTCTATCAAACTGACTTCGAGTAATACTTCTGCCATGATTAACTTGACGTAAAATCATTTGAACATCAGCTGGCATATCTTTAAAAATTGGGTTTGGCACTGTTTTGGCACCTGGCTTGTCAACTTTAGAAAAATAGTCTCGCATGTCGGCAGTTGTGGTATCTGCTTTGGGCTTTTTGCCCCCAGTCACTGACTTGTAATACTCACCATTAAACCATGCTCGCATATCAGCCAGACTGGCTTCGTCGATCATTACATCGTCATTCATTATAGGCTGTTTTAAGTCTGATATCTTCATAAATATATTTAGCCATTGAAAGGCATTAAGTAATGAAAAAAATTTTGATTTTATGCATGACTAGAACTGGTTCAAACTACATTTACGCAACAATAGCCAGGCATTTGAAGCATGACTATACCCCTTTTAAAGACAATTTAGATAAATTTCATTTGTTGTATAACAATCTTGCACCGGAGCAGGTACAATTAACAATTGATCAATTCCTGGATCAATTTGTAACCAGCAAATTGGCCATAGCCAAACTTCATGTTAGTGGGTTGTTTACGTTGAGTGATTATAATTTACTTGATAAATTTAAATCTGCTGATTTTTATACAATCGTTACACTCAGACGTGATTTAGTACAGGCAGCAATTAGCCACGCTCGCACACATGTTACTAAAGAATGGGTTAAGTATAAAACTACACATGCTCCAATGGCCCTGACTCAGGAACAGTTGCTGGTTGGCCTTAATTCTACAACATATCAGATATCCGAAATTTTAAATAACAAATTTAAATTAAACTATAATGAAATTGTATATTATGAAGATATAACAGGGGTTCCAGAACAAGACATTAAAAAGTTAAAAATCTATACACCAGACTTATTTGGTCCAGAGAAACCAGCCCCTATGTACCCAGAACGTAGCCCAGACAAAGAAACAACAATTTTAAATTATCAAGAACTGGTAGAGAGTAGCTTAGAATTTTTTGATAATTGGATAAGAGATGATACCCAAATTGCTGAACGAATAACCATCAATGATGGAAAAATAATGTCTATCAATGTAGGTGGATTACAATGAAAAAAATTCTTGTATTTGGACCAACTAGAACAGGATCAAATTATATCTACGCCGCTGTGGCCAAACATTTAATACCATATTATGAGTTACTGAGTGACCGTTTTAGTAGAAGCCATAAAATGTATGTAAATACAACGCCAGATCAAAAATTATTATTAATTTCCAATGCAGTAGATTATATTGTACAAAAAGAATTGGCTATTACCAAATGTCATCCAAATCATTTGTTTTATTTAGAAGAGCATAATTTACTTGATAAATTTAAATCTGCTGATTTTTATACAATCGTTACACTCAGACGTGATTTAGTACAAGCATCAATCAGCCATGCTCGTGGTGTAATAACTAAAGAATGGTTTGAATATGACACCACATTCACTCCAATAGCCCTGACTCAGGAACAGTTGCTGGTTGGCCTTAATTCTACAATATACAGTCTGTTTGAAATCTTAGATAATCGCTGTAAAATAAGATACGACGAAGTTGTATATTATGAAGATATAACAGGGGTTCCTGGACAAGACATTAAAAAGTTAAAAATTTATACACCAGACTTATTTGGTCCAGAAAAACCAGCCCCTGTGTATCCAGAACGTAGTCCAAACAAAGAAGAAACTTTATTGAACTATAACGAACTGGTAGAGAGTAGCTTAGAATTTTTTGACAGTTGGAACGGTAAAGACGACAGGTTTACCATTGTCAATGGTAATTTAAAAATAAACCTAAAAGGTTTTTAAGCCTCTTAGGTGTATTATTTTAACGTCCAACGGTGGGATGTTTGGCTAATTCTCTTTCTTGAAATTGTTTAAATTCATAGAAAGACATGACCAATTGTTGTAAAAAATCAAAGAACATAATTTGATCTCCTGTCATAAATTCGCATCCAATGATCTACTTCAGCGGCCGATTGTGGATTCTTGCTAGCAATATATTGCTCTAATTGTGTTTGTTGATTTGGTGTTGCAAACCAACTGATAATACTGTTTAAAAGTTTTGTCATTGTGTGACTCCTTGTAAAACAGTGCTGGCTTGTGGCCAACACTGTTGATTTGTCAAAGTATAATTACTCTGCTGATTTCTTGCTGGTCTTGGTTGCAGTATCAAAACCTGGAAACTTAAAAGTATCAAAACCTTTAAAAGCTTCTGTGGCCTGTGCTTTGAAAGTTTCAGCCAACTGTGTGTTAACGTCTACGATTGTTTTTGCAAATGCAGTTGATGCACCTGTCAATTGAGCAGCCAATTCTTTGGCCAATTTTTGGTTTGATTCAAAAGTTTTTGTGATTTCTGTGAACATGCTTATTTCTCCTTTAATGTTAAGCGAGTTGTTTGGTAGCCTCTAATGAGCACTACCACTAGTAGAAACACTATCAGTGTTTTCACTAGTATAACACTATATATGTTGCGGTGCAACATCAATCTAACCCGTTTTAACGATTCTTAAAGGAGTTTAGTGACCATTCACTAATTTTGCAAATTCACCACTGGCAAGATTCTTGCCCTTACTTTCACATTGAATATCAAACTGCTCACTGAAACTGGCCGCCCATTCATTAACAGCCGAATTCCAGTAAAAGTCACTGTGTGCTCGAAGCTTTTGCTTTTTATAGCCTAGTGCCAGGAGATTGGCCATGGATGGGAGCTCATCCCGGGGATAATCGATGAGTATATCTTCGCGAGATACACTGTAGTGGCAAGCAGGCCTAGCACCGCGCCAACTGTCAATGACCATTGAAACACGTGGGTCATTAGGTTGAATATATTCGCCCGAGTTAATCCAGTGATGGTGTATGTCAAGTACAATCGGCAGGAGATCAGCCAGTTGCAGGCATGTGTCAAGATTGTGTGAGTTTTCTTCATTTTCAATAGTTATGCAGTTACGAGCCTCTGGTGACAACCGATTGTATGCTCGTCGAATACCGTCGGGTCCTTGTTGTCCTGAAATGTGTACGTTGATCTTAAAGTCCTGGAACGTCTTACCATAGCCCATCCAACGTGCCAGATCAGCATGATATTCAAATTCTAGTATACTGCGCTCAACAATGCCTTCATTGGCGCTTGCAAGTACACAAAACTGCCCAGGGTGGAAGCTAAGGCGTACACCTAGCCTACGTGCGGCTTCACCTACCGGAGCAAAGATTCGTTCACAATGCGCTTGTACATCTGCTTGTTTCCAAAAAGGAATCCACTCTTCATGTGTGTAGCCCTGTAACATTTCTGAACCCAGGCGCACCATACGACGATGTTCGGGCAAGGTAGCAACACGTTCAACTAACAGTAGAGCCGCACGAGCATTATGATTCATAATGTCCCACTGACGCTGTTCAGCTTCGCTCTTATGTTCACGTAGCCAACGCATGGTAGTCGATCGACCGTTTAGATCACGGTCCACTGCTGAGGGCTTTAGTCCAGCCACTTCGCTAGGATCATTGATCCATTTGCAACAAAAACCTACTCGGCCCATACTAGTCCTTACCAATGATGTATTACGTTAGCACAAATAAAGAAACATGTGATTACATGTATTATAACCCAAAATGTCTTTAAAGTCAAGGCAATTCTGGCTTCACATAAAGAAAGAATAGGCACGTCGGGCCTATCATTATCGGTATGGCCCATTAAATGACCAGTTGCGCGAGCCCAAACTTTTTCTAAACTATTCATGTAGACTCATTATAAAAGCCACGAAGCAGGGACGAAATGAAAATAGTCAAACAGCAAATATCAAATATCTAACATCAAATATGGGCCTTTTGCTTGGGTATCACATCAAACATCAATTTATTTTTTGATACCCAAGCAAGACAATTTTGGAGTTAGTTTTTCAGACTAAGCCAGTAGTTTTCATCGAAGTTCGATGATGTATTTCCATTCCCTACCCTGGACCAAGTGTGGCAGCTTAGTCTAGCCCGAGCTCAGTTAGCACAAGTGCTACCTGTTCAGGTACTTCAAACTCTGTACGGACATTGATGGTGACCATCTCGTCCTTGATCTTGCGTCGACGACGACGAATTGTTTCCAGCTCAGTCTTGGCTTCTGTTACAGATTCAGCTGGCACAACGTTAACGTCAACGCTGTAATCACGACCGTAAATGCTCATGCGTTCGTTGTTGCTGTTGGCCTTGCGGCTTTCAATTTCAGCAACCAGGGCATCCAAATTAGGACGAACTTGAGATTCGCTGTAGGCTTTCAACCGAGTCTCTGCACTAGCCAACATGGCTTCTTCTGCCAGGTAGTCGGCAATGCCAACTTCGGCATTTTTCTTTGCAACCACTGCACGAAGAAACTTATTTGCATTCAGTAAACGACCAACATGTGCATGATTCTCACGAACCTTGACCAATTGCTCATCAAGGCGAGCCTGGATATCAGCTTCAAACAAGCTGACTTTGAGAGTGGTATCTGCTGTGCCAAGACGCTTGATTTCGTCTGTGATTGTTTGTTGGATTACACTGGCCTTGCGTAAATTGATTTTCATATTAGTCCTTAGAAGTTTAAATGTCTAAGTGCTAGTATAACAGTACTATTCGCCGTCGTCAAGTACTTTTGGCAATTTTGGTAAAATATATTGTCCAGAAACAGTTAATATTTTTATACCCATTGGGTCGTTGGCACTGACTCGAACCTCTACATCATAGACTTCGTCATTGGGCCTTATTAAGGTTACAGTGGCAAATATCCATCGAGGAATACGAGCAGTGGATTTAAACTGTGCATCTATGCTTACAGCAAATGGGTAGCGGCCCACTAGATTGAATATGGTTTCTGCAATCGAATGGTCTGCAAATGATAATATTGCACCATTATGTATATCACCAACTCGATTCTGATGGAATTTATTAGAAAGCCAGGCAAACTGACCAGTTAGTTGGTCATCACTGAACTTATACCAGTATGGTAAAACATTGCCAGGAAAATCACGTTGGTCAGTATCTTTAAATTTGTAACCTAGCATTAACAATGCTTGAGTCGAGTATTTCATTTACTATTAAATTACCAACTGGTAGCACCAACAAATTTAGTCCAAATATTTGATTCGCCGTCAAAGTTTTTATTACAAACATAAAGAGTATCGTCTGAAATAGCGTAATACCCTTTTTTGTCCCCAATAGAACCAACTGAACTAGTTGGTACATTGACTAACCGTGATGATGAAGTGATAATACCGGTTTCATTATTATACTCAACACCTTCACCTGCGCTCAATGACTGTCGTACGCGAGCCTCTGTAAAATAAAGGTTGTCACCTTCTCGCAGTGCCGAAGTAGTAGAATTGGTTAATAATGTTTCAAACGTTAGAACAGCACGAGCATCTGTGAAATATCTATGTGTGCCGCTTTCAGGAATGTCAGCTGAAGTAGGTAAGTTTGATAGGTCTCTAAAATCACCACTTCGTGCAACAGGCGCAAATTCTAAATTTGGCTTATTGGTTAAATCATTATAGCTACCTGTAAACAGTGATGGCTTATCAGTCAAGTCGTTATAGCTGCCACTGATTGCAACTGGCGCAAATCCAATATCACCGGTCTCAACGCCATTTACTACTTCACCAGCAAATATAATTTCACCACCATCTGTATCAGCAGTGATAATACCAGTTGAACTGTTGTAGCTAAGGCCAGCACCTGTACTTATTGCGGCTCTTGCACGAGCATTTGTAAAGTATAGATTAATTTCGCCTTCTGACAAATCATCTGTGCTTGTAAGATTACTGTTATTTGTAGTGCCGTTATTGATATTTGCTACCAAGCTATCAAGATAAGCGGCAGCCCAGTTACGATTTATGTATTCGTGTACTGATAGGTAGTTTAATACCAAATCATCCGAGTAGTACTTGTTGGTATTGCCTTGGGCTATATTATCAGTTGTTAATGTAGGTAGTAGAGTTGTTAGTGCGCTAGAAACTCTGGCATCAGTGAAATATAAGTGATTGGTTCCTTCAACTAAAGAATCGGTTGTTCTTGTAGCAAAGAATGATACTACACGTTGGTCAACTCTACTATCTGTATAGTATTTGCGGTTGCCTTCGGGAATATCTGATGTACTTGGTTTGTTGACCAAGTCCGTCCAGCTACCAGATGTTGCCAAAGTAGCAAATACAGGACGATCGATGATATCAACCCAATTACCACTAAACGCATTTGGTTTATCTAGTAAATCACTATAGCGACCAGTGTATGCAACATTGGCCAGGGTATCTAGTGAATATTGTTGATTAATAAAAGATGAGCCAGTAAATACAATTTCGCCACCGTCTATGTTAAGAAGATCTGATGAAACTACGTCATTAATTTGACTGTCAACGTAATTTTTTGTAGCTGCCTGCGCTGGATCAACAATTGCTCCAGTTAAAGTTATTGAAGTAAATGTAGGAGTATCACTAATGCTCAACTGTCCAGTTGTGGTGCTGTAATCTAAATTGCCGTCATTTGGTACAATTGCGGCCCTTGCACGAGCATTTGTAAAATATAGGTTTGACGAGCCTTCACTGATAGCATCAGTGTTTCCACTAAAAGAAATTACTCCAGTTGTACTATTGTAGCTAATACTACCACTTGCACTAATTGCGCCGCGAGCACGAGCAGTAGTAAAGAATAAATGAGTATTACCTTCAATAACATTATCACTATTTTTTGTTCCTAGCCATGTGTTTGCAGTTGATGTAAAATCTGTTGTATTTAATTTGCCAGTGATAATACTGTAAATATTTGGATTGTTATTAATTGCGGCAGCAAGCTCTTTTAGAGTGTTCAATGCCGCAGGTGCGTTGTCAATTAAGTTAGCAATTGCAGTGTTGACATACGTTACTGTTGCCAATCCCTTATTACTAACCACAGTGTCAAATATGTTACCAGCGGTAGTTTTTTCTGTTTGCCCTCCGTGAACTAGGACAAAATTATCTTCGATGGAAATTGATGGTGCTAACCCCAGTTGTGTAATTTTTACATTTGACATTATGTTATGATCCTTACCATGGTTACATATATTGTATATTCAGTTGGCGTACCTGTATCAACGCATTCGACACTTAATGTTGTGCCATTTGATGTTAAATTAACATCAGCAGAGAAATCTTCCTGGAAGACATCTTCAATTCTTGTAACTGTAGTATTATTTATTGTGCCACGTAATTGTTTTGCAACAATCTCACCAGCAGAGTTTTTAGCAACTACCTTGATGTCATAAAACTCGACACCTGCTACTGCGATTTCAAATCCTGCTTTGTCAAGGGCCGTTGCATTTGCACCATTGCAAACTGCAAAGATAACATGATGACTTGCTGTGGCACTACCTACACCAATTGAGAATTCACTTGAGGTAGTACCGGCTATGTTATTAAATGTTTTCATTATATGTAAGATACCTCTACTCTGATATTACCACTTGCTGTGTTACTTGGGATTGTTACAACAACATCTTCTCTTGCGGTTGTAATTAAATCTGAGTCTACTACGTAAGTGCCAATCTTGCTGGAACCGTGTTGGCTGAATTGCCAGATCACATTTGAGCCAACGTCAACGGAGAAGTCCGGAGCACTGGTTAAGTCTTGCAACACAGTGACACTTACATTTAAAATTCTACGGTCTTCGCTTACTGTTCCAATTGTGGCAGTTGCACCTGGCAACGCTATCACTTGTTTGATTGTTCTTGCATCAACTGCTACGCTACGTTCGCCGCCAACTTTGGTCCATTGTGTACCACTATATGTGAATGTGGCCCATTCACCATTACCATCATCAATCACATAGCACTGATCACCAACCAATGCGTTTAATGCATCACGAGCTGTTATATTAGCCACTACTGAAGTGCCACTTGATCGAATACCTTGTTCAATGTTTAGCCCTAGTGCATAACGTCCGTTTTGTCCGCTCATTACACCTGCGGTGTCTAAGAACTGACCGGCAAAGTCTCTGATAGTTAATGGGCCACCATCTAGGCGCATCAAGCGTAATGCAGATGTTGTGGTATTGGCAGGAGTGCTTTCTGGCAAACTACTTACAGAGTTTGCACCGGCAAAGTTGTTGCCATTGGCATCTGCCCTGATGTTAACAATAGTAATTGCTCCACCAGCATTGTTTCTTAATTTAATTTCACTACCGTTTGCAACAGTAGCAACAATATCAGTAATCTTGGCGGCATTGATATCTGCTACCATGTCATTTTGATCAGCAACTGCAGGATCACCATATGCCGCACTGCCACTTGTAGTTGTTGTAAAGTTAACTGTTGTTCCGTTGATACTTGCACTAAAAGGAGTGTAGCCGGCAATAATACCATAAGCACTTCCTTGACCAGCAACGTTGCTGAAGACTTCGGTGGCCGCACCAACTTTAACTGCTGTAACTTTATGATTAGGAGTTTCAGCGTTGATTAATACAACTGCATCATCTACACCATATGTGCCATTGCCACTTGACAATGTAATCTGCACTCTATTAATTTCAACTACATCACCATCTAAACCAGTTGGGTCAATGCCCAAGCCTGTAGTCGATGTTGTGATAGCATCTGCAATCTTCATGTAGATAGGTCTACGACTTGCATCACTGGCAGTTAAGTCACCGCTGCCGTCTAAACTTGGATATAAGTAATCTCCAACAATGCCAGGCAATCCTGGCACAAAGTCAATAATACCATTGGCAGGACGAAGTATAAATTGATCAGGACCTGGACCTGGGTATACTACTGTACCAATAAAGCGATCAATGTTATTTGGGTCACTAAGTGCAAATTCTTTGTTTTCAATACAAATAGAATCGCCTTGTTCAAATCCATGATTTGGTTTTTCCAACAAGTAATTTGTCAGCGGGTTCATGTATTGAAACCTACTCATCACATTGGTAAAGAAGTCAGCGGCAGCATCGCCTGGAATAGGATCCAACATTGGGAAACCTAGTTCATTGATTTGGAAGAAGATAACAGGACCAGGTGCGTTAAAAATACCCAATCCGTTTGGATCTCTGAATGTGTTATAACGAAGTCTATCCTCGATAATAGCAACTACTTCGCTGTTTGTTTTGGATATGACACTTGTAATTTGTAGAACTTTACCGTCTGATGCTCCTGCAACAAAGTCGCCTACTTCAATATCTTGGGCATCAAATCTAAAAGGTGTACGAGTCAAGTTACTACCATGCGTTCTTTCTGCAACGGTGAAAGAAACTTGCCAACGGTAGTATTGCGGATTAGCACCACCACTCCAGTAAGGATCGTCGGAGCTGTTAGCATAGGGCCACGAACTCAATGATATCACTGAATCAGCAGTACCGGAAAGTACTTTAGCTGGCTTGTTTAATCCTATAAAATTAGTTTTCCAAGCATTAATTGTCATTTTGTACCTTTATACACTACTCAACAAGAACTGTACAACGCAATGAGTTGTTTGTCCCACACCTGCACTAGCACCAGTGATACCTTTAGTCAATCCAATAGTCATTGTGTTAACTGCTGGATCAAATGCGCTAAATGCACTTGGACTACCACTAGAGCCACCACCTACTAATGTTCTACCTGCTGTAAAGCTACTGGTCACTGCTGTTGCGACATAGGTATTGGTAGATCTTTGATAAGCATAAACTTGTGTATTCAACGGAGCACATACACTGCCGGTAAATGTAAATGTTACTGTAGCAACTGTTGAAGTTGCGGTTGCAATAACTGCGCTGATGCCACCATTCAAAACACTAACACTTGCTAGGTTACCAGATGCATCATACTCAACTTGTACTGCGGCACGGAAGATACCAGAACTTGAACTTCCGCCTCCGCCACCTGAACTAATGGTTGTTGGTGCCCATGCACTACCATTCCATGCAAGTGCTTGCCCTGTAGTTGGAGTTGTATTAGTAACGTCAGCAAACGCATTTAAGTTACTTTGTCCAAGGCGTGTATCAAACCGTGCGTTTGTATAATATAAGTTTGTACCACCTTCTGTAACATTATCTGTACTTGTGCTTAGACTAAATGTACCAGTTGAACTGTTGTAGCTTAAACCAGTACCAGCGGCCAAGGCGTTACGAGCAAGTGTATCGCTAAAGTATTTGTTTGTTGTACCTTGATTTAAGTTATCAGTTGTTTTTGCCGCTAATCTATTGTCCCAACGAGTGTTGGTAAAATATTGATTAGTTGAACCTTCGCTAACATCATCTGTGTTTAATACAACAACACCAGTTTTTGAATTAACACTTGATACAGCACCACTGCCACCTGCAACACTGCTAGGCGTCCAAGCACTACCTGTCCAAGTCAATACTTGTCCGTTAGTTGGTGCTGTTGTAACTGTATCAACGTCTGACAATGCGTTAATGCTACTTGCACCAATTCTAACATCTGCACGAGCATCTGCGCGAGTATTTGTAAAGTACAAATTAGCGCCTTCAGTGATATAGCTTGTGTTAGCACGATATTTGATTTGACCAGTTGCATCATCATAACTGATTAAGCTAGTAATGTTACTGTCACTGATAGAACTTAGTGCTAATCTTGATCTAGCATCTGTATAATATAGTCTAGTACCTTCTGTGATATCACTGGTTGTTACAGCATTCAATGCTGTTGTCATAGTAATGTTGCCACTACCATCAAAACTTGTTAAACCAGTTACTTTACCACTTAGTGTTAATGTACGAGCGGTTGTCCACTTGTTTGCCTTGTTAGCCAAATCAACTTCTAAGTCATACCCAGGTTGTGTAGTATTGCCTAAGCCGTAAACTTGTACTGCGCCTGCTTTATTATTGACAGTATAGCTTGTTCCAGTGGCACCAGTAGATCCTGTGTCACCCTTGACACCTTGAATACCTTGTGGTCCTGTAGCGCCAGTAGCACCTGTGCTACCTTGTGGTCCAACTACGTAGCCTGCATTAATGGTGCTTCCATCACTTAATGTAATTTGTAAATTGCCGCCTGCGTCAACCACAACACCACCATTGGCAATGCTTCGTCCTGCAGGGCCGGCGGCCCCCTGTGGACCCTGTGGACCAACAGTACTACCAGCATTGATGGTACTAGCATCAGTTAGTGTAACTTGTAAATTGCCCGAACCGTCAACAACTACGCTATAAATTCCAAGACCAGCAGGTCCTGTGTCACCCTGTGGACCCTGAGCACCAGTAGCACCTGTATCGCCTTTTGGTCCAACTACACTACCAGCATCTACAGTTGAGCTGTCGGTTTTTGTAATAATTAAGTGACCACTGCCATTTACAGTAGCAGTACTTACGCCAACTCCATTTGTGCCATTTGTGCCATTTGTACCAGCTGGCCCTGCGGCACCTGTAGCACCTGTATCACCTTTAGCGCCAGTAGCACCTGTATCACCCTTTGGTCCAATAACCAAACCAGCATCAATAATTGAGCTGTCGGATCTAGTAATAATTAATCTACCACTGCCGTTAACTGCGGCGCCACTTACAGATAAACCTGCTGGGCCTTGGCTACCTGTATCACCCTTGATACCTTGACTACCAGTTGCACCAGTCGCACCTTGTGGTCCAATTACGCTACCAGCATTGATAGTTGAGTTGTCTTGTTTAGTTAAAATTAACTCGCCACTGCCATTTACAGCGGCAGCTTTGATACCGGATACATTTCCAGCATCAACTACTGTGTTATCGCTTAATGTTAATTGTAAACGACCTGCTAGAGTTACGGCTGCGGCACTAATGCTTAAACCAATATCACCCTTTGGACCTTGTGGACCTGTATCACCTTTGGCACCACTGTTATTAACTGCTATCCACTGTGAGCCATTCCAACCTAAAAGCTGTCCAGCACTTGCGTTGGCCAAGTTTACATTAGATAGTTGACCTAATGTTGTTGTACTTGGTAAAGCGGCAATAGTGTCGTCAACATATTTCTTAGTTGCGGCCTGTAAGTCTAGAGTAGGAGCACCTGACAATGTCAATGCACCAGTCATTGTGCCGCCAGACTTTAATAATACGTCTGCGGCAAAGTTTGGATTGTTAGCAATAGCCGCTGACAATTCATTCAATGTGTTTAGTAAATTAGGAGCACCGTTGACTAAATTACCAATTTGATTGTTTACATAAGTCTGTGTAGCATAACCATTTGTAGTTAAGTAATTACCCAACGCTGTTAAGTCAATACTACTGCCACCACCGACTGCACTGATAACACCATTGCCATCAATAACAATTGTAGTACCATCAACCTTAACACCGCCCTTTGTTGCTATACTTGCAGTAGGTAATATATATTCAGCTGGGATTATTGGCTTGTTTGTTAAGTCGTTGTAGTTTCCACTGAAACTATTTCCACCACCTTGTACTGTTACATTAGCAACACCATCTACTACGTTAACACTTGCACCACTTACAAAGTTAATGCTGGTAAAGTTTCCGCGATTTGAAGTGTTCTCATACACTGAAATGTTATTAAGACCGCCTGTAATCGTAGCAATATTATTTTGAACAGAAACGCCAGGACCAACAAAGTTTAAAGTTGTTGCATTACCACGTGCAGTACCATTTTCTTTAACAGTGATATTGCCAGAACTATTTCCACCACCAGAGCCGCCTGCTAAACTTAAAACAAGTTTGCCAGTTGCGTCATCGTATGCGGCTTGCAAGCCAATGCTAATGTCACTGCCGCCAACGGTAATTTCATTTGCTACAATGTCTTGAACTTCTTCCTCAGTGAGGCCACCGCCGCCACCTGTTCCGCCTTGTAGTTGTCCCCCTGAAGATGCGTTAATCGCCATTTTATAGTTCTCCTGTTATTCTTTATAGGCTTAAAATCACTCGTTCACAAGTGCCTAGTTGATCTATCGTTTGATTTAAATGGCTTCTTACAATCTTAGCTCTTAGATATACAAAATTGCCAACAATGTTAAATGTTTCAACTTTGGTCTCAGCACTGTCTACGCTAAAATAAGGCAATCCGCTAGTACCTAATCCAATTGGAAACCAATCAGATTCAGCTGGATTATCGCTAATTGATGCTTCAATCATTAAACGACCTTTGAAATTTTTTAAATAAAAACCAATGGTATGCATGCCATCAGCAAACCCATAATAACCATCAGCGCGAGTTGCTGGTCCGGTTTGGTCCAGCGAAAGTCCGTCTGTGATTAGCATGTTGGTGTTACGCATTGACATGTAATTATTCCTTAATAATTTCTACCACCACATCTGCACCAACAAGTTCTTGCACAATTGCTTCTAAGCTAACGGTTGTATCGTCGCTGACAATTGTATCTACATGTTCATTATCTTTATGTAGTTTGCTTACCTTGATTACAATGTGTTCTTCGTGTATTTTTGCCATAAAAAAGCCTCCAACTATATTTAGCGGAGGCTTGCCTTTTAGTGCAAAAAAATTACTCTGGATTACGTATTCGTTCAAAACGATCAATAAAATCGCCCAATTGTAATCGCAAAAGTGCGGCATCTTCTGAAGATCTCAAGTAAAGAAACAAAGGTTGTCCCCATCCAGATCTATTAGCTTTAGATTCATTACTGATAATGTGTTTCAATAACCCACTGGCATGCCAATCCAGTGGATCCAATGAATTAACTGCTGATTTTAGTGTATCAATTCCTGTGTTTATAAATGAATCAGTGTACTTGATACATGCTCGAACTTCAAACTTCCCGTACCATGGAGTTGCTCTAATAATGTCACGGGTGTGTGTTAGTAATAAACGTTCAGCATTGGCATTGCTAGGTTTCCAGACTTCAAGTGCAAGACTGTCCCATTTATCTAATAATAGTTCTAACTCCGATTCGGTGTGTAAAAATACACTTAAATTTGATTCTTGCCGCAAGCCACAATCTTCAAAGTTGTCACGACACCAAGATTTAATAGTATTAGAATGTTGCCTTCGTTGTTGAAGTTCTGTATTATTTGAACGATAGCCATAGTGACTAGATTTACGCTCTGGTAAAATAGCAATGATGGCCTTATAAGGCCATTTTTTCCAAAATAGCCTTTGAGTAGCATGTACCTTCATTATGAAATTACTAATTCATTGTTAACACAACTTACGTTATGTGATAACATTCCGTCTTTGATAATACGTTTAGCAATAGGCAACCGAATCTGCTCGTTTATTAAACGCTTCATTGGTCGAGCACCCATAGTTTCGCTGTATCCGTTTTCAGCCAAATAGTCCAACGAGCTATCGTCATAGTTAACTGTCTGTCCTTGTTCAACAAGTTGATCAACAATTTGACGCATAAACTTGTCTGCAATACGCCGAGTTACTTCTTTTGCCAAACGATTGAACTTGACCACTGCGTCTAAACGATTTCGGAATTCAGGAGTAAAGAATCTCTTTACCGCTTCATCAGTTGCACTGTCATTGAAACCTCCGCCAAAGCCAATGATGTTCTTTTCACTGTCGGCCGCACCTAAATTGCTGGTTAAAATAACAAATGCATTTCGAGCACTGGCCTGTTTATTGTCACTGCCAGTAACAATACCATTGTCCATTAAACCAAGCAAGACTTGAATAACATCTGGATGTGCTTTTTCAATTTCATCAAATAGTAGTACGCAATTAGGTACACGCTCTAGTTCATTGATTAACTTACCAGAACCAGTTTTACCTTCGCCATATCCAACGTATCCCGGAGGACTACCAATTAGCGAAGCAATTTTATGAGGTTCACGATACTCGCTCATATCAAAACGGATCATCTCCATGCCCAGACCTTCGGCAAGTTGATTTGCAAGTTCTGTTTTACCAGTACCAGTTGGGCCAACAAACAAGAAATTGGCCATTGGGCGATTGACTTCTTTAAGGCCCGACTTGGCAATATACACCATGTTCATTAGTCGCTCAATTGCATCATCTTGACCAAACACATTTGTACGCATACGACTTTCTAAGTCTGTAACTGCAATGTTTTTATGTTCGCCAAGTTGTTCAATTGGTACGCGAGTAATTTCACTGACTTCTAGTCTGATATTATCTTTGTTTACTTCTGAACCAATTGGTGCGTTTGTGACACGTAATCGTGACATTGATGCATCAATAATATCAATGGCCTTATCTGGCAACTTCTTATCTAGCATGTACTTCATTGAAAGATCAATTGCTAGATCAATTGCTTCTTCGCGGATACTTAACTTATGATAATCAGAATAAATTGGAGCAACTCGACGCAACATAATTCGAGTATCTTCAACTGACATTTCATTAATGTCAACACGAGTAAATCTACGTAGTAACGCACGGTCTTTTTCAAAGTTCTCACGGAACTCGTCGTAAGTGGTGCTACCAATACAGCGCAAGCGGCCTTTCTCTAGTGCTGGCTTTAACAAATTTGCAACGTCCATGCTGCCTTGTCCGCCGGAACCTGCACCCATGATCATATGAATTTCATCAATGAATAAGATGGCATCATCACGTTCTTCTAGAGCTTCAAGTACATGTTGCATACGTTCTTCAAAGTCTCCTCGATAACGTGTGCCAGCAAGAAGCTTGCCAATATCCAGGCTATAAATTGTTTTTTTCTTTAAGACTTCTGGCACTTCGTTGCGAACAATGGCCACAGCTAGTCCTTCGACAATTGCAGTTTTACCTACACCAGGGTCACCAACCATAATTGCATTGTTTTTCTTCTTGCGTGTCAGGGTTTGTGCAAGACGGAACACTTCTTTCTCACGCCCAATCAACGGATCAATAAGTTTTTTCTCTGCACTTCTGTTCAAGTTTGTTGTGTACTTGTTTAGAACTTTTTCACTGTCGCGCTTCTTAGCAGTTTTACTTTCCTTGCTATGAGTATCTTTTAACTTACCAACATAATTTAAAATTACTTCTTTGGTAACACCGTTCTTGCCCAAGAAGAAATTGGCATGACTATTTTTTTCACTGGTAATACTAATCAGTAAATCCAATGGTTCCATGTGACCACGGCCAGTAAAGATTGCCTGTGTATAAGCACGATTGAAGCAACGTTCTAAAGTTGCAGTTTTGCGTGGCTTGGCCACACCTTCAACCCGGATGTCTTCTTGATCTCGTAACCATTCGTTGATCTCATCACCAAGTGACATTACATCAACATTTAATTCTCCAAGAACATTACGAATCTCTTCTTCGTCGAGCATGACTCGAAGAATATGTTCTAGCGTAACGTATTCATGTTCTCTGCTTAATGCATCCTGGAATGCACGGGCAATAACCTCGTTGATACGTTGATTATCTGATTCTTGGCTCATATAACTACCTTCTTAAATTTACGTAACTTTTTAATTTGCTTAGTTCTAGCTAACTGTAGTCCCAATTTTGATGAGCGATCAGTGAATGTAACACCATTTAAATGATCAAGCTCATGTACATAACATCTAGCTAAAATTCCATCAAATCGCTGTTCTACTACCTCACCATTGAGTGTGGTATAACGAGCATGTACCCACTTTGGCCTACGAATATTTAACCAAAGTGCAGGGAATGATAAACAACCTTCTGGTCCTATTTCGTCAGGCCCGTTTTCTATAATTGTTGGATTAATACAAACATAGTTGGGTCCTTCTTGTGGACCCATAACAAACATCCGTACTGCCATTCCACACTGTGGTGCAGCCAGGCCAATGCCTCCATTGCTCCACATTATCAAAAACATATCTTTGGCCAAAGATTCTAAATTAATATCTGCGTCTGTTACAGGAATAGACGCTTTTAATATTGGATGATTTTCTTCTACAAGTTCTAACATATGATAAGTTTACTAAATTCTTCCCTGTAAGTCAATGATCGATTTGTTCATATCTTCACTGGACAGTTGTGGTATCTTTACAATTACTACAATGAATGCATTTCCTCTAAGAGAAGAACCTCGTATATTCATGCCCCTATTCTTTAATCTTAACTGAGCGCCAGGTTGAACTCCAGCTGGTATACTTACTTCTATGCTTGATCCATCAATATCCGTTACCATAAGCTTAGATCCAATCATTGCATCCCATACAGAAATTGTACATTCTGCATACAGGTCATGATTTTTAACTTCCCAGGTACCATGTGGTTGAATGGCAAGTTTAACGTACAAATCGCCTGGGGGCTGTTGTGGCAACAACTCTCCGCCTTCGCCTGCATATCGTATTTTAATATCTTTGGTTGAGCCTGATGGAAAATTAACCCATATTTTCTTCAGAGTGCCTTCCGGTGTAGTAAATTTAATTTCCCTGGAAAATCCAGTGTGCGCTTCTTCCAGTGTTGCATGAGTTGTAATATGAATGTCGGGATTTCTAACATTACGTGCAGACCAATGAAAGTCAAAATTACCAGATGTTGAACGACCTTGGTTCCTAAAAAAGTCTCCGAACGCATCGGTTGTATCTGCTTTGCCAGATACTATCATCTCATAAGCTTCTTTGATTTTTTTAAATTCTTCAGCATCACCGCCACGGTCGGGATGATGTATCATTGCTAATTTACGATAAGCCTGTTTGACTTCTTCGTCTGTAGCACCGTTTGTGAGTCCGAGTATTTTATAGTAATCTGATGTCACGGATTAGATTACTATTTGACACTGTCAAACGCTTTTTTCTGTTCTCTATACCAATCTTGCCATGCACTTGTTATCTCAGAACATGAATGATATTTTGAATAGTTTTTGTTGACAGTTTCTAGTAACTCACTTAGTTTAACTTCTGGTTTACCAATTGTGCTTAGGGCAGGACATTCATTGAGAAGCTCATCTGGCACAGTGGGGAAAGTCCTGACCACAGGAACAGTTGTAGTTGCACATCCAGATAACAATATGCTTAGTGTTAATAATATTAGTTCTTTGGTAGGAAGTCTTGCCATGGTCTTTTTGCTTTCGGTTGTGCTGCCTTATTAAAATCGCGTGTGCTTACAGTTGAATCAGTGCTCAAAACAACATCTTTAATTTCAATTCCTGCGGCACTTGCATCGTGTGCAGTAATTGCTGATTGTGGTATCTTGCATGCCGCATCTGAAATAGCAACTTCTTTTTCAATATACTCTTTAATCACATCACCTTGTTTTTCAATTACTTTGGTTCTTGTAATGTACTTGGTAACAATTTTTGTGTTTATTTCGGCGGACATTGCTTCAGCCTGAGCCACTTTAATTTCTAATTCTGAAACTTTGATTTTCCATTCATTGTCTTTAGAAATTCCGCCTTCATACCATACGCCCAGTACGACTAAAATAATACCAAGAACCTGTAAAGGTAACCCATATGATTTAATAAATGGAATTGCGGATAATAGCCAGCTGGACAGTATCACTAGAATACCAGCAATCAATGTTAAATGAAAAATCCAATCTGGTAAGAAGTTTAATATCCACATACTCTACTCTATATTCTATGTCGGAACATGATCCGACCCTTTGTCATATCATACGGACTTATTTCGACGTCAACCAAGTCACCTGGTATGATATTAATTTTATGCATTCTGAGCTTGCCTGCTAGGTGCCCTAGAATTTCATGCCCAGAATCAAGTTTAATCTTGAATACTGCATTTGGTAAAGCGTCAGTGATATGACCCTTGACTAAAAGACTTTCTGATTTTGCCACAACAACGAATTAATATTTTGTTAACGTTTTTATACGCATATACCAATCTCTGCTGTCTGGTGGCAATGCATATAATTTAGGATTTTGAATAATCTTATAGTTTAGCGAGTTAATATCTAAATCTTCTCGCTTACCATCCATGCCAATGAATTTCCATTCTTGTGGTCCAGTAACATGTTCAATATCTTTAATAATAGTTATGATATTGTTATTGAGGCCAGGTAACCGTTTTAGTTCAATGTACACATGAAATTTGCCATCATTATCGCTGGCATCACTTACTTCAACATCTGAAATACTATTACTAGGCGACCATTCTAAATACGCACCTAAATCTGTGGCTGCATCAAATGAGTCAACCTTGAATGCAACAACAACAGTATCAGCATCGTTTCCAATTTTAGGCTTGTAGCGATCAATTTCAACCAATGGGTTGACTAAATCAATCAATTCATTAATACGAAGATTTTCATTAAGTTGGTACTTCTTCACTTGGCACCTCCTCATTGTTTTCTAAACCCTGTTCTCCGTCAAGTTCCTCTTCATATGCAGATTCGATACTATCATAATCAATATCGTCTGTGTCTTTGATGTCTTCACTTACATCTAGTAACGTTTTAGGAAATCTAATGTTTACTAACCAAACTTTCTTTTTTATACTCTTTGGTATGCGTTGTCCATCAACAGTACTAATAAGATCTTCGGGGCCGCTGACCTTAGAAAATGTTTCTAAAGTGTCTTCACCCATTTTAACCTTACAGCCGTTTTTAACAAGACGCATGGCTGCATCCGGATTTGGCATTAATTTATGTGGGTACATTAATGTACATTCTACCCAATGACGTTCTACAAATGGACCGTCGACAATCTCACCTTTGATCCAATTTTCGTAGGCATATACATCCATACGATCCAGAACGCGGTCGATTTCAACTAGTGTGTCAATAACGTTAGGACTACGGTGTATTGTATCTAAGTTTTGATAAATGGTATGTTGTTTTAGCATGATAAGATATTTAGCCGATTAATGCCTTAACCGTAGCCAAGACAGTTCGATGGATTAAATACCTTTGGTTCAGCGATGAATCTTAACCCAAAAGTTGGGTTGAGTCTTATATATTGCAAAATTTATTAAAATCAGCCCAACAATATTATTATTGTAGAGGAGCAAGATGAGAAACAAGCAACGACGAGTCCCTCAGCAGGACCGGAAAGCGGCGTTCAATGGTAACGCGGTCATCGATTTAAATCATTTCAGAGACACTGACACTAACACTAAACCCTCCAAGTATAAACGAGTTGAAATTACGCCACGTAATTTGCGCCAAGAAGACTATTTGGCACACTTAGAAAATCCACAAAAAGACATGGTGTTTGCACTAGGACCCGCAGGAACTGGTAAAACACTATTGGCCACATTGTGGGCAGTGAAGCAATTAAAATCGGGCGAAATTGACAGAATTGTTGTAACTCGACCAGCAGTTAGTGTAGACGAACAGCATGGTTTTTTACCTGGTGATTTAATGAGTAAAATGGCTCCTTGGACGAGACCGGTATTTGATGTATTTCGAGAATATTGGAACAATAAACAAATTGAATCAATGATTACCGAAGGCATTATCGAAGTTGCACCATTGGCCTACATGCGCGGTCGTACATTTACTCGTAGCGTTGTTATTGCAGATGAAATGCAAAATGCAACACCTAGTCAGATGAAAATGTTACTAACACGTATTGGTGATGGCAGTAAGTTTATTATTACTGGAGATCTTGATCAGCACGATCGTGGATATGAACACAACGGTTTAAAAGACTTCATGGAAAAACTTTTAGACAGCAACAGAGCAAACAGGCTGACTGTTGTCAAGTTTGAATTGAATCACGTTGAGCGTCATCCTGCGGTAGCACAGGTACTTGGAATTTACCAAGAATAATACCAATAAAGTAGGGGAGAATCTCCCCTACTTTTAGATGTCAACGCCTTTATATCAATTATTAATGATGTTGTAAATTTCTGCCCAGTTATGTACCCTAGAAACAGCACCAGCGTACTTTTGATTATGTGGATTATCCATTAGCAATGGTTGTAGACCAAATTTAAATCCTAGTTCGGCATTCTTGGGCTTGTCTTCGATCCAAAAAAATCCACTGTCTGTATATTTAGAAAGTTGATCTCCCTTATCGCCATGCAATGGAAGAATGTATAATTCATCAACAACACCGTCGCCAAACACTTTTTCAAAGTTGGCCATACGTAGTCCGTATGTGCGAGGATCCTGTCCAGCAGTGGTGATGGTAATAATTTTCCAACCTTCTGTACTAAGACGACGAAGATATTCGACACTGTCTCTCCAGGAGCCTAGATCACCAAATGCATCACTGGCATTGAACCTAGCAATCATGTTGGTACCTTCTTCGTAGGTTACATTAAATTGCTTGCTAATGTCATATTCGTTTTCTAAACCAACAACTCTAGTAAAGCCATTGTCTTTTGCCCATTGTACAAATCCAGCTTCCCAGTCTAATATAACTCCATCAACATCAGTTAGTAGTACTTTTTCCACAATAATTTCCTTTATTTTCATTCTACCTATGTTCAAGACCCACGAGTAAGTCTCTCTAGTTCCACAAACGTGGCACTTAGATTAATTTCTGGGTCTGCGGCAAGCCCGTGATTTACCATGCCTTTGCGTATTAATAGCAATGCCTGGTCTTGTATGTCTTCATTGCTACCCCAAAGATCTAAATTACGATACATGAAACGATACATATCATCATATTCTTCTAATGTAATTTGTTTAATAATTAAATTACGTGCTTCTCGAATGCGTCCTTGTCGGAATAAATCTACCATGGCAAGTTTATAATCACTTTCTGAGTCATCAACTTTTGGTGCATCTAACTTGCCACTTGTGCTACGCATTTGTACCGTATTAATTGCCTTGCGAAGATCAGGATAGCATGCCTTAACATACATTTGCAATGTATCAGCGTCAAGGTCTACCCCTTCAGTAACTAAGATTTCTGCCAAACGACGGGTAAAGTCTGTTTCATCTAATGTTCTAAAAGATATTGACTGTAACCGACTGTGCAATGCTGGAATAATTTTATTAGGATAGTTACATGTCAGAATGAATCGCACGCCTTCATGATACTGTTCAAGCATACCACGTAAGATACCCTGTGCTGGTGGGGTAATGTAATCAGCTTCATCCAGTAGCACTACCTTAAAAGGTCCCATTGCCATTGTGCTACAGAAATTATTAATTTTGTTACGCAGGAAGTCTACGCCATTGTCGCGACTTGCGTTAATGTGCATAAACTCACCTGGGTCAATGCCTAGTTCATTGACAAGAACCTTAGCAAGTGTAGTCTTTCCTGCACCTGCTTGTCCAGCTAATAGCAAGTGAGGAATGTATTGGTCTTTGACCCAAGTTTGGACCATGTGCTTTTGATCATTGTCAATCCAAACATAATCGTCAACAGATGCTGGACGATATTTCTCAACCCATAACTCTTTCATATTAATCCTTTATCGCAAATATAGTAATACTATAACAGAATGCCGTTACTGGTGTCAAGCAGAATTACGGTTTCTTTTCTTCAATTGGAATAGTTGCGGTAGATTTTATCAGTGAGGTATGATGTTCAACCGATTGCTCTGTGGCAGGTTTGGTAAATTTTGATAATGTGACTTCCCCGGCGTGCCACCCAAAAAATGTAAAAAATCCAGCAATAAAATATCCTAAAATCATCATTACCAGCTTTCAACGTCGGTAATATCTATTTTAGTATTAGATTCTGTTTTATCAGAAAACACGGTAAATTTTACATTGACTGTGGCTCCAATTCCTGATTCGGAAGTTGAGGTAATTACGTAAAGATCAACCTCTTTGAATTGATTAGCAATTGTAGCAAGTTCTTTTATTTGCTTACGAGTTAGTGTTAGTTCAGTCATTTGACACCTGATAGTTTTGAAAGTACTACTTCTTCTTTATGATCTTGTATAAATTCGTCTTCGCCTACAAATGTTGGGCATTTGATTAATGCATCCTCAACTTGCCATAGTAATTGATACAACCGCTTTTTATATTCAAATTGCACATAGCCAGTTAAATTACCATCACATGCTCGCATAGTAAGATCATGAATATGAGTACTTGGGTCTTTATACACGATTAAAAAATGATTTAATTAGATTATAAAACTTAAAATCTTGTAACAGAGGAGTATGCATTGGACAACGTCCTTGTCTCCAGTCACATGCAGGGGAATATGTTTTCTTACAAGTATTACAGTTCATCTGGTTGGTCATCAGTGACAAGTAATACTTCTTCGTTATCCAAATGCACAAGCTTCAGTGTTTCACCGTTGTGTTCACATTCAAACTGGCGACTCCAACGTCCGTGTGCAACCAAAACATATTGTCCCGGTTGTACCCAATCGATTCCTTCACCTACCAAACGAATTTTTGCCCAGCGCGGACGTACTCCGTGATCTTTACCGTTGTCAGATTTTAAAATAATTCCACCAACAGTGACTCGTTCTTCTAATCCTAGTAATTCTGCTAAAATGCGCTTTGGCAATGGTTTAATAGTTTTCATTTTTCTTCCTGTTTGTTAATATTAATAACTTCAATGCTACCATCAGCATATTCTACTTCTGTTGCAGGCCCAGTTGGAGTATCAATGGTCTTAGTTGCCACGACTGATGAAGCAAAATCAGTTTCAACAGGATTATGTTTTACAGGACTTAGATTATCGTCTGCCTTTAAACTAACCTTTTGGCTTTCGTTGTTTTTAATGTTAGAAGTTGCTCTAGAAATAGTTTGACTAGGAATTCTAACATTGCCCCTGGCATCAATGATGTCACCACGGCCATTCATTGGTACATTACTAACGGCTCGCGTGTCTCCGTTCTGATCTGCAAACGCGGCCATATTAAATTCTTTACCGCGATGTGTTTTATACCTAGCATTTGTCATCTAATAAATTCCTCTATTCCTAGTTTATACTTAATCGGATTAATCTGGTGTAGTCCTGCCAAAAATAATAGATACGAGCTAACCGAACTACCTCGTCCTACTCCCCATACAATCTTATTATCTTTTAATAATTGAACCAAATAAATCATAAAACGCAACACCGGAATCAGTCCTCTTTCAGCAAACAGCTCTAATTCTAGTGCTACACGTTCTGCCTCTTCTAATGTTGAAATGCGTTCAGCAAAATATAGTTCTAAATCTAAAGCTTGGTAATATTCTGGCATTGCCCAATGTGCAACTGCTGTTTCTGGCGCAGGTACTTCAGAAATAGAAAACAGTGGATTAATATTAAGCTTCTTACAACCTTCAAAATAATGTGTAAGAGATTCAATTTCAACTGTTAAGGGTCCTGCTTTATCTTGATACAATAACTCAACCAAGTCTGTGTCTTTCAAAATCATATCCGTGTGTTAAACAATACTGTCTTTAAAAGGATCATCATCTTTGTTGGCATCAAAGGATTTTTTATAACCCATCTCCCACATTGCGTGTCGAATTGCTTCAATATGACCTAGCAATTGATTTACCACTTGCTGACTAGCACCAACAGAATATGCCGTATTGTACTTTTTATGAAGCTCTGCCTGTTTGGCCATAAGCTCGTCAAATGTCATTGAGTAATAGTGTGAATACATGATCAGTAAGGATTAAAACTACTGCCACATCCACATGATGTTTGGGCATTTGGGTTATCAATAACAAAACGTGAACCTGTTAAGTCGTCCTTAAAGTCAATGGTAGCACTTGATAGATATTGCATACTCATTGAGTCAATGATTACACTAACTCCGTTCTGTTCAAATGTAAAGTCGTCTTCGTTTACATCTTCGTCAAATGTGAAGCCGTATTCCATACCTGAACAGCCTCCACCTTGCACAAAAATACGTAGTGCTTTTCCTGCTAACTCTGCATCTTGATTTGCAATGTTTTTAATTTGTGAAAATGCAGAATCTGTAATGTTTACTGAACCATTCATATTATGACCTTATGATAATTTTAATTAACTCTTCTTTGCTCTTTCTGGAGTTGAAGCTAATGTCATACTTATGTGCATAAGCAATAACTTCTTTCTTCGTGAGCGTATTTAAATGTTCTTCACTGTGTCGAGGACCCACTGTAATAGTTTCACTGACTACCGCATCATTGACATCAACTTGTTTACCTAAAAACGATTTAATATTATTCATGATATCCATTTCAAATCTGAATTAGTAGTTTCTAATGATAGTTCTTCTACAAATGCTTCTTCTTTGCTTTCAAATAAGAGAAAAGGAGCGGAGTGTGCTTCATTGGTATAAAATCCCCAACCTACCCACCTTTTGCATCTTTCACTTAAATTGTCTATTAACTCAAAAGGAACACCATCTAGGGGTAATCCAATGGCCCACACTTGATCTGGTCTATCAAACTGGCATTGACTATACGACTGATCTAGCGAGGACAATTGGATATATTTCATTTAGCCTTCGTAAGTAGCAGAGTTGGCACCATGCTCAAATACTTCAACTGATTTAATTTTTACAGTTGGATTGATTGGATATCGCATGTCACCGCTTGCAAGTAATTCTGCCATCTTATCATAACACAGCTTGGCAAACATTTCACACCCTACACCAGGCACAATTCTTAAATCACACAAGGCGCCGCGCTCATATGGGACTGTGCTTTCTGGATTAGGTGAGCCCATGTTAACAATACTATTCATTTCTTTGAAGAATGCCAACATTGGATCGTCTTCGGCAACTACCAAAGTATGGTCAAACATGTAGTCTGCCCAGGCTTTGAATTCTTTAAGTCCACCAAAGTCCATGCACCAGTTTTTATCGTCTAATGTATCGCATTCAAATACAAGCTTGATGCCAATTGAATATCCATGCAAAGTTGAGCAATGCGAGTGTGATGCTCTCCACTGCCTAAAACAGCATGATAAGCCGCGATCGTTTCCGTAAGTTTTTGTTGAGTAAAATTTTGCCATTGTTATCTCCTTTAGATTTAGCAATGACGGCAGAGTTTATTAATCGGGATGACGCCTGAGACCGATACAGTATATATCATGAATTTATCTTGATGGTAACTCGTTAATGCCAAGACTAGAAAAGGCACGTTGTACTCCGACTACCTGGCTCCAGCAGTCCCATAGCGCATGATGGGCGGCAGTTCGAGGACGTTCCAGTCCCGGCACCAATGCATACAGTGTACGTGCATCACGAGCTTGCCAGTAATTCCATGCAACACCTCGCTTGAGTTCTCGGCTAAAATGTTCTAGAATATTCAAGTCAAAGCCAGTACCATTAGCCCAAATAGCGTCAACTCCACCACACCACTTATGAAAGTCACGTAAGACTTCGGCCAACGGTTGACGATCTTCTTCAGCAAATGCTTCAGCTCTTACTTCTTCGCTTTGTTTACTCCACCATTCAAGTGTAGCATCATCAATAACATGGTCAGTGCCTTCAAAGCTTTCAAAGCTTAGACGACGATAAAAGCTGTCCATCTTATTTGGACCATTTAATACACTATCATCTGCCCAGGGGTTGAAACGAACAGCACCGATAGTAAGCATTAGACTATTTGGTTTTGTTCCCAATGTTTCCAAGTCAACCATAACGTGATTGCCAGGATTATCAAAATTAAACATCTTGTTTTGCATCATTGGTAACTTCTTTCTTTGTTAACGACCAAGAGCCATCTTTGTTGTCAATCCAAGTTAATGTATCACCAGATTGCCATCCTTGCATCTCTAAGAGATCTGGTGGTAAAGGTAGAAGAAGATCGCCAGTGTCAGGATCTTCTTCTACTGTAATAGTCCATTTCATGATAGTAATCCGGCAGCAAGAGTTTTAATCTCGTCTTCCGTTAAGAAGTAATTGTACACGCTAGAAATGTATACATCACCATTTGTATCAAGTGATTCTTGCAGAAAGTCAACACTGTATAAAGTGTCCGGGTTCATGCATTTCTTTACTTTAACAGTTAGTTTAAAGGCAACTTCGTCTTTAACTACAAATTCTTTATCAGTAATCATTTTATTGTATTTCCATTAAAATCTACGTTTGAAAGTATATGAGGATTTTCTTTTGCAAAACTTTCAAGTTCGTATGTGTTAGGATAATGTCGCATAATCCAACGTGCTCGATCTCTGATCGCACCAGGAACCCTAGGGGTTACTTGTGGTATCAATAAATCCTCAATTAGTTTTAAGCCTTCTACCATTGCACGGTAGCGTTCATCTGGCATTGTCATTTAATGACCCCTCGTTTTCTTAAGTATAATAGTATTTGTCTTTAAATGCAATACCATATTTGACCTTTTATGTCCATAAACTATCTCTTGCTTTAATTAAGCGGATCATCATGGCTTCGTCTTCTTTTTCATAAGCGGCTTCAATCTTTTGTAGCAGTTTGTGAGCCTTATCTTGTGCTTTTTTAAGTGCAGGATCTGTGGGAGTACTAAAACTCAGCTTGCCACCATTGGCAATACGACTTGCTTCGCATGCCTCAGTCCATCCACTGGCATCATAAGGATCGGGACGATTAGGATAAACAGTGGTCCACCATGTGTACAGTTCTTTGATTTCTTTTGCACGGATGGCTTGACCAGTAGGCTTACCATGATTAGGATCAGTTTCTTCCACTCCCCAGTCTGTTCCCATTGTTAAGGTCATTGCCCAGTCAAGATGATCAAGACCTGCTTGGGGACAACGCCATGTGCGCCAGCGGAACCAACCACTTGCCCAAAATGGAGCATTGTACTTTGCTCGGTCTTCTTTACTGCCCCACGCAATATGGCTCCATGCTTGTTCTACTTCAACAAAATCAACCAGCTCATTGAATAAGCAAGGCAAAAAGCGGTTCCCCACGTCGCACCATTGACCCGGTTTAATATCCCGGGCATGAGCGGTAAGACCATGAGTACGAGTAACCCAACGGTTGTTAATGTAGTATTTGATATCATATATTTTCCTTACAGGCCATGTTACGAAATCTTGGATGTAACCTAGACCTTCTTCGGCTAACCAGTATCGAAAGTTGTGTTTCATTTGTGCCTGGGTTGTCCAGTCATCCCATTCTTCACTTGTGCCGGCACTGAGCTTTTTAGTGCCACGAAGCCAGTCTGCAAAAGGACTGCAACTCCAATATCTTGAATGATGTGCCATTTTATTTTCTGTCGCCAAACAGTTGTAGTAAGTTTAAGAACAAGTTGATAAAGTTCATGTACAGTGAAAGTGCTCCAAAGATTTCTTCCCTACCAGTTTCTGTATCATGTGAAACAATTTCACGAATACTTTGCGTATCGTATGCAGTTAGTCCCATGAAGATAATGATAGCTAATGCACTAATGACCATTTGCATTACTGTGCTACCAATAAAAATATTAATGATGCTGGCAATCACAATAGCAATAAGTCCAACAAACATCATTTGACCAAGTGAGCTTAAATCTTTCTTGGTAAAGTATCCGTAAGCACTCATGGTACCAAATAACACTGCCGCACCCATAAAGGCTGTAAAGATACTGCCCATTGTGAATACTGCAAAGATTGTAGCAAAACTCAAGCCCATTAATGCGGCAAAGCCATGCAAGAATACTTGTAATCCACCTTTGCCCAAGTTATCAGAAGCAAATGTAAGACCAAGCATTGCCACCAATGGTGCAAACATTACAATCCATTTCATTACACCAGTAAAAAAGAACTCTAGTAGTTCTGGTGTAGTACCTACCAAGTAACTGACAATCATGCTGGTAACAACTGCCAGGCTCATGTGTCCATATACACGGCCCATAGCTTCATTGATACCACTGGCTGAACGATAAGTTGTTGCGTACATTTCAATCCCCTTTTAATCAATTTGGTTAACAATCACACCGGCTTGCTTTAAAAAGTCAACACCAAGACTGTTACGATAGTTATCACGATAAAATACTTGTCTAATACCACTTTGGTATATCAGCTTGGCACATTCGATGCAAGGTGAGTGTGTTACAAATAACACTGCATCTTCAGCACTTTCCGGACTGCGAGCCACCTTGGCAATTGCATTGGCTTCTGCATGAAGAACCTCTGGTTTGGTTTTTAACCCATATCGTACATTACGGCCTGCACCTTCGTGCCATCCTTCGTAAGGATAATTTTCGTTAAACTCTTCAGGGTCAATCCAACCACCTGCACCAGTATCGTATACTCGATCCTCACAGGTATTATCCCAACCGCTTGGCATACCATTATAACCAATGCTGATAATGCGATCGTCTTTGACAATGATACTACCAACTTGCAATCGAACTGCTGTAGAAAGACTTGCATAGTTCTCAGCAGTCTTCATATGTGCTTTGATGATTTTTGGTTTCATGATAGTATTATAGTTGATTGCCTAGCATAAGTCAATTACATGATTGATTAAACAATTACTGATTTTTCCTTTTTTAATTTATAAAGGCTTGTACCCTTTTCCCTTACTAGATCGGCCACTGCCTGTGGCGTTTCTTCCCAAAGTTTTTTCATTTCTTCATATGCATAGTCTTCTGCGGTATCATATGCCCATACTTCCGGAAAGCGTTGGTGGTTGGCCTTTGCTCGCAGTATCATCATATTGACATGCTTATTACCCTTCTTGGCTGGATTCTTGCCCGACAGCACAGCAATCATGTCATCGCTTTTAAGGTCGTCCCAAGGTATAAGTGTATCAACTCCCAACGTATCAAATAATACAATCCATTGTTTGGCCATCAATAATCTCCAGAGTCGGTGCCTTTGAGAATACGTACAGCACGTTCAAGGCCTTCTAGGTTTGGCTCAACATTTCTTAGTAATGTGTTACCAGTTCTTTCATTATAAATTGCTAGAGACTTGCCAGACGTATTCTCTAATCCGTCAACCAAAATCAACTGCATGTCGCCGTGACTGACAAGGGTTTGAAATTTGTAATCTTTCATTTTACAATCTCCGTACTGTTGGATTCAACAATGATTCCCTTTGAACCTGGAAATCTTTTACCAAAATTATCGTTAAGTTCTTTGATGTCTTTGCCCTGACATACAAATTCTTCAGTGACTGCATTATAAGCAATTTGTGAACCATTATGGGGTTCAATCCGTAGAAAAATAAACTTGTTCAGCATTTTTTCGAGTAGAGCCTGATATTCCATTGCATTTGCTTGCAAACGAATGTACCAAGCTATTAAAACAAAGAATACAAGCACCACGACAAGAATAAATTCTATGGACAAGATTATGCAACCTTTACACTAATGACGTTTTCAACACGAAAGCTACGCCATGCTTGCTTATCAGTACACCATACACTCATTACTTCGGGTTTGAACAATTTTGTCTTATGGTGTTCAGTCACAGCAGGTGGCGGCATTAGACTAGTATCAAGTGTGCATGGCATTTCTCGTTTTGTACCATCTACTTTGGTAAACTCAATGATACAGGTTTTATTTTTAATTTCATTTAGAATAATAGCACGACGTTGTGTGATATCTTCTGTTGTAAATGTAATCATTATTTGTGCTCCTTTAAAAGATTACGTAGCATTTCATATTCGTTTCTAGCTTCATCTAGATTTGGATACTTCTTACATAAGTCATCAAGTTCCGCTTCCTCAGCCTTCTTTTTGTTAATCCAGTTTTTCATTTCTTGTAATTCGACATTAAACGAAATATTAACAGTAGCACCATGAAGATCCTCCGAACGTTCTCCGTTTACAACCTTAAACTTTTGTTGATTGCCGTCCCAAAAAACTACTCCACTACCATACGGTCCAGGTGCTCCGGTTTGTGAAACTATTAAATCAGCTGATGAAATATATTTTATCATTTTACTATACAATTCCGAAAAAGTCAAAGTGATTTTGTAAGGTCCAATCAGACATATCTGTAATTGGTTGTCCGTTATATGTGGTAAATTTAGAGTTCAATACAGCATACCGACGGAAGAAAAACCAATTGTCTGCATTGGTCGATACCAACCCATTTTCGGTCAGAGTTTTATCGCTGGTTCTTTTTACCAAACAAGTAGGGGTATTTAGAGCCTGCTTAATTGTAATACGTCCTTCAATCAACAGATCTCTAACCGAGCTGGCAGGGATTACATGTTCAAATGTACTGTCAGCTTCAACTACGCCTACTTCTCTGTAGTGGCTACCAATATTGCCTTGAATGGCATACTTGTGGTAACGTCTAACATGATGATCGATGCTATCTCTAATCAGCCGCGCCCGCATGTCGTCACTGAATACAGTATTACGATACATGTCAACCAAGCGATCAAGTTCGCTGGTAGTAAATTCTTCACACTGACTATATGCATCTGCGTTACGTTGTACTCGTTTATAGACTTTTTCGTTAAACGAATCTATTGTTTCTTTAAGCGAGCTCATTAATACAAATCCTTTACAGCAGGAATAAATGAGGTCGAGTTCTGCATCGGTGGCATACGTCCGCCCCAAGTTTTGTCAAGCTGATGCCAAAGGAATGTGCCACCAGTGTTCCAATTCTTGGCCATGCTAACTCGGGTAGGTCGATGACTCTTTGGCACCTTTGCATAATAGCTGGTGTGCCAATTTTGGTATGCTGTACGTACTTGTTCCCAGAATGGACTAGACTGATGAAAGTCTGCATCAAACAACTTGTGCAAATGATTGCCCAGATCAATGACTTCTTCGTCGGTATAATCAATTCCGTTCTTACGTGCAAGGTCAAACCAGGCACATAGAATCTCAATTTCTTGACTATCAACAGGACGCGGAGCAGGGTAGGTTGTAGTGTATAAGCAAAACTTGGCAATGACATCTGAAGTATAGCCATCAATTTCTTGCATACGACTGATAGCACCCGGTTCATGTGTGTTACCAAATTTTTCTGCTGTCACAAACAGATCAGCTGATGCAAGGTACTGTTGTTTAAGTTCTGCATCAACCCACGTTGGGTCAGTACTACCATCCATACGTACACCTTGCACCATTTGCATAAACAGATCAATTGTTTCCAGTAGTTTCTTTCCGCTTTTACTGTTGCCTTCAACAAAGTTTTTACGAACATCAGCTTTGTTCTTGACCTTGTAAATTACACTGGGCACTTGCACAGTAGCAGGATCCTGTTTGTAAATCATCACAGCAATGATCCAATACACAATTGCAGTGTGTTGAGCATCCCAGCTGGCAAAAATTGTGCCTGGGCGATGAATACTTGCCAAGTCGCCACCTTCGGTAACTTGATACAATTTGATTGGGTCTGCTTGAACTGCACGAAAGTTCTTTAGGATGGTTGCCACCCAAACTAAATCTAGCAGGCGTTGGATTGTGATATCAATAAAGATATCTGCCATTGGCGTCTTACACGCTTCGGCCAGTTCAAGGTCTTCAAAGCGGGTAATGTGTGGATGATTCTTTTGAAACTCTTTGATTGAGTTTGCAATTGTAGCTCGGATGCCCTTTTGTTTAATAACAGGGAGGTTTGATATAGTATCGTTGAACCGTTGACCCAGATCTAGAAACTTAGATCCTGTATGATTATAACGTGCGTTTTGTGTTGCCGCATATGACATATATTTCCTTAAATTTTTATTGCTAATAGTTTCAGGTCTATTAGCAATTTAGTTACATTGTAAAACTTTTTGACTTAGGCGTCAACCTCACCAAGAATGACTGTTTACTTTAAAGGGCGCCCAAATAAGGACTATAAACTTCTTCTTGCTCAGGAGCAAACCAAGACTTTATTGCTTGTTCAAGTGGCTCAAAGTTGTAAGAAACAGCCTTGGGACGAATTACCTGACGGCTGTCGTGTTCAATGTTTTTTTCGCGATTGGTTTTCATAATAGTCTTTCTTAAAGTGATTTGATATGATTGATAACGGTGATTGCTTCTTTATAATCAGAATCTTCAAGCATCTGATTTTCATTTAGTTCTGTTATCATTTTTCTTGCAAGTACTTGCAACTCAAAATTTGACAGTGGATAAGCCTGTGTCCAACGAATTTTATATCCGTTGAGGTGATCTTTATTTTCCATGAATTAAGCCATTTCGCTCAACTGGTCATTGACGCCCATGTTCTTAAAAGCATCAAGTACAAATGTAACTGGTACATTCAATTGCTTGGCGATTTCATTGGCACTAAGACCTTCAATAAAAAGTTCCTGGATGTCGTAATCCAATTCTGCCATTTTACTCATTTTGTTTCCGTTTCAAGTTGTTGAATTTGAGCTTCTAAAAGATTAGCATGAGCATTGCATAGCCCTGCTATCACTTTCATGATGCGTTGACGAGTTTGCAAATCAGTAGTCTGATATTGCGTTAGTCCATTGTTAATCATCTTAACCAGTTCATTTATGTTAGCATGACAACCGGTAGTACAATCATTGAGTTTGTCATTGGCTGCCTGCTGTTTGCTACGGTATCCACTCATACTGTTTCCTTTAATGCGGCCAATGCTTCTTTCAATGAAACCAACTTGTTGCCTTTGTATGGCGAGCCAACAAACCATTCGCCGTCACGCATGATATAATAGTATTCGGCATCACACGCATCTACGCGATCAAGAAAGTCTGCAAAGGAATGATCTACCTTAAATTCTACATTTTTCTCACCGCGGTCACGACCGTAGAAGGTAGTCATCTTGCCGTACTTTTCGGCATACTCGCTAGTAGAGATACTTGGAGTAATATCAAATTGGCTGAATGGATGCTCTTCGCCGATCTGTTCTTTGAGACTAGAGATATCACCAAGTGCAACCAAATGATTGGCCTTAGAAGAATCATAGTGCTCTTGCAGGATCTTGCCATTATGCTCGAGATAACCGTCCCAATGACAATAAACACTTTTACAAACTGTACCATGCATAACTGCGATGCGACTACGAGTACCCATTTTAAACTCCTGTTTTGTTTGCGTATGTATGTATTATAGCACCGAACCAATAACTCGTCAACCTGACGGGTTATTAAGTGTTGTTTTTATGCCACAACTTCTAGCATGTTGGCAGGGACATTAAACAACCCGAGACCAGTACGAACAAGAACAAACTTGGTTTTAATCTTGTCAACTGTGCCGGTGTACGTGGTACCGTTGCGGTTGCTAGTAAACTTAACGGTACATCCATTTCGTAGTTGGCGTTTGGTTGACTTTGCGAGTTGAGTGCGAGCAACTTGTACCGCTGAAAGTATGCTACTCAATTGCTCGTTTGTAAAAGTTTGCGTCATGATTGCGTAATTGATGTCTTGGATAGATAGACTCATTTTGGTTCTCCTTAAACTAAATCAACTTGAATTTGTTTGCCACGAATCGTAGTACCAAGTCCAGTGGGCATTGGCCTGCGAAGTGCTTTAGCAAGACCTCGATCAACTGCTAGCAGGTTCATAGCATCATAGCAAAGGCTACGAGCGTTGACTGTAGCAAACTGCTCGCTCATTTGCTTGATTGTAAGGTACATACCAATGTCATTTTCACTGCCATCGCCCTTGAAAATGACACGGAATTTTTGGCTGTTTTTGAAGCCGTCAACGATAGTTGGTGTACGCATTTCAAAGTCCTTTTTGTTTCGCTATGTATGTATTATAAAGCAAAGCAGGTCCAGAGTCAACCGTTTTTTGGCAAATTCTCAGATATTTTTGGTGATTTTTGTTGTTTTTTAACAACAATCTCCAAATTTATGCAGTTTTACTGACTTTAATGTCTTGGATCTTGAGAATTTGATGTTTTACAGTAGTCTTGACTGTCTTTTTATTAAATTCGCCGTTAATGTAGTATTTTACCAGCTTGCTTTTAATATGGTATACTACATCAAAACTTCCATCATCAATGGCCCATTGATAGGGACAATTCTTCCAACTGTTGGTACGTTCAAACTCGTAAAAATATTTACGGTGATCACTGTTTGATGGATCAAACACTCGGACGGGTCTAAGTAAAGCATTAATAGTCATCATAAGAATTTTCCTTCTTTAATTGTAATTACTGTAATCGGGGTAATTAAAAAATTGCTCTATAAAATTGCTAATGTTTCCATACACTATGGCTTCCAGGTGTGCTTGTTGTTCTTCACTAAGTGATACATTATTATCAATTTCTTCGTGTAAAGTCAACAACCATGAATTAATTAAATCCATGTGTACCTGTTCAAATGCAATTTTATTCTTGCTCATAAGGCTATTATAGCGTATACTAGTGAACTTGTCAACGATAAGTAATATACAATAATATTGTGATCCTATGTTATCAAATTCTGAATATCCTGCCCTTTTATTAAATGCCGATTGGCAGCCGGTCCATATGCATCCATTGAGCACAATTACATGGCAAGATGCAGTCAAAGCAGTTTATATGGACCGAGTAACTGTAGTCGAAGAATATGATATTGAGGTACATAGTGCCACAAGAGCCTGGCGCTTGCCATCTGTTGTGGCTCTTAAAGAATATGTTCGACGAGACCAAACTCCTACATTTAGTCGTTACAATGTTTACCTGCGTGATGAATTTAATTGCCAATACTGCGGCAAAAGATTTGAAACACGATTATTGACATTTGACCACGTTATTCCACGTGCTCATGGTGGCCGTAGCTCATGGCAAAATGTGGTGGCGGCATGCAGTCCTTGTAATCACAAGAAAGGTTCATTGCTTCCCAAAGAAGCAAATATGTTTCCTATTAATACTCCTTGTGAGCCTACAATGTGGGACTTATACGGTAAGGGTAGAAAACTTCCCAGCAAGTTTACTAACCTGCACGACACTTGGAGAGACTACTTGTATTGGGATAGTGAACTAGAAGCTTAAGAAGTAAGTTTCTTGATCATTAGTTCTTCGGCATTTTGTCGAGATGACTCTGCCTTTGCTTCTATTAATAAAGGCAGAGTCGCTTTTATTACTGCCAAGACATATCTTTCGCCGTCTGATTTTAACTCAGAAAACATAGGACTGTTGATGTTTATATAGGTCAGATTGGGGTCATTTAATAATTCATTCAACGACCCCATAATAATCTTAGTTACTATTGCAGTCTTATCTACGGACATGTTACCTGACTAACCATTCGCTTAATGATACACCATTAAGCATTTCTGATACTGCATTGAGTCGTATCCAACGTGGATTGGTTGCACAGTTATCTCGCATGACCACACGACCCAATAGTACAACCATGCCCCATTCATTTCTTTCCCACCGCGGCAAATACGGATCAATATGTTTGCCAGGATTTTTATATTCCTCGCTTAGTATCTCTCTCATCAATGGATGACCATTGGTTGGATGAATATTATGATATACTGCGTCAGGTGCTGGAACAATACCTTCAGGAATACGGTCCGCTTCGTACCAGTGTCGGAAGCCCTTGTCAATCCATTCAACCATTACTTGCTTTTCCCAAAGTAATCTATTCATTGGATCGCGAAGATGTTTACCATGCCATTCTCCTGGAGAACCATTGGTGATAATTGCTGTAGAAGTATTGTCTCCGGCAACTACACCAATTATATCTTCATCTTGGTTAACAAGATGTGGCGAGTTACCTTGTATATAAATTTTTCCTCGATAAAGGACTACTGGCAATCCTGCTCGGTCTTCATTACTGGGGTTTCCATCACCCCATTCAAACATTTCTGCATAACCTGATGGTGCGCTCATTTTTCTATTAGTTCCACATTTAATTCAGCCAAAACTTTTCTATAAAGTTGTTCACCGGCAGCAACTGAGCGTTGCCAATGATCTGGTGCATCCTTATCGGCTGCGTCACTGATGTATTTCCAGACTTCACATTCTACGTTGAGTATTTTACAAGCTTTGGCCACGCTATATGCTTCCATTTCAACAATGTCGCAGTTAACTCTGAGTTTGCCAGGCTCTGTTACAAACAAGTCTCCACTGGCACAAGTTTTGCCTTCTCCTGCAAATGTAATTGTAGAAAGACTATCTTTAAGATGCTGACCTGGTGCCAATCCCATTGCCATTAAATTCACATCATGTTGCACAATTTTGTTGATTCTGTGAATGCCAGCAGTGACACGAATGCCACCAGCAGTTCCTAGATTAATAACACGTCGTGGATTATAGTAACTGATTAGTCTTGCTGTGCCAATGGCAGCATTGACTTTACCCACACTAATTTCAAAAACATTTTTATAGTTTTCAAATAGACCAGGTGCTTCGTCGCGCAATGCAAATAAAATTAGATCATTCATTTATCATCCCTATGATATTAACGCCAAGGTCTCTTAGCTTTTGTTCACCGCCCAATGGTACAATGTTAACAAGAACAGCAACTGTCATTGATGCATACTCAATGCCAAGGTTGTTGTGTAATAATTTGCAAATCGCTTCAGCGGTGCCACCTGTTGCTAGAACATCATCTACAATCATTACTGGTCTGTTACCAGCAGGCACAGATGACATTAACTCCAACGTGTCAGTGCCGTACTCGAGTTCATAAGTTTGCTTCCATGTATCGCCAGGCAACTTCCCAGGCTTACGTACAGTGTGCATGGGAATCATTAAACGATTTGCAAGAACCGAGCCCCATATGAATCCACGGGCATCAGCCGCGAATACATCATTGATTTTTTTAATACCAGCATGGAAAGAAAACCACCTGACGCTGTTATTAAAGCCCACAGGGTTAGCACATAACTCTACAGTATTGAGATAGTTGATGCCTGGTTTTGGCCAGTCTGGGTAAACTGGAATGCTTGCACGAACAGCTTCGGCAAGTAACGGGTTGAAGAGTGTATTGTCCATACACTTAATTATCTTGACTAACAATGCAATGTTAATCAAAATATATAACTGAAAAATTATAACTTGATTTTTACACGAGTCAACCGAGTTTCTTGATTTGTTTGAAAATCATGACCATGTGATTTAACTACTCCAACTATAGGAAACTCTTCAGGAGTATCTGGCCACATATCAACTGTCATTGAACTGGTCCAAAAATATAAATTTGTACCATCTGTTGCACGAACCACTGAACCAGGAAAGGCCTTGCCAGCAAATTTAGCAATTAGCCTTACTGTTAATTCTAGCTTTTCACCAATGGTCCCTTGATGTATGCTACTGTAAGACAATTTAGCAAGTTGTTCGGCTCGTTCCTCTTTGACTATTTCCCTGCGATAGCGTACAGCCATACATGCCAAGTATGCCATGTCTGTGCGTGAATGAATTTCAGTTTTGGTAATTGTATTAATAATTTTCTGGTCGAACTCGCTCAATTTACCACTAATTGCATCCATGGCAATGTACTGGAAATGATTACTCATTAGCTCGCCAAATTTGTAATCTTCAGCTGTTACATTGACCATGTCCAGTTTAAGTTGGTCAGCAATGACTTCTCTGTTTGGACGTAAAGTAACATTGCCAGTCTCTTGATCAAACTCTGCAAATTTTACATATTGACCTTTATTGATACGGTCTGCCATTGACACCAACGCCCATGCATCAGCAATAGGTATCAAATTAGATAGACGCTGTTTAATTTTTGCCTTTTCCATATTAGCGACTTAAAATATCAATGACACGTTGTTGTAAAATGTCTATTTCTTCTTGGCCAACATAAAAATCAGTGGTAGGATCATAATATTGATTTTCCTTGGTATCGTAGTACAACACGCGATCAACAAACCAGAAAGGGCCTTGTAGTCCCTTTCTGGGTTTCCACTTGTCCAGTACATTGTACGACATTAGCAAGCCTTGTAAAATAGATCCACTGATTCCGAATAGTAGCCGTTGCTTTCACCTAACCAACGAACGTCCACGTAGCCCCGGCGGGTTGCAAACTTGTAGAAGGTGTAGCTGTAGCTGTCGGCGTACTCTGGCTCTGGACCAATGTATCCGCTCACTTCCACAGCCATCAACATGGGCTCACCTACCAGGTCCTGTAGGTCACCTACTATATCTTCAATGTTTACTGATTCACAGCAGTCCTGGTAGTGGGCAAATACGAAACGTTCGCCCTCTGCGGTTACGAAAGTCATCTCGCTATCGCCAACTGAACCAGTTACTTGGACAAAGATCTTGCCCTTCATCAGCTCTAGTCCTTTTGCAGTATCGATCATGTTATCGTAGTTCAACTGGTTCACCTTATTTTGTTCCGTTATGATGCTATTATGCATTAAGTAGACCAAAATGTCAACCAGATTTTAGTTGTATTTTTACAACAAAATTACCCAGAAATCCCCAGTTTAACACCGTGTTGTTTCATTGTGTCTTTCCAGATGAAAAACGTAGTTTGACCGTGAGTCATTACTTCGTGTGTTTCCCATTCCCATTGATGGACCATTTCATGAGCAACAACATTGATAAATTTTTGAAAATTGGGCCAGTGTTTTTGTAGCCGAATGTATTTGGTATACGGCTCACCCCATCTACTCTTTCGGGCAAATCCTTCACATTCTCCCCAAAAATTTTTAGTTTTGTAATCACGTACAATTAATTTTGGTCTTGGAAGAGTGTTTCCAAAAATGCTTCTGTTTAGTGCGTCGTATACAATTTCAGCACTTTCCTGCGATGCTATATACGGAACATTTTTACCTAAGATATCAGCCTGACTCACCAGAGTCTGTAATCGTGGCTGACGTGTTTGTTTTAATTGAAGCCGAGTTGACATAAATCCCCTGCTAAAGCCATAGTAGCTAGAAGTATTTATTGTATGTCAATGTTTATAAAGTACTGCTGAAGTGTATGATAAACTGCTAACTTAATTGTTCTCTTAGCATGACTTCACCAATTTCAAACCAATTATTAAAACGACGGACTCTTAAATCAGAAAAATCATGATTCCATGGCTGGCTTATTAAGTAAGTTGCATGACCAGCATCTGCACTTGCTATTGCAGTGGCGGTTGTAGCAGTTACACATATAGAAGGATCATGTTCCTTCAGCATTGGATAAAGTGTTACTTCTCTGTTGACAACATAGACATCATTGAACACGCCCGGAAATACTAATTCTAAATTTGCACGTCTAAGAATTGCACGATTCATATCGTTGCTGGCGCGACTATAACCTACAATATGCCATCCTTGCTTTTTTAAAGTTGGCAAGACTTTCTCAGCTGACATGCAAGGATATAATGCACCCCATTGCCAAGATTGTTCACAAAATTCTTTATTCCAAAGACTTGCATGTTCGTTACTTACGCCTAGCCAAGACCCGAAATTTTCTCTACTAGATATTTTTTCTTGTGAGACATTATTTAAACGTCCCAGTAGTCCAAGCCATTTTACAAAAGCTGTCAACGTGTCGAGGCACGTATCATCGACGTCGATGATTAGCTTTAAGGGGACCTCATCATCCTGCAAGTTCAACGCTGACTCCCAAAGGATGGCCATTGGTGCGAGCAATTTGTGTAGATTCTAGTGCCTTTTGTTCTGCTACTTCAAACGTGTAGATACCTGCTGTACCTTTACCTTTTTCATGAACTTCTAACATAACTGCAACTGCGGCTTCGTGACCATGATGAAAGATTACTTTTAATAATTCAATTACAAATTCCATTGGCGTTTGATTGTCATTTAAAATAACAACACGAAATCGTTCTGGTTCTTTTACACCAGTAATATTTTCAGTTTTCTTAAGTGTGTCGGTTGCAGTACTCATTTTATTCCTAATTTAACTTGACTAACAATACTTATCAAGGGTAACCTGTTATAGCTACCCTTGACAATAATCAATTATTCCTTGATTAATGGGATTTTTTTTGGTTTATGTTGTTCAGGAACTAGTTTTTCTAGATCAATTACCAACATTCCATCTTTTAGACTTGCTGACTTTACTTCAACGTGATCTGCTAACACAAATTCCTGACGGAAATTGCGCTTTGCTATACCACGATAAACATAATTGCGTTCTACATCATCTTCTGACTTGCGTCCTTCAACCAGTAGCACATTTTGTTGTTGTGTAATATCAACTTCACTTTCGCTGAATCCTGCAACTGCCATAGTAATACAGGTGCCAAACTCTCCGACTTTTTCTACATTTACAGGCGGATATCCTGCTTTGCCACCTGGTTGATTTGTGGCCATCAGACGTTCCAGGTCTTCGAACATACGATCGAAGCCGATACCAAAGTGATGTTGTGGGAATCTTAGATTTGTCATAATAATCTCCTAATAATTAAGCGAGTTTAAATTTAACAACCCCTTCATGGGCATTGTTTTTGCACTTTACTAACCCTCTTGGCATTAGTATCGTACAATTATATTTATCATTGACCAAGGTGTCAATAATCAATAAAGCCGTTTTCTTCCACCTTCTTTTGGAGGTCTACGTCCTTCTAATTCATCACGTTCGACCTGCTTGAGCCATCTGCGTCTTGCTGAGTTTGCTTTTTTTGTGCGCTCAATGTTGGGTTTAACATATTCCATTCTTTCGCGTACTTCTTCTAGTAGACCGCTGTCTTGTATCTTGTTTTTAAATTTACGTAATGCTTTTTCTACATTGCCGTCTCTGACTTCTACCTTTGACCCTTTTATTAAAGGTTGACTGTCCCTTTGATCTCTACTCATGATAATATTATGCTGATGATTCTATATTTTTAAATATTTTAACTGGCAGGTGGTCTTCCACTGCCTTTTCGTTAATTATAACTTTACTTAATCCTTCTCGGGACAATTCTGGTAGATTAAATTGTGTATCCAATAGAATTTGTTCAATAATATTACGCAATCCACGTGCTCCAGTTTTTTTAGTTATACTTAGATTTGCAATTGCCAGTCTGGCGTCGGGTGTAAATTCTAAATCAACCCCGTCCATTTTAAAAACTTCTTTGTATTCGTTTTCAATGCTGTCATCAGGATCTCTCATAACACGCACCAGGTCTTTGCTACTCAATGATTCTAATGCAGTAATAACAGGAATCCGTCCCATAAACTCTGGTATCATTCCAAACTTGACAAAGTCTTCGGGTTCTACTTCGTTTAACCAATAATCAACATTTACTTTAGAGGCAGTAACATCCGCGGCAAACCCAATCTTGGTGCCACCTTTGATTCTCTTTTTTACTTCTTCATCCAGACCAACAAATGCACCACCTAAAATGAATAGTATGTTCTTTGTGTTAATGACATTTGAATCTTGGCCTGGATGCTTACGGCCGCCGCCGACTGGAACCCTGCATTCAGTTCCTTCAATTAATTTTAGTAATGCTTGCTGAACACCTTCACCAGACACATCTCTGGTAATACTTGCACTTTCACTTTTGCGACCTTTTTTGTCAATTTCATCAATATAAACAATACCTGTCTCGGCACGTTTAATGTCGCCGCCGGCGTTTTGTAATAGTCGATGAATAACACTTTCAACGTCTTCGCCTACATATCCGCTTTCGGTCAATGTAGTTGCATCAGCTACTGCAAATGGTACGTTGAGTTTTTCAGATAATTTTTGTGCCAATAATGTTTTACCGCTACCAGTTGGACCAATCAGTAAAACATTACTTTTCTTAATAAGATTAGTTGAAGCACTATTATGTAATCTTTTATAATGATTACGTACTGCAACACTTAACGCTCTTTTTGCAACATCTTGGCCAATCACAAATCGGTCAAGGTAAGATTTAATTTCGCTTGGAGTGGTTGTATTATCAAATGATGATTTTTGTTCTTTACTGTCAGACAATGCTTCTAAACATAAATTTATACATTCATTGCAAATATAAGCCTTGTCACCTGCAATTAGAGCCTGAACACTATCTCTATGTTTGTTACAAAAACTGCAATTTAAGTTAGAGGATTTATCAGCCAAACAGAGCCTCCAGTAGTGTTGGTAAATCATCAACGTCTGAGAAGTGCAAAATTTCAGATGCTTTTAACAATGCAATAAACTCATCATTGCCTGGCTTTACATAAAATATAATTGGATGCTCTAATTTTGCAATGGCTAATGCTACTCGTACTTCATGCTCTGTGCAACTTGCTACATCACACAGCACCATGTTGCAATTATCAACAATATGCCAGTACCATACCCATGCTTTTGGATCTTTGACTCCTGAATCATTGGCATAGAATGTAATTTGATCTTGTATGCCACTTTCAATGATTTCAACAATCTTATCTTGCCAAGACTTATCATTGCTTATTAAGCAAATTGCAACACCACCAGTGGGCATATATAGTGTGGGTGGACTTACCACATAGACATTAGAATCGCTCAAAGTAAACCTTTAATTTTTAGTTGTCATTCTTAGGAAATACAGCTTGAAACCAACCTCGATTACGATGTTGTTTTGCAAGTTCTTCAGCACTTGCTTTATATATTTTATCAATATTGCTAGGTGCTTGTTGCTCAGATTGATCTGGCGCAGTCCATGCTTCTCCGGGTGTTCCAGGAGGGGCAAATTCTACAGGTGTAGATGCAACAAGTGGCACATTATCTGCAGGATTGCTGTTGGTGACTACCAGTGGGATTGGTGTTGTAGTAGCTGTTTCAACAGTTGATTTTTGCTCAACTATTTCTTCCTGGCGTACCTCTGCTTTGGCAACTTTTATAGCATCTGCTAACTCATCAATGTCTTCGTCGTTGGCAGGATATACTGGAACAACGGTGACCACATCAGGTATGCTTTCGCTATGTATTTCTTCTGGCAATGTATCAGGGGAGTCTACTAACTTATCTGCCGCGGCTTCTTCATCTAATTTACGTGCAACTTCTTTACCACGTTTAAAAAACTCTTCAATGTCGTCAGTGGTTGATTCTTCTTCTTCCTCTCTGAACCATTGAAAGCTGTACTGACTGGCAAGTAATAGTACAACTGCCAGCGGATCAAATACAATAACAATAATAACAATGACCCATGTTACTGCTTTATCTAAAATATTAGCATTTGGATTATCACCATAGATAAAGTTAGCAATATATTTGATGGGTCCTACTTCGGCTTCTACTTTACGTACTTCTGCGGCAATAGGGGCACGTTCTTCATTTAGTTTGCTAATTGCTTTCTGGTCGGCCACTATTTCAGACTGTAGTCTTGCTCGTTCTTTTGCCTGTGCCTTGCGAATAGCAACTGCTTTGTCAGCCCCTGTTTCCGACGTACTACGACCCATAACTTGGTCAACTGCTTCATCCATTTGTTTAAGAGCCTTGCGATTGGCATCTATATTTTCTTTTGCTGTTTTAATCTTTTCATCATACACACTAATCTTTGCCTGTACATCGCCTGACACCAGGCTTTGATCACTGTGTGCTTTACTTAGGAATCCAAAGATACCCATACTTGTAATCAACATTAAAACTGCAATTGCAATCAGCAGATATGATTTAATTAAAAATGGTGCTCTTTTCCAATTTGTTTTAATCCAAACAGTGGCAACCAACTTGCTAATACCAAGTGCAACACCCATAATAATAATAGGAATAACTGCCGCGGCAAAGATTGCCATCAACCCCATGATGGAGTAGTATTCAGCAACTGCTGAAATGCATAACCCACTTAACAATGTTAGATAGGCAATGATCCTATCAGTCGCTGATGCTTTCATTCTTCATCCTCCTCCTCAGGGGCTTGGAAGTTAGTGGCCAAGCCTTGTTCAACTAATACTTCATTTATATTTAATGTTGGGTCGCCAGATTCGTTAGCAATATATGCCCAACCTAGAACTCTACCAAGTTTTGCTCTTTTAGTAATGATAGGCTCAACAATAAGCCCGTCTTTACATAACTCTGTAAGTACAATACGTACTTCAGCATCTTTGCCAGAGCTTGCTACACCAAACAATCTAATTTTTTGTCTGCTGTAAACATTAAAACCAAGGTCTAGTTCTACGTCAAGTGTATCTGCACCGCGTACTTCTAACAACTTAGCTGGATATAATCTTCTCATTATTGTTCTCTCGGTTTGATTCTATAAAATACATGATTGCCAATTTGACTCACAGAATCTTTGACTCTTTTGAAACTTGACCTCCATGCAATATATGTAGCATGAAAGTGAGTGGCACCGTTAGTCGGATCCTCTAATGCATCTGGGTCGTCAACTACTAAAGAAGCAATACCCGCGGCTTGGTACCAAAGATATCCATGAGGAGGCACTTTTGTACGATCGCATACCCATGCAAATTGGCATCCTGCTGGATTTCTTTGCTTTACTACACCACATAGGGTACTGGCATACCCTTCATTGAAGCGATTCATTGTTACCTTTGCAACTGCTAGTTGCCCGGTAATGCTTTCGCCTCTACTTTCATAATAGATGTTTTCTGCCACACATCTAATTTGATTATCTGCTACAACCTTATTAAGGCCGCCAGCATCATCAATTTTGGATTGAATTAACCTGGCAATTTTTTTGTCCCAGGTTTCATGTTTATGTCCACGATAGCGATCTGCTACCCAGTCTGAATATGACGAATACGTTGGATCGCCACTTATGCCATATGCATAAGATTTTGTATTGATACCAAATACAGTTATCAATACCAATAAGGCTACAATAGCAACCTTTGTTAGCAAACGTGTTACCGGTTGCTTTGACATGCCCGAAGTAATGGGGGTCATGTGCATGTTACACCTCCTTTCTCAAGGATTGCCTCCAGTCAGGCCTTTGATGCTAATATAGCATCTAAAACTTCACCTGGGCTCTGGTATCCATAATCAACCTGGGTGTAGGTTATATCATGCTTGGCCAAGAGCACCGCAATCCGCCGATCGATCTCCAAGCTAGCTTGAAGATTATGCACACGGCCGCGATCATCGAACCACGGGCCGCGCTCTAGAAGCCCAACATAGTTGTTGTAACGCTTCCAAAGTTCTACTACCACAGTCTCCCAATGTTGAGGATAATCCTCGGGAGCATAGATAGCACTTAATAACACAGGACTGTCGGTAATAACTATATCTACCGTTCCTTCTAGCCTATGTATCCTTTGCATTTGTCTACCAAATACATAAGCCTGATTTGAAAGAGCACAATGTCTACCTTCCCATACTAGATCTTTAGCAACTTCCGTTACTAATTCTGCATTCCACCCTCTGCGTTTTGCCTCATGGTAAAGGCCTGACGCTAGGGTGCTTTTTCCAGCACCTGGTCCAGCAATAACATTGATAACTTTCATAGTGTTATTGTAGCATAATATTTATCTTAAGTCAATAAATTTAAATGCCCAACTGCTATGTTAAAGTTAGTTTTAATTAGCCAATATCCCAATACATCTTGTTATGCAATTGATAAAACAAGTCTTTTTTCAATTCTATCATATCATCAGGTGATATTCTATACTGGTGCCCAATGCCATTATGATATACAGAAATCCTTACATACGCACATGGTATTCGTGGTTCTGGTGATTGCATTTTAAGTTGAACTAGCCAATAACTTCCGTTTATTTCTTTATCAAATCCTTTGCCAAGGATGCTATAGTTATCTAGCATCTCTTGTAATACCAGCGTAGGCAAGTTAAAGGTCTGAGCATACTGTTCGCTTACTTTAATGGTAAGATCGCTAGTGCCTTTGTCTTTGAAAACGTAAAGCTTAAATGTTTTAGAAAATTCCATAATATTATTGCTTTACAAAGGTCAGGCCACCAAAATCAGACATGATTGCTCCATTCCTTTCAATGATCCAATCAATCCAAGTTGAATATCCATCTCTGGGGTCAACAAAGGTAGGATTGGAATATACAACCGTGCTAGTTTTGTCAGTAACTGAAAACTTTTGTATCCACACTCCTTTGTATAAATCATTTGCATCTGCGGCAGTCCCGCCTGTTCTTAACACATATACAGAGTTTGTATTTTTAGAATACACAAAGTCTAAAATAATCCTGGCACCGTCAACTGCTGGAATTATCATTGTTGGTGTTCCAGTGAATTTGTTACTGCCAGGGTTTATTTCAATGGCAGTTGGTTCAGCATATCCCCATTCAATTGCACCATATACCAGATCAAATTTGCCGTCATTGTTTACATCAATGGCTTCAATTTGAAATACAGTTTTCTGTGTTGATGGTAATGCATATTCAGTTGAGCGAACAAACTTTCCAGTTTTATCATTTAGATAAACAACCAGTCCATTGAAGGTAGTGACAATTACATCAGGATATCCATCGCTGTTAAAATCATTTGCGCTACCACCATGATAAAATCCAGTGTCGGAGTTTGATGTTGTTAAGTAGTCTGTTTTATATCTGCCATTGGATTGACTTAATACAATACGATTACGCTCGCCAGGAAAGGGCGGAGCATCATATCCGTGACAAACAATTATAAAGTCTAAAACACCATCTTGATTGTAATCTGCAGGCAATACTTTTCTTGGATGAATACACATTGGGACTGCTTCATCAATTAAAGAGTTAGAGGACCATGTTCCGTTTGCTTGTTTCCATAGTGTCAATGTTGCAGGTGGTGAATTGCTGGCAGTGTGTTGATTCACTACATAATTGAGACTTGTGGTTATTAGTCCTGCTGTACCATCTGTATATTTAAAAAATGTTCGAGCATTTATCTGGCGTTGCAGTTGAAGTGAATCTACATAAAATCCTGGATTCTTTGAATTCTCATAAGAACTCAAACTGTACGTGATATTTTGCACAGGTGGCTGTACAGGTGGCGTAACAATAGTTGATCCGCCTCCACCACATGCGGTTAATACTACTGCCAGAGATCCAATTAAAAAATTACAAAGTTTCATAAAATTACCTATTAAGAAAAACTTGACCTAATTGTAGCAATTTATATGAAACTTGTCAATCTTTATTTGCAAGCGGCTCGTTTTGCGTTGGTCAATGCACCAAAATCAACGATCCACTCTTTTCCAACTTGGACCTCTTTGGCGTTTTTAGGAAATTCAAACTGGACCTTTGCATTGGCCATGATTTCTTTGATTGGCTTACGGAACACGGTCAGATCATTTCCCAAGTTTGGATATGGTACTGTGTGTGGGAATGCCCAACCTGCTACTTCGCCGGTAGTTTTGTTGATCACAATCTTATAATACCCGTGCGGCACAATTACTCCATTTCCAATTTGTTTGTCATTGTTATCATAGTAGGCACCAACATAAATGATAAATGTTTGTTTATATTGTACCGCCCAACCGCGAACACTGGTTTCTAGTAATTTCCAAATTCCTCGATTTAATGATCCTGCTTGAGGATACATATTGGTCATTAAAAAACTTTCGTATTCAACTTGAGTATCCCAGCTTTGGTCGCCATCAGGAGTAGCATGTCCCTTATCATAACCAGTGCCTACATAGTCATCAGGACGAGCACCGTTTTTGATACTTTGGTCAGCAACAAAAGCATCAGTCCGAGGAACACATCCAATGGCATTCTGTGGCAATAGCTCATAGGTCACATACTGTGGTATCTTGGCTTCTGCATCGTAACCTACCAGGTACCCCTGGCGACAAATTGGTACTAATGTTTTTGTTGAATCAGGAAACCCAAATGGTGAATGTGCTTTGCAGGCCTTGAGTGGTAAAGGAGGACGTTGTGTCCATGCAACAGCTGGTTGTGTAAGTAGTGCCATTAGCAGTACACCAAACACAATAATAAATTTTTTCATAAAGGTTCCTTAAAAACAGTAGTTATCTAAAATATTGAAATCTGATGCAGGTCTTGAAATTTTCTAGCATTTGCCCAGGTGTTGACCAAGGGCTCGCCCTTGATATTTAAACTGGTATTCATTAATACTGGACACCCACTTGCATCATACCATCTCTCTAGCAATTGTCTGAATACAGGGTTATCAAGACCATTGACTGTCTGAACACGGCTACTGTTATCAACATGGCACACTCCCGGTAATATATCTGGTACCTTGCATTGAGCAACAAACTGCATGTAAGGACTAGATACAATTGGCATATCAAAATAATCAGCGGCATGTTCTTCTAAGATAGCAGGCGCAAACGGTCTAAATTGTTCGCGCTTTTTAATAGTATTCATTCTTGGCTTGGCTTCTTTGCCTCTAGGATCACATAATAAACTACGATTGCCTAGTGCCCGTGGCCCAAACTCTGCACGACCATTTGCCACTGCCACCACTTCGCCTGCTAGAAGCTTTTTAACAATACCATCAATGTCTAATTCTCTATCAATGTTTGTACCCAGATATGGATGTTCCCATTTTAAATGTTGACCAGTATAAGCAGCCACGGCGCCAATTGCACTGCCAGCATCTCCGGGATTTGGCATTATCCATACATTATTGAATACCTTAGATTTTGCAATCCTACTGTTGGCAACACAATTAAGTGCAACACCGCCCATGAATACTAAATTTTCACTTGTGGTGTTCATACGCATGTTAATAACAGTTTCCATCAGGTAGTCTTCAACAATGCTTTGTACACATGCGGCAATGGTGAACTTATCAGCAGTCACAGGAGGCTTCCACCACAAACAGCCCCTGTGCAAATTGTGTCTTAACTTAAACTTGGGTGCTGAAAATTCAATGAAGAATTCTTTTAATATTTCAGATTTTAGCAATTGATCAACATGTCCGTATGCTGCCATGCCCATAAGAATATATTCTTCCTCATTGGGTTTGAGTCCCAGGTACTGAGTAAATGCAGAATAAAATAGGCCAATGCTGTCAGGATAACGCTTGCGCCATTTAGATTTTATCTTGTGGCCATGTCCTTCCCAAATGCTAACACTATCCCATTCTCCAATTGCATCAACAACTAAGATCGCGGCGTTATCAAAGCCACTGGTATAATATCCTGCGGCTGCATGACTTTTATGGTGTTTACCATAATGCAAAGGTATGTTGTTAAGGCCAACACGTTTTAATTCTTCTTTGGCACTTTCGTAATACGGACGCTGACCAGCATAAAGATTACGTGTACTTTTTAGTAATGGGCTTTCGAACCAGACAATGTCAGTGGGAGTACCATAATCAAACATTTCCTGTACCATGTCATAATTTAAAACACGGTCATTTTTATTTCTGCTGTACCGCTCTGCATGTCCAGCCCATACTATACGATTTCCGTTGATAAGAGCTAAACTGGCATCGTGATTTAATCCTGTTGCTCCTAGAATCATGTTAAACTCTTTTCCATTTGCTTATTGAAATGTCTGCTCCGCAATGGCATCGTAGGCTATTGCAAATAACAGGATTAGATAATGTATTCCAATTAAGCTGGTCAAAATCCTTGACTGTTCCAATTACACCACCCACATCACAATTGCCTCGTTTGATATGACCATTTTGATGAATGAACAGACTCTCTACACCAATGTTACAATTAAAATCGTAAAAGTTTGTTTGTCCTCTGTTAATTAATTCTTGTTCATTGTCAATGATTGCACGACTGCCATCACTGAATGTAGCAGTTGGGCTCCATGGTGGGAATGGACGATATATTGGATTAGTAACAGAAATATTGTCAGGCGATGACCGTGTTTCGACTTGCTTAAAATTCTTGAAGAATTGATTTTGTTCTTCAGAATAATTAATTTTGGCCAACTTGGTTCTAGAACTACCGTATTGATCGTCGATATAAACTAGTTCAATTCTAGCAGTTGTAGTTTTCTTTGCTTGGTCGATAAACTCTAATGTTTCTTCCCAGTACAGTGGATCCATCATTATACGCAATGACACCATGGTTTGCATTGTGGCAATACGTATGCGATCTAAATAATCTTTGGCTGTGCCATTGGCAAATTCTTGTGCAGGATGAAAACTACATGCCGCATAGGTCAGATACTTAAAATTTTCTTTAATGAATCGAGGTGTTCTTGCCAGGTTAGTGGTAATGCCAACATTGCCACCCAAGCTATGTATCTTTTGAACCATTTGAGGGAAGAACGGGCTCATTGTTGGTTCCCCACCACTGAGTGAAAAATTAATGTACTTTCCATCCCAGTGCTCAAACATCTTATCCAAGAAAGGTTCAATTTGTTCCCAATTAAACAAATGATTCTTTCCATTATGCAAAGACGATGGACAATATCTACAAGAATAATTACAGATATCGTTAAGAATCCAAGTTACTATCACACGCTGTTCATTTTTAACTCCAACAATTTTTTTCCCTTGTACTGGGATTGGAAACTTCCATTGTGGGATTCTTGCTCTGGGATTTTCAATGCTTGAGTACATTTGAATATCGTCAACAATTTCAACATCCTGAATACTTCTAAATTTATTTAAATTAATGGTAATGCCAGTCACTGGAGAATAGATTTTTTCAAGCTGAACATCAACCAATCGTCCAATGCCCATAAAACCATCTCTATTATCTGGGTTGCGCCACTGGTAATCTAAATGCTTGTCCTCATCAAGTTCTTTGAACTTTTTCCAGTCATTGGTCAATGTGTACGGATCATAGGAGTCGTGGATTAGATAGCATAGTATTTCATTAGACCAAGATTCTTGACGAGTAATAGAATTGTTATCAACTGCCACTCCATCCCCGTCGGCCACAACCCGGCTTAGATTTTTACCTTCTCCGTTGTAGCCCAGTACAAGATCACCAAATCTTAAATGCGACATAAAACTGGCGGCATCTTCGTTGGTGATTTCAAAATCACGGCGTGGATTAAAACTAATTAATAAATTTGCTTCAGTTGACGATGTTGTTTCAATTGTGGGCTTCTCATCCGACGCAGATGCTGCCAATGTTTCTGCAATGGTAATGGCATCATTTAGTTGATTAAATGTTGTGTGGAAGTCTTCGTTGAATGTAATACCTGGCCATTGTAATGCTTCTGGACTATCTGCAGGGATTCGTTGATACGCAGTATCCCACCATTTTTTAGATAACTTTTCTGCTACTCTTCCTTGATACTCATCAAATTGTTTATACAAATAATCAATAGCAGCCTGGTCGTATTTTTTAAAAATTGTCAATGGCTTGTCATAGAAAAGATTAATCTTACGAATGATGTTGGTCAGACGCTCTTCAAATGCCATGTCTTTGGTTAAAAGAGTACGAGTAAATTTAATACGTTTATCCCTGAAACTTTTTTCTCCAAATTTCATATCTTCCAGTAACTGGCACCATTTAGCAGACAGCTTGGTATTATACAATCTGTAATACAGATCATAACATTCCCAGTTTTCTGGATTTACCAATGTAATCCTAACATTTTTATTGTCAATAAACTTTCCCATTTTAGCCTCTAAAATTTTATATATCAAGTAATTTTGTGTAGTCTGTGCCATGCAGGCGATCAAGACCCTGTAGGTAATCCAGTGTTTGTGGGTACAAGTGACTCCAGTCTTCCGAATTCATAAATGTAATTAATCCAGCAAGTCTTTGCATTTGTACGTTCTTGGGATAACTTGCAAAATATGTTTCTAGTTTTTCCGTTACACGTTTTTTCATTTCTATTGGCAATACCTTGACACAAAGATATTGTGGCCAATGCAATGTACCTGGATAGAATATGCCACCAATATTACTTTTACGAACCTTGTCAAGATTTAGGTTTAATAACCATTCGGACATTTCTGGCAACCAATTTATATTCAATGCTTGAACAGTGCATAACACTTTGACAATGATATTGTCTGGAGTGTCATTGTATAATTTTAAATTACGTTCAACCACTTCCCACTTGGCCGGACGACGAATGTAATCATTGACCCAATCGTAACCATCAATACTGAGCATTAGTTCTACTTGCTTAAAGCTTTTCCAAAGCTCAACAATTTCTGGATTGTGTATAGTACAATTGGTATGGTAACGAAGTGTGATATTTTTAGCTAAATCACGTGCAACCAACTGTTCGATGATTGACTTGTGTTCTTTGATGTACAGTGGTTCGCCACCACCAAAAATAATGTGTTGTATAGAGCTTGCATTTTCAAAGAAATCATCCCAAAATACTGGATCTTTATACCACTCAAACTGTTCGGCGGCATAGTTTTCAATTTTATATTTCCACTCATGTCTTGCGTCAGTTTCTAATGTTTCACTGAGTGTTTTTGCGTCCTTGACCCATTTGCTCGAGTCCTGTGGCCGACACATTACACATTGTAGATTACATGTATTACCAAGTCGTAAATCTAGTGTAATCAAATCATGATCAACACGACCATTGCGGCGTGTACTATCAACTAGACCATCTAGGTACTCTGCATCCAAGTGCTTGTACCAGTATTGATTTTCGTTTTGCCTGTGACTTTTGATACCAGCAGATTCTTCTTTGTAACAAGTGGTACATGCAGGGAACTCACGTCCATTTAGCATTGCCAGTCTGGCTTCTGCAAAATGACTACTGTTCCAAATCTGTGACCAATTTGATTTATTTAGATTTAAGTTTGAGGCCTTGGCCACACAACATAACAATGCTGTACCATCATTATAAGTTGCCGCATGTATCCAAGGTAGAATACAAAAAGTTTTAGATTTATCCATTGATCAATTCTGCTATTCTGCTATCAAGTACTGTGACATCTTGTTCCCTGCTTTTGTCCAGGCTTTTTGTATATGTGCGTAAACGTTGCAATTGTTCTTCCCAGTCATCGGCTCTTGGTTGTTGTAATAGACCAATTATACCATTAACACTATTACGGGTTAATTCATGTACATTCTTAGGCATCTGATTGTCTCGATAATCCATTAGTAATTGACACGCTTTGGCTTTAAGATCGTCAGGTAATATGTTTACATTGAGATGATAAGGATGATAATTTATAAGCAGGTCAACAAAAATATCTTTATTGTGTTTTTTGTTGAGCTCGTCTACCCATAACAACGTTTCAACTAGATTAAAAACATTATAAACCTGCACCGTTGGAGTCACACCTAATTTGACATTTGATAGCTCTGCAATCTTCTCTACGTTTGCACTCAACTGACTCCACTTACTTGGCGCACGAATGTAATCATTTACAGCACCAATTCCGTCTAAGCTGGCATTAATATTAATTTCATCAAATTGACTGATAATATCAAGAAACTTTTTATTAACGTTGGTACAGTTTGTATTAAAAAATAATAAAATATCTTTGCGACCTTGGTCAATACAAGATTGCATAAATTTAAAATTGTTGCCAATAAGTGTTGGCTCGCCTCCGGTCATATAGACTTTCTTTAATTCTGGAATTAATGCGATAATCTGGTCCCATAACACATCGCTTTCAAACCATTCCTGTTGATCCATGACTGATATAGGAAACTTTCCAAATGCTTTACGCCAAACTTGTCCGTATGCTGGGTCTGTTTCTGTAAGCTCTAAGTGTTCCTTGGCAATCTGACTAGAATTCCATGGGTTGCACATTCTACATTTGAGATTGCACAAGTTGCCTAATCGCAAATCCAAATACACCAAATCAGAATTAACTACGCCACCGTGTATTTTTGCATAACGAACACGTTTGGCCAATTCTTCTTCGCCTAATCTCCAGGCCCATTCATTGTTTGCATGTATTCTATTACTGTCTCGACCCGAATCTTCTTGAAGATAACAGACTTTACAACCTTCAATGTTATCACCATTGATCATTGCAGTACGAATATCACGCATGTCTTGTCCGTTCCATGCATGTTCAATAAACTGATCCTGGATAGTAAAGAATTTACCATCCTCTTTTTTAAGTTTGTTGGCCGCGCCTTTCACCATGCAACAATACCGTACAGTTGCATCTGTATTGACCATTAGGCTAACAAAAGGAATAGCGCAAAACGTTTTTGAAATTGGTTTCATTAAACTAAGCTTTAAAGATTTGTCTTTTACTTATCGACAAACTTTATTACGAGTTAGCCAGTAAGATGACAATTATGATGTGCGCGAATCTTCAACAGCAATTTGGTCTTGCCATGTATAATCAAGATTCTTGGTTACAATTACATTATTATCAAAATCAACAAGTTCAAGCTTGCAAACATCGTCGTACTCAAACAATTCACGCATGAAATTTTCAGGATCCGGATCAGACCAATCATCGCGTACAATACGTGCCACTGGAATTTTTCCAATGCTGGTAAACTTACTGTCTGGATCAACGTTTCTTTCGCGTAACCATGGGAACATTTTTCTGTTTAAATTGTCAATAAGTTGTGTTTGTAATGCATAACTGTGTTCATGCAAAAACGTAATATTGCATTCGCCACTTAGGTAGCGTAACCCACTGATGTTCTCATCATGAATTTCTCCGTCTTTGTCATAATACGCTTCCAATGGAGTTTTGCCAAGTTGGCAATAGTGCAAGAGTACATCGCCAAAGAATTCATATTGTGTAAAATTATCAAAATCGCTTTCAACAAATTTATAACGCTTGACTGGCATAGCAGGCAAAAATACATGGGCATTCCAATACCCTTGTCCCAATGAGTTTTGTCTATTGCCTTCTATTTCATGACACAAGTTATTGAGCTGTCGAATTGCAAACATAATAGGTAATGGCGAATTGGTAAAGTATCTTGAAGGATTCCATACCTGCCCAATTAGTAATTCAAAATGATGATGGATCTCATTGAGAATTTGTTGATCTAGAGTGATAGAATCAAACACCTGTGTAATATTATAATATGGACGAGTATCTTCATTGCTGCCATCAAAATACTCATTGATTTTACCAATGTACTTGTTTAACTCGTTACACAGGCCTGGAATGTTTCTGGCAATTGAACTATCATCTCTATACGTCCAGTTCTGTAGCATAAAGTACTTTTCAAACTTGGCTTCGTCAACGCTTAGATAATCATTGTGACAACACCTGGCCCACTTTTGTGCAATAAAAGAAGTATTAATTTTAAATCGTACTTTCTTTGTTGCGCCGGTATCAACTGCTCTAAAGGTCAACTGAAATTCATTGTATTTTGTATTTTCGTATGCACTGCCAATGGCTTCGACAATTGCACCATCTGTGGTAATTTCCGTACTAAACAATCTAGTGCGTCGTACACGGTCAACATGTTCATAATCTACCAACCAAAGAAAATTGTTGACATGACATTGAGATTCTAAATCATCAAAGAATTCTTGACTGTCGGCTATAAAGAAAGATTGATATATGCTGTTGCAGTATTTCCAAAATTCATCAAAGACCTGCCGTTCGTTGAAGTAATGAATTAAATTATCAACTTTGCCATCGGGATTTGCCAATGCTTCTTTAATAAAGTTAATTTCACTTTCAGCATCACATAGAAAAATTAAACGAGTGTTTGAATCTCGTTGTAGTGTTGCAAATGCTAATAGTCCAGGCAGAGACACACCATAAACATAATAGTTCTCAACATAGGTTTCGGGATTTGTAAATTGTGTTTGCATGTTAGTAAATGAAAGGATCCTGTTTTTTCAACTCTTTCAGACGCCTTTTGTATCTGCGCTCGGCCTTGATTCTTTCAATGATGTTTTTAATAAAATTCCACATTGTATATTTCCTATAATGAATATTTAGAAACAAAATAATTAAATGCATTGTCGGCTGCAATATCGTGTATATATTCCATGACATGGCCACCTGCACAGGCTACTGGTAATTTCTTATCTTGTTTTCCTGCAATATCTTCAAGGTCTATTAGATAATTAATATCCAATTCTTTAAAAAGCTGTTGAATTGACCAATTTATTGTTGATGGTGATTCCCTTGTTCCTGCTAGTTCAACTAGCCAGTCTGGTGCCGTTTCAGCAACCGATTTTGCAAAATACAAGTCAATTCCCTTGGCTTGGCAAAATGTTTTTAATAGTAGATTAGACATCAACCACTTGTGTAATCTTGCATCTTCGTGTTCGTACATTATTGTGGTTTTGCGTATGGCATCAATTTGACTACTGTTGTATGATATTTCGTTGCTTAACAAAATAGAACTCCAATAATTGTGTGATTCTTCAAAGTATTGAATCCTATTAACACTGGTCGTTCCAACCAAGAAAATTATTTTTTTACCCTGTGTACGTCCATGTTTTGTTTCGTGCAGGTATTGGTCAATGATTTCTCTAGTAATCCATTCTTGACTTGCACCACCACTTGCATGATTATGTACAGTACAGTTTACACCAGGACGGCTAGACAATCTCATTCCAATTTTAGCAGGATATGCCCTACTATAATTTTCAATGATTTGTTGTTGCTGTTGATCTGCTGTAAGTTTGATAGTATTTTTACGATTAACCCATGCCTTGACCAATGCAGGTCTATTAATTTTATGAGTGGTGCCTCGCCACTCGCTGAAAGTTATGTCATCATGATCAATTTTGGGGTAAAATAAATCATCAGACAATTCTTCACCAGCAGTAAAACTATCACCACATGCAAAAATTACCATTTCCATAATTACATTATTGCCTTTAAACTATCTAACACAATTTGATTAAAAGGATCACGGGCGCCACCATGGCTAATCATGTGAATTCTAGGAGTATTGCTATTGTTCCATACACTGTGCAAGTTTCCAATATCTACCAAGCAGGCATTGCCTTCATTCTTAAAAGGAACATAACCCTTGCCTTCCATTTTGAAATTACAGCCTTCTGGATTGTTCAATGCAACATTGATTGGTAGTAGAAAATGTTCGTTACGATCCTTGTGCGGTTGAATATACCCTTGTGGGTCTAACCACATATAACGTAGTCTATGATATCTATGGTTAGGAAATATGTCACGAAAGTATCGTGTGGTTTCGGGACAACGTTCTGTTATCTCGCCACACCAATGGTAATTGATATCGTTGATTGTTTTACCCTTGTTGTCATCGTATGCTTCCCAGTGACCAGTTCTGTCCCAAGCTTCACCGTGTAAGCAAATACTTTTCCAACCGCGATTGGCATATTCGGGGTTTTCATCTGGATGTGTTCTGTGCATTTGAAATAGGTCTTGCATGGCAAATGCTTCGCGAAGCATGTCTGCGAAGGGAGCACCAGGAAGAATTAGTGGCAAGTAAGGCCAGCCACTTTTCATTATGATCCAATCAACTAGTTCATGTTCATGCTCAAACTTTGGCAATTGAACAGTTTTAAAATCCATGGTCCATGGACTATCATTGAAAAATTCTACAATTGCTTTTGGTATCATTTTATTACATTCCCTATATGTGTCCAACCTGGCGTCCCAGTGCTGGTTGTTCCACAAATTTGCAGGCTGGTGTTGTTTAATTTAAGTTCATTTATAAATGTATCGTACACTGACTTTAACCATGCTGGTTTAAAGTGGCGAAGGCTTGCTTCTGTATAGAAACTGTTACTAAACCAAATTAAGTTATTACCTTGATGTTGATTCATGTCTGCAATTAATTCACTGCGCTCATAATACAGGTTAGTCTTCAGGAATCTATGCTCAAGGGCGCGGTATCGGTTCCATAAATCTAACCAAGCGGCTTCGCCACCAAATACATCCATTGTTTTTTCCCATTGGTCAGTGTATTCTTTTTTCCCAAACCAAATTGGACTAAACGTTGGATCAACATGAGCAATATAATGTTGAATAATATCCAAATAATTACGGCCGTCCCAATTCTTTAGTAACCATTCTTTAAATGCCAGTGCAGAATCACTGTAATCAAAATATATAACTCGTGTGGTTGAGTCCCACTTGCATTGATCTAAGAACTGAATTGGCTTGAAGCCTGCAGCCACACAATACAAATTGTCTAGCTTGGTCGATTTGTCATATGCAATATAATCGCGATTCATTGAATCAGTATTAAACACATAAACTGAGCCCTGAAAACCAGAAAAGTCTGTTATTCTTACGTAGTCGCGCTGATTAGGTTCAACTGGTTCTATTGTAGAATTGCCATCTAAAATCTTTTCAAGATCAGTTCCTACTTCTGGATAGAAGTGCATTTTAAATTTTCTAAGCTCTTCGGAAAAATTACCAATGCTAAATCCATGTGATAGTAATGTACTAGCAAGATTCCAACCTTCTCTTACAGGGCCAGTGTATTGTCTTGTTTCAGTTGTAGGTAAAATATAAAATGGAGTATATCCATCGTGAAAGTCTTCTGTACTACGATTTACCAATGGTAGTGTTACATTATCAACGTTTGTATGATTACCCCATGATGGGCTTCCAACATGCCTCCAATGGTTTAAATTGATCAATGCACATTGATTATGCAAGGAGTAAAATCCTTGCTCTTTATTCTCTGGATTATCTTCCAGTATGTGTGCTAGAACACTATAATTATTATCTTCAGCATACTTAATCATGGCATCTACTAAAAATACATCATAGCTACGATAACCATATGCTACAATATAAAGATAGTCTCCATCTAGTGATCTGGCCGCATCAATGATTGAATCTATTGTGTTGCCAACAATCAATTCATCGATTGGTATATTACGCATTGTCAATTGCATAGATACAGCAAAGTCGGTGATAGCTCTGACATGGTCTTGATAACCCTGTGATCTATCATTGATCTGGTTTAAAAGTGCAAATTTAATTTTCATTGTTTACTCTATTAGTCTAACGGCAGAAACTTTGCCTAGCTCGAGAATTTCGTTTACTTCGGTGTACGTTACTTTATCTCTATTTACTAGCTGTCCCAGTAATGGTCTTGCCACTGCTTGATTTTCTGGCAATGACATATTTACGTACTCGTCTAGTTCATTATCATGTACCCATTTCTTTACTTCTTCTAAGTGCATTTTTGAAGCACCTGGGTATGGTTCTCTATTTCTTTCTGAGAAACTCAGTACTACTTCATTGCTAATAGTACGTTGTGGTCTAATCATATTTTTCTTGACTAATTCAACATCGTTATCAACAAAGCAATGGTAAATGTTCTTTCCAACTGTATGATAGCCTAACAATAAGTCACCAAATGATACGTCATGTAAAAAGTATTCGTACAGCGACGGATCAGTGATTTCTTCTACATGAGTTCCAGTAACAATACCCGCGGATGGACTTGCATGTAAAAAGAAACCTGCACTTATGTCACCACCGTAGTTGTCAATCATTGCTTCAAGGATGTGAATGTCAACATTTAATCTAATTAAAGGATCATAACCTACAATTAGTCCATCAAGTTCTTCTTCAAACCGATGAAATTCATAGTGTAAATAATTCAATATCTGTCGATTGTCTCTGGTCTCATCAAACTCTTCTGGCATGTCAATGAAATCAACTTGAATGTATTCTCCAGAATTTGCTTCGTCTACTAACTTTTTCATGCCCTTCCAAATAGCTTTGATTTTTTCCTTGGTCGGCGCACTTGCTATCCACTGATTTTCAAAAATATGGCAATCAGGTTGAGCCATTACCCAACGTACACGCTCTAGCCATTTTTCAGCAATGGGTGTGTCTGCAATTTGAAATCGTAATGTTTTTGTTACTTCACCGTCGGTAAAGTCGATTTCATAAAATTTATCTAAGAAGTTATATGTTGTCATTTAAGTATCCAAAAATAGCAATCTTGCTCATGTCCTTGTTTCTACGTTTTGCAAACTGCTCAAAGAAAGACAGGTAATCTTTTGCCAGCGGGACTTGATTAGGTGCTTCGCGAACGTCAAGTAATGTCAACAGTCTTTTGTAACGATCTGTTTCGTGACTGTTTAATTGAGGTAATATATCTAAAAACACTGTTTCATATTTGTTGTGGTAATAGTCAAGCAATTTTTGATCTAAAATCTTGAAGCTTTGGAACTCAGGGTAAGTTAAAAAGTTAAAGTCAACTGACACAGGTGTACGCATGGTTTGTCGCAAATTGATTATATCTTCTAAGAAGTTATCAAAGTTTTGTAAACACATTGCACTGATTGTGGTCATTACAAATATATGGTCAAGCCCGGCGTCGTCTAAGAATTTAATATTGTCAAGCCACTCTCGATAGTTCATTCCATCTCGCAGTATTTCTGCAACATGGTCAGCACTTTCGTTACTGGTGTATATAGAAACCTGTTTAATACCTTTGATTTTTTCTTTGAATCTTTCTAATACCAATGGCTTCTGACAGAGATTAGAATTAATTGCAATTTTAACATTGGGATTCTTAGTACGAACCTTGTCTAACAAATCAAATGTTTGTTCGTGTAATAACGGCTCTCCACCAGTGATACGAATAATATCAATGTCGTCAACTACAGTATCAAACCAGGCCCAGAACAAGTCAAAGTCAACTGGAGTATCTTGGTATTGCTCTATTGGTCGTTGGTAATGTTTACGAGCATCTGTTGTAATGTTTTGATATACTCCGTTGTTTTTGATATCATTTGCCCATTGTGAACTAAAGTCTGCATTACAGTAAGAACAACCTAAATTGCAAGTCTTCTGAAACGCTAGCTCTAGTACCTTAGGTTTAAAGTTAAAATTAGGATCTAAATACTCAGCTGGAGTTAGATGATCAGGATAGCTAACTGATTTGAATTCTCTGTCGCTAGTTAATCCTTGTGCTTCCAGCTTCCAGCAATAGCTACAAGGGTCTGGCTTTTCACCAGCAAGCATTGATTTTTGCTGAGTACGCTTCTCGTATGTATTATAAAAAGTCTCAACAGTTGATCCAGTGCTGTGAAAAGGATTATGATGGCAACTGGCAATTTTACCACTATACAACCAAATTGTTGCTTCGTGAAACTTTGCCATGCAAAAGGTATTGCTGGTATTGGCCCATAAGTTTTCTAGTTGTATTTTTTGCATTATTGGCCTGTAATGAATGGTTTCATGTCTATATATTCAGGAAAGACCTCAAAGAAATCTTCTTTTCTATTTTTGTCAAGCCACAACTCGCGATTCCATCCACCTCGTATCCAATCGTCTGTTCTAGCAGGGACTTTTAATAGATCTATTGCACTTCGATACCCACTTGCGGCACCGTCAAGAGATCTATTCCATTGTATATCAGACTCAGCATCTGACGTGACACGTTTAAAAGTTTCTAACCAGGCAATTTGCTCGTTGTACAGTGCAGTCAGATTGGCCTTGTGATTGTCGGGTAAGTTAGAAATACACCAGTGTTCTGGACCAAATAATAAGTTAATAATAATATCACCAGGTTGAATATAACTAAGATTGACCCATTCCTTATGGAACTCTGCAATGTTATATGCTGTCATCATGCTTAAAGTTGCACCAATGACAAATTTAACATGTGGCACTTCGGCTATCATTCGTTTTCTATTTTCAATGACCTGTTGCCATGACAAATTTTTACGTGCATATTCGCCTCGACCATAGCTGCCATCTAGGCTAGCAGAAACTGTTACTCTGCTAAACTTTTTCCAGTATTCAATTACATCAAACTTGGCATGAGTTAACTTGCTGAAATTTGTATTATAAAAAATATCAATATCTGTGTTTCCTAGGTCCAAGAAGTAATCTAAGATCTCATAATGCTGTGGCATGATTAGAGGCTCGCCGCCTGCAAAATAAATTCGATGACAACTTCTCAAATTCTGTTTTAAACTTTCAACAGGCACGCCGGCCTTTCTAAATCTAGTTAAATTGTCATTGACTATAATTCCAGCATCAAGCATTGCTTGTTCTTCAGGAAACCAAGTCGAGCTATATTCTGGACCACAAGATCTGCATCTTAAATTGCAGGTGTTATCAAATCTTACATCTAGATAATTTATCTCAGGTTCGGCAACTGTATAATCTTCATTGACAGAGTTGCGAATATTATCATCAACTTTCCAAGTATTCATCCATCCCATCATTGCTTGACGCATACTATGAGTATTAACTGCTTCGCCTTTCCAGCAGTAGTTACATTGCGAATTTTTTACACCGTTCAATAAGTCTTTGCGTAGTTCTTTAAAAGACTCGCTGTTGTATGCATTGACAATGCTTTCGTTTGTTGTACCTTCAATCCTGGACAATGATCTTCTAGTGGCTGATTTATGCACACAACATGCCGCTAAACTACCATCTGTGTGAATGTAGTAAGAGTTAAATGGTGCTGGACAAAATGCACCATTGTTCTTGATCTTGTCCCATTCTGCATCTGTAAATTTTAATTTTTTAGTCATTGTCGTTGGTCTCATAACGTGGCAACAGTCCTCTGATATAGTCTAATATCTCTGGTGCAACAAAGTGTCTAGTTTTTTGTTCTCGTGACAAGTCAACCAAATAAAATTTATTATAAATTGTTATTAGTTCGTTGTTGCTTGGCAAACGGCTGTTCATATGATTAATCAGTCCCTTGATCACTTCCTTGTCAAGAGCACTTTTATTCCACTTGTCTTCAATGAGGTCTTTGGCACCGTCGGGCAATGCCCATAGAGCCATGTGTGCCGGGCTATGAATCAAATTGTACCAAATTGCAAAGGTAGGAGTATTGGTTTGTATCCATTCAACAAATTTAGGCAAGTCCCAGGCATTGATCCAACCAATGGTGTGACTAATAGAAATATTTGTGTTGTCTAACTCTCCATTGGCCTTCATTGCATTGTACTTGATTAGGTTTTCTTGTACTTCATCCCATTTACCAGGATAACGAAGATAATCATAGGTTCGACCAAGACCGTCAATGCTTAGGCCTAATCCAACTGATTTAAAATTGTCGTTTAGGAATTTAACACGCTCTCCAGAAAAGATTGTGGCATTTGAACTTAATGAAATATTAATTTCCTTACTACGGCCACTGGCCACAAACTCATCCCATATATCATTCCATTGCTGAATATAAAATGGTTCGCCACCTACGATTTCTAAGTTTTGTACATGTTGCATCCACTCATGTCTATTTTTCCAAAGTAATCCATTCTTGTCACCGCTTTGACTAAATTTCATTTCGTAACCAGTGTTGCCGTAAATTTTCTTGTGTTCGGCTTGCCATAGATTACTGTGACTTGGTGAACAACTACGACACTTTAGATTACAAGCATTGTTGATAATCATTTGATATTCATATGGCAGGCCCGGCTCAGCATCAAAGTCAACTATTGACTCATAGGTGTTATCTACATTTCTGGTATAAATCTGACGCTTGCTTTTGTGGCCATTGTTTTCGTCAATGATGCATGTTTCGCATGCCAGTGGCTTTTTGCCATCACGGAAATCCTGGCGTAACTTCTTCATGTAGTTACTGGAAAATATTTCCGTTACTGTATTAGTTTGAACATGCATGAACTCGCCATTGTCATCCTTAATGTAGTCTTTGTAAAGACAGCAGGGACGAACTTTACCGTCAGGATCGTTACTAAATCCCGTCCAGGGCAGGCTACAAAGCCATTTTTTAGATTGAGTCATACCAGTTTATAAACCTTTGATCCAGTGATTCACGGAAATTCTTATTTCGTCTTTTGTCATATTGTGCCACGTATGATTTTAAATCTTGCAGGGCATCTTCTTCTCTTACATGCTGTTCCCATTTAACATTTGTTTCTGACATGTTAATAATTAGCCGTTCAACGTGGGCAATTTCTGTGTCGTGACATAAGCTTTTGTTTTCATTTAGCCATGCAGTAAATTCATTGACCAATTGCATTCTCAACTCAAGTGGAATAAGTTGAACACGCATAAATGCTGGTGAATGAACAAAGTTACAATTAAGCTCAACTCTTAACTGACCGTATTTAATCTTAAGGTCTTTGATCATATTTAGATAATCAATCATTGACCATACGCCAAGATTATTAATGCTTGTGGTAAAGTTTAATCTATTAATAACATAGCTTGGACTTTCAAGAACTGTGATTACATTCTTCATCCATACATCGCCGTCAAACCCATCTCGAATGTATTCAGTTTGTAGCAATGAACTTTCAATACTAGTATGCAACACTGTTCTAAAATTGCTACCTACTGCATCAAGCAAACGCTGTAGCACATCTTCTTTGCAAACAAGATTGGTGTTAATAGAAAGGTCCTTGTTGAATTCGCCTTCTTTTAATCTATCCAGGAATCGCCAAAAGTTTGGACTCATTGTCGGCTCTCCGCCAGTGACTCGCAGCCACTTTAAGTCTTTTTCTAGCGTTGGCAACCAGTTGAAAAATGCTTCTACGTATGGATTTTCTCCCTGATCAATCATGTCGTCATCATTTGATGTTATGTAACGTCGATCAGTGATTAGTCCTTCATATGGTCCGTGATTCTTGATATCATTGGCCCATTTGGTGCTAAAAGCTGGACCACAGTATGCACATGCCAAATTGCAAATTCTATCAAACGCAATCTCTAGCATATAAGGATTGGTTGTCAATGGTTGGCCGCCAGTGGCCCATTGATGCAATTGCTTGCCTGGTACCGCCTGTGTTTTAATATAGCGATCACTAAGGCCGCCATCAGCTTCAATACTCCAGCAATAATTACAGCCACTGGGCTTTTCGCCGTCGAGCATGGCCTGACGTTCTCTCATTTTTTGCGGAGTGTTTTGTAGACTCGACGGATCGTTAGGATCTAATTCAATTTTATGAAATGGATTGTGATGGCAACTGGCTGTTGCACCTTGATACAACCAAATTGTACCTTCAAACCATTTAGCCCCACAAAAACTAGGGCTAATCTTGTCCATATGCTCTTCTTTAAAGATTTTAAATCGAGCAGTTTCTCCTGTTTGATGATTTGATAAGTCTGCCATATTAAAGTTCAATCCCGTTGTACCAATCTGCTAGTCCCGGAAATGCCTCAGTGAAATTCTTACCACGACGTTGATCATATTGCTGATAGAAACTCTTGAAATCCTTTTCAAGTTTTTCTCTTTCATATGCACCAGTGTGTGGAGTTTTAACAACATCGAGATAATCAATAACTCGTTGTGTTTGATTAATTTCCATTTGATGTAATTTTATATCATCTCTATCTTTGTTGTTGTCAAGCCATAGTTGTAACCTGTCCTTGCGTACCTGACGCATTTCATCTGGTAACACTGTTAAACTTTGAAAACTAGGGAATCGTAAAAAGTTTAAAGTAAACACGCCAAAGTCTCTTCCGTATTGTTTTTTAAATTCTACAACCCAATCTAAAAATTCAGGAAGACTTTCTAAGCAAAGTAAATTAATTGTACACATGATATGCAATGCTCTGAAACGTCCACTGCTGGCAAGCTTATGCATATTCATTTTCCACTGCTCGTAATCAAGTCCATCCCGGATGTACTCAGCTTGTAAGCCAATGGATTCATTGCTGGTATAGATTTGCAAATCATCAATGTACTGAGCTCGGTCAATTAGTCTATCAATTAATTCGTCTTTGCCGCCAAGGTTGCTATTAACTGCCAACCGCATATTGGGATTACGAGTATTTTTAGGATCTGCAAACCAGTCCAATAAACGCCAGGTATGCGGACTCATCAATGGCTCGCCACCAGTGATACGAAGTTCGTACAGTGTACGATGTAAATCACTTTCCCACCATTTAAAGAATGCTTCAATGTAAGGATTGCTTGGGTCATGGTCATATACACCAGCTGACTCATGCAAGTGATCAAAGTGTCCTCGACCATCTGTGTATAATTTTGTGTAAGGACCAAACTTCTTTAAATCATTTACCCAAGTTGTACTAAATGCTGGATTGCAATAAGAACATGCAAATTGACATGTACGATCAAAAGCAATTTCTAATGTACGCAAGTCAACATCATTGTTATAGTCACCCTCCCATGCTTCTTTTAAAAGTTCTTCAGTGTAGATTTCACTTTTATAAACTCGATCACTGATGTTGTCACGACCAATGTCTTCAACTTTCCAGCAGTACTCACATCCTGACGGACGCTCGCCATCTTGCATTTGTTTTCTCTCATTTTTCTTATGAGCTGTATTATGAATAGCCTTAGGATTGAATTTGATCTCTTTAAGATCTGCTTGGTGAGGCAATGGGTGATGACAGCTAGTGGTTTGGCCGCTGCCTAGCCAGATAGTAGAATTATACCACTTGGCCAGACATAAACTTTTACTATGACTATCTAGTAATTTTTTAACTCCATGGTCTGACGCTTGAATTTCTCTAATTGATAATGGTTGATTTTGTGTTGTCATTATTGTTTTCCTGAAATATATTTAGAACTTTGTTCACTTAAAATGTATAACTCTTCTAACTCTGGAAATGTTTTTCTAAAGTCTGTGCCGCGTCGCTGATCGTGTTGCGTTACAAATGCAAAGAAATCTGCTCGCGCTAATTGTAGTTTATCTGTTGATAAAGGTTGTATTGCCCAATCGTACAAACGTTGTACTTTGTCAATTTCAAAGTCTTTAAATCCTTTGTATGGATTTTCTGAAGTTTCAATGTTTTCTTTCATGAACTTGATTGACTCAAGTAACACATCAAAGTAATGTGACGGCAGTAATTTTAAACTTAGCCAAACAGGATCGTTTAGCATTGGAACATCAAACCATACCAATTGGCGAGTAGTATTAAATTCTTGACGCAAACGCAAGATATTTTTTACATATTCCATCCAACCAGGAATACTGAGTGCATTAAAAGTAACAATTAAATTCAAGCTATGCTTTTTGCCCACTTGCAAATACGTTGATATGTTTTTATGAAGCATTTCAAAGTCTAAGCCAAACCTGCCGTATTCAGCCTGAGGTCCCCAAGAGTCTAAACTGCAATATAGCATAAAGTGATCAATTGCATTTTTTGTTTCTAGCTCGTTTAACGAAGTTAAAAATTTATCCCACTGATTGCCAGGTGGGCAACAATTCGACGTTATGCTAAGATGTAAGTCATCTCCCTTGGGATTTGCCGCAACATAATCAAATACCTTAAAGGTATTTTTATCCATCAGTGGCTCGCCACCAGTCATACGGAATGTTTGTAATGTTGGATAAATTGTTGGGAACCATTCCCAGAATGCTAGCAGATAAGGATTGTCTGGTCCATTGTTTGGAATCATGTTTTCATTTTTCATCCAAACTGTGTCGTTATGCTTGCGGCCATTGCTTAATAGATAAGGACCGTATTTGTCAATTTCTTTATGCCATTCAGTGCTTAGATGCGGACTACAATAAGAACATTTGAGATTGCAGGCCTGATTGAAATTTACTTCAACATATTTTGGCGTTGGATCTCCGTTGTACCCATCTTTTACTACTTCATTGAGTATACCAGGGCGCCAAACATCTTTACTACGATATGCACGATCACTGAGCATTTCACCGCTGTCTTCAATTTCCCAACAAAAATTACACTCGTCTGGTCTTACACCATTGAGCATTTTCTTGCGCTGTTCTTTTTTAAATTTGGTGTTATGAATAGCACCAGAGTCTGCTTGAATTTCTTCTAATGGAATCTTGTGTGCTGGAGGATGATAACAACTATGAGTCTTTCCAGTGGGAATGTGAATGCTTACATTGTACCATTTGGCAAGGCACATGCTGGGGCTAATCTCATTGAGAATCTTGAATACTTTCTTTGTATCTTCAAGGTAAACACTCTTGGCAACACCATTTGTAGTAATAGTGCCATCACCTTTTACTTGTTGCAGGTCACCGCGAAATTCTGCTTTTTCGTCGTCAGACATATAAGCATACAACTTAGGTTCAACCAACTTTGCAATTCGTTGCTTGGCTAGGTCTTCGTTGCTGTTGCCTAGTTGTTTTGTTTTTAATTTGTCAAAAATATTCATTCGCGTTGGTTACCGTGCTAAAATTATAAAGGTACTTATCGAGTTAAATTTGAAAAGTTTACTCAGATAAGTTTCTATTATACTCGAGTATGGTTTCCATGTCGCGTACTAATTTTGGAAGATTTTCCCTCCACGAAGTTTTTCTAACAGTGTCTTTTTTATCAAGTTGCCTCATCTGCATTTCAAGTTGAGGAACTATCACCCATTTATTATGATTAGGATGATTTTTAAGTGGGGCTAAAAATTCCTTAAAGGCTCTTCTTCTCTCTGCAATAGTAAAATGGTCAAAGAAGGGATTGGTAAAATTTTCACTTAAATCTTCTACTTCACGTATTGCTTCCTCTCGCATTGCAGGGGTTAGCACATCAGTTGAAAGACCTATTGGATAAATCATTGGACCAAAATTAATACGACATCCATTGTTACTGGTCATTCCATCTATCCAGTTTGAAATCTTTCCTATCATTCTGTAGTTTCCTAGTCCAACTGTTACTGTAAATTGCAATTGAATATGAGGACCTTTACGTTTTAATAATGTTTGTACATTTGATGCAAATTCCTTTGCATCAAGTCCGTAACGAAGTTGTTCTCCCCATTTGTCAAATCCATCAACACTGACTGACAGCACAATTGGACCGTTTATCTTATTCCACATATCTATTAGATCGTAGTGTTTATAAGTCAAATGACTGAAGTTGGTATTGTAAAATAATTCAATGCGTTGTTGGCTATCAATGAACATTTGTAAAAGTTCATAATGATGTTCTGCTATGGTTGGTTCACCACCTGCAAAGTAAATTTTTTCAATATCTCTATGAAACTCTTTTATTTCATTTAAAACTTTATCACCATCAACATTAATAATTGGGCTGTCAAGTTTTGTAACTTTAATGCGTTTATCTTCTACTGCATGAGCAGAGCTGTACTTTTCACCACAACCAATACAAGCAAAATTGCATTTGTTAGTAAATCTGTAGTCTAAATATAATTGTTTAAATTCTGCATGTCCAGATGGCTCAGGTTCTAGCAAAGATATAAATTTTTTCCAACGATTATTTTGATTTTGTCGCAGTGAGGTTCTGCCAGATGTTTCGAACCTGGTACATGCCGCGCACTCTTTTGGCAAGGAATCAGCAGTAAGCATCTGCTGTCTAATTTCATTGTATTTTGGACTATGAAAGATCTCCTTTAAGGTATTGTCTTTCAAATTACCCATTGGGGTAGGCGCAGTAAGGCAACAAAGATTTACACTGCTATCTGGATCAATTTCTGTGTGCATCCATGGTAGAACGCAAAATGCTTTTGGTAGATTATTATAATCCATGTTTATTCCTTTAGTCGAGGTATTTAGCACCTCGACTAAAGTATTGACTAAACAACCAAAGCGTTCTTGTGTTTTTCAATAGCTTCTGTTAATGCAAGTTCAACAAACTCATTGAACGTAATATCCATGTCATGTGCCAATTTCATGTAAGTCAGTAATTCTGAATCTTCAAAATCTACCTGAAGAACTACTCGATCATCATATTCAACACCACGGGCAATTGCAGTGGCTTTTTCTACAAAATCTTCTGCAACATCAATGTCGATAAAATTTATATCATCAAATGCAGTTTCCCAAGTAACACTACGAGTAACATGCTCTTGTTTGTACGCATCTAAAAACTCGGGATTCACCCATCGGTATACCCGATCATTGACATTGTCCCAAGCTTCCATTTCAAACACTGTTTGATCTACGGGACTAAAAACACAAGTGATATTATTCTTAGTACCATCGCTGTCCCAAGAATCCAAGGAACGTGCTTCACCAAAGCACGACCATACATACTCTGACCCTTCAGTGATTTTGTAATCAATGATTTTCATGTAGTCTTTAATTGTTAACATATTGAATACTCCTAATAAAAATTGAAACCATAACAAGATAAGTTAAGCTATGTGCCAACTGATCTAACCCAAAATGCTTCCAGTACACTGGATTACTACTGTCTTTACATCCATATCGAACTTTGACCCAGTCAATATGATAATGCAATGCAAAATCTATTGTTGCCATTGCCAATGCAAACGTAAATCCTGATAAAAATGCAACACCAAAAATAATAAAAGTACACAATGAATGGAGACCACTGTGTTGTAGACCACCTATTGATCCATACACGCCCTTTTCGTTTAACATCCTTGGTGTCTGCCATACAAAATCGCATAACCAATGTTTGATAAACAGCAAAAGTAAGCTGGCTTCAAAAAGAAACATTTTTTGAATCCTTATCCTTATCAATTATTTCAATATGATCATATCGATGTTTTTCATTGGCAATAAGACTGTCAACTTCTAGCCAGTTAAAACAAAGTTCAGTGCGTGTTATTTGTAACTCTGCTCCTTCGTGCAGTCGCCGAAAAAACCTTACTTCAATTATATTAATACCACTTGCTTTCATCATAGTTCCAGTGTCTAGTATCATATATTGTAGCAGAAACTGTATATCCAAGTAAACCTATTTCTATTCCAAATCCAGCATGATCGCATTTGTAACTTGAATTTATTTGAAAACTTAAAAATTTGCGTGGATAGTACAGTAGTTCAACTTCAAACATTTTAAATTTTGTCCACAGTACTGCTTTTGCATAACAATAAAGATTTTTAAAGGTGTTATGTTTAGCAAATGGATTATAGATATCAAAACTTAGATTTAGCATTGTTACTCCTCAATCTCAATTGCAAGCTGATGGATAAAAATTTGTTTACCAATTTCAAATAGTCCTACCCCACCATGAAAATCCACACAACTAACATGAATCTGAGTTTCATTGTCTTTGTCAATGGAGGCAGCAACCAATTCAACAATAGTGCCATCTTCGATTTGAGAACGTATGTTGTCAACAACTTCTAACAAGTCTTTCTTACGTTGCTCTGCTTTGTTTTTGTTCAGACTAACTACCTTCATGTAATCCCCTTATCTTGGTTAATGCGGTAACTTGATTATCTTCTCATACTTGAGATTTCTTTTGCCTGCTCATCATTGATAACAGGAACTGCATTACTCTTATGCATGGTAGCAATACCTTTAATTAAGGTTCCTGTGTACACTTTATTTGGCACCTTTAAACATGCACCACCTGTAAACGGCAAACTGTTAATTTTAGGAGTCTCTCGCCGATGGTCAGGTTCCGGCTTAAGATATTCTTTTACCGGCTTTCTATTCTTTTTAACCTTGCCATGAATATAATCAACATATTCATCGTAGCTGATAGGGTCTAGATTAATGCTCTTAAGAAATTTATTATGCGACCTGTGGTTTGTTTCCATTTCAGCTACCACCGCCTTGGTCATCTTAGTGGTACGCTTTTTATAACTGGTTGTGGTCAGGTATGGTCCTACTAAATGCATTGACATTATATGTCCTTAATTGATTGAATTCCACCAGGTTAATATTTCAGGTCGACCCGCTAATATATTAGTCATAGTATACACGTCTTTTCTAATTTGTTCAACCTGTATAATACGGCGTTTGCCCATAATCAAGCCCGATTGCCATTTATCAGGCCATTCTTCAGCAAAAGTGGGCCTTGCTTTAAGCTGAATTAATATATCTTGTAGTGGACCAGTTACTGTTGGAATTAGTTCATCTAACCAAGGATGCAGTAATTCTTTTGGCAATGCCAATGGTGACATTACAATATCAGGGGAAAAGCTAAAAATTACTTTTGCCAGTACATCTACATCAAGCTCATTGGATAGTTTCTGAATATTTTGAACTTCAAATAAACCTGGCAACGTAAGAGTAAAATCAAGACGGATCTGTTGATGATGTTGGCGAATTGCAACTCCTTGACGGAAATTTTCCAACCACTGGGGATAGTTAAGACCTGTCCTAATGTATTCGCCAATTTTGCCAGTACCGTCAATGCTTGCACATATTTGCCAGTCACGTAAATTAGGCAAGATATCAGTGTACAAGTTAATACCTTTGTAACTGATTCTACTGAGGTTGGTATTGTATCTAGCATACACTGTTGGACCGTCGCCCAGTTCAACGATGCGTTTCATGTAATGCCAATGTTGCTGGTACATTAATGGTTCGCCACCAACCCAATAGACTTCTTCAACACGATGTTGTTCTACGGCATCCGAAAACTCTTTTTCTACTTGTATACTTTGAAAGTTTTCAATTTGCTTTTTAACATCAGGGTTCATCCAGGCATTTTTTGGATTGTTCCAATTGATCATATTGTGCTGACGTTGTTCACTTTCTATTGAGCTAGAAAGCATACCTCCGCACATACGGCATTTGAAATTACATAGGTTACTAAATCGGTAATCCCAACTGATTGGTCTTACAGTGGTAAATCCATCTTTATCTGTATTGGCAATAACATCATCATACTTGTGACCAAATAGTTGATTAAAATAACTTCGATATACGTCAGTGTTAAGCAATTTATCATTGCATACTTCGCACTCGGGTAAAGTTTCTCCAGCCATCATTCGGCGACGAACTGAACGCATATGATCGCTGTTCCAGTGCTCTTCTAGTGTAAGAGGAATGTACTTTCCAGTACCAGGAGCAGTGTCAATGTATTGTTGAAAGTTTTGTGCTGGTTCTCGAGACGCACAACACATCCTGCGTTCGGTTTGCGGACTTAGATAGGTATGCACAAATGGTGCCATACAAAATGTAGGTGGTTTGATCATTCAAATTTCCAACATTAATATAGAACAGGTTCGTCTGTGTGCTCACCTTGCAACACCAACATCATTTCATCTTCTAATGTAAAAATCAAATCATTGTGTTCTAGCACGGCCCGTCTCTGTTTATCATCTAACTTAGACCAATTATTAATAGCTTGGTAACTTCCATGTGCTTCTGTTGGTAAAAATTCGGTGATCCAACCTGATAGGGACTTGAATGAATTAACTGTATTGGCAGAATGACTGCTGCCAATAGCACGATGAAAATCATTGGCCAGCACTGCTGTAAAACAACTACCAGGATTAAACCCGTAAACAACATAGTTGTACATGGTGTCGGCAAAATCCTTAGGCACATCCCAGCGTTTAAAAGTTTCTAAGATATTATTACGACTGCATTTTCCAAGACTTAGCATTCTAGCTCCTTAAAAGATTTTCCCAATATATTATTGTACACGAATTGGTAAACTTTTGCAAGACCTTACTTAAAATGCATCATAGTAGCTGAAGCTCTTTTCTTGAACTTTGCTCAGTACCAGTTGAATACCGTCTGCATTAGCAAAAACAAATTTACCACTTTGACTATCAATCTTCTTTAACTCTGATGTAGTAAATTTAATAGTACCCCAATTCCAATCAAACTCGCCGTCCTCATCCTTTTCAGTTTCGTATTCTTTGATATGAATACTAACATGTCCTTGCAGTGGGTTACCACTCCATTCTTGACGTTCTAAATCTTCTGTTTTGACTTCTTCACCGTTGCGGATAACTTTCATAGTGAACTTGTTACCAGAATCAAATTCTGGCTTAACGTTCAGCATACGCAGAGCATCTTCAGGCGCTTCGTCATATCGATTCATCTCTTCAACTGTGGCTTTCAGCATGTCAAAGTTAAACTGAGCAAACAGGGCCGCAATTTGGCACAACTTTTCAGCGTGATGCAGAAGTGTTGCTTTCAAGTTGTCAGCACAGTATTCCATGATAAAGTTGGCATCTAGCCCTTTGTAATCCAGCATGTAGAACAAGCGACCGGGTCGATTACGCATGTGTTGGTCAATGCGCCACTTGTCGTTACAAGTGAGAACAAACAGTTTCTTGCTTGGGAATACGCCATCCAACAAGGTCAAGGCCTTTTCTTGGTCATCGCTGTCGTAGACCTTTTCAAACTCGTCAAACAAGACCATGCACGGTTGTTCAATCATTTGCATGAATGCATTGAACTTGTCGCCCACCCAAGGAGCGTTGATAACAATGCATGGAATTCCTAATTGCACAGCACCTTGAATGGCCAAGTTCTTGGCCAAGAGTGACTTACCAGAACCTTTTTCACCTGCTAGCATAACACCTGTACTTGCGGTACGATCCATAAACGTATTCAAAATACGATCAGTATTTTTATCCAAGTCGCCGTAACGCCTACCTTTAATCTCAAAGCTTTCAATGTGTTCAAGGTAAAGAGGACCATCCATAGGCATTTCTTTGACCACGTAGTTGCCTACGGGCAACTTCTCATGAAGATCCATTGCCTCCTTGGTAGACACTCGAAATGTGTTTCCTGATTTTAAAAAATAAGACATTCTCTATTATCCTTTCATTTGCAAATTTTAATTTGTAGCTTTTGCAACATCTTTAGTAATTCTTCCAATTTCTTTATAGCCCTGGCGAGTAGGGTGGACACCGTCTTTGCTTACTTCTGGAATGCGTATAATCCAGTCTTTGTTCTTGTTAGCTATCTCTTCAACAATGGCTTGTATTTCTGGCTTGATTGCAGGCAGAATCCAAAATACTCTTTTAGCATGAACTGCGGCTCGTATGCGTTCAAGTTCTTGACGTGTCTTGACACCCCGATGGTCATTGGATCCAAGACTAATAATAATGCTTTCGGCGACCAAGTTATTGCCCTGATCGCCTTCGAGATTTTGCTTATTCCATTGCCAACTGTTGATACCACCTTTGGCATAGGTCACACACTCTGGACGAGCCATATGTGTACCTACTGCTATGCTATCCCCTAAAATTAAACAATCAATCATTATGTTCCTAATTAGATAACTGCATGATTATGTATTCTTCATCAGTAACGTGTGCAATGGGTTTAATCCAACCTGCATTAATTGCAGTGGTTAAGATTTTTTTATATTCAGTTGGGCAGTTATTACTAATCTCAAATCCTGCTCTTGACGCAACCACTAATCCATTGACAATTCTAAAATGCTTCTCACCAGGTCTAATGGCCTTAATACTTGATTGTGCATGTACAAACATTTTGTATTCTTAAGCCTTTGAAGCTTCCATCATGTCTTTAATAAATTTGAACAGTTTACGTTGTGTGTCAAACACATAGTCTTTTTCTCCTTCCTCTGACTCTACTGTTAGTAAAAAGCCATTGGCTACCTTGCGAATTTCCATACGTTCAAACATATTATTCTCCATTTAAAAATTAATTAACCAGTTTGTTGTTTACAACTTCTCACCAGGTGCAAATCCTCGAAACCCTTTAAAGCGAGGAAATCTTAGGCTGTATGTGCCATCTTGGTTCTGCGTTATAGCATCAGCACGTACTTCAACAATTTGACCAATAACACTAGTGCTATCACTCCAAATGCTATCTCTAATGTCATCGCTAAAGCCACTACCAACATTGACGGTGATATCTTTCCCGTCGTCTTGTCCTGAGCAAACCAATGCTCCAAGTCGTCCCACATTTTTACCTGTCCCTTCTTCAAGATTGGTAACTTCTAACGAAACCTCAATAAAGGGTTTAAGCTTCAACCATGCTACACTGCGCTTGCACTCGTAACCAGCCGAAGGATCTTTCAACATAATACCTTCGTATCCACCTGCAATGGCCTGAGCATTGATTTCTCGATAACGAGTTTGACCTGCGGCTGTGTCAAGATCAACTAGTTCTTGTCCAACAACTTGAATGTTGGGTGTTTCTTTGGCCCACAAGTCTTTCCATGCCACAAGTTTTGCACTGCGCTCTGTTTGAGTACGGTTGCTTTTGCCTGCTTCAAAGTCTTTAAGACTTAGAATGTCAAATACATTTAGGACCGCATCCTGTGCTTGTGCATCACTTTTACGATGTATCTGCTTCATCAAGTCTTGAAAGCTACCGCTCATGATCTCACCGTCAAGTACCATTGGTTCGGAAAAGCAATGTGCAATCTTTGCAAGTTGCTCTTTGACATGCGGAAAGTTTACCAGCTCTTTACCGTTACGACTATACTGGTCAACGCGACCACCTGGACGCACCACTGTAATAACTCGGACACCATCGAGTTTGACTTCAATGAGCTTTTTACCAATCACTTTAGACTCATGGTTCGCGCTATCGTGAGCAAGCTGACAGCTAAAAACAGGTATAGCATATTGCGGGAACTTCTTTTCAGTTACACGATTGACAGTACCTTCGGTAAAGCCAGCTCGCATGTCCTTGGTCAGGATACGCATGTACCAATCATTCCACTCTGCTTGTGTTGCAACTGCAAGGCAAAGTTCAATTGCTTTCTTTGCGGCGTCACCTGTGAGCCTGCGGGTTGCAAGATCATCTGCAAGTTTTGCAAAGGCTACCCAAGGCAACCCTTGACCGTCGGGACCGCTGTGCTTGGGAACCTTCTTGACTCCGAATGTGATCATAGAGTCATAAGCAAGTCGCATGCCTGCAAAGAATGTATCGTTACCAGCTTCAGCTTCTGCAAGAACAATAGCTTCTTTATTCAAGCGGCTTGGATGATCTTCTAAACTGCGGATAACTCGATAACATTGTTCAGACATTGCAACTTCCTTAAAAATTTGTTGGGGGCCTTAGCCTGCCCCCGGTAGGCGTCACGCTTAGGCGGCTTTAGTAACAGGGCCGGTCTTAATAAGATCAGCCACTTTGCGCTTTGTACGCTTTGCCAATTCCTCGGCAATTGCCATACCAACGGTACCTGGGATATTCTTGGCATGCAAGAACTCAAGGCCTTCGATCTTGGTAACTGGCTTGGGCAAGTCATACAACTGAATGTCAGTATGACCGGTTTTAACTAGGGTCTTGATACGTGTCATGTCTGTAGCAAAACGAGCCTTAGTTTTACCATCCTTAGTAGAATAGCCTGCAACTGTAAACAACTTATCACTCATAGTATATCTCCTGTGTGAGTGTGATAAACAAGAACCGCTTGTTTGACGGATATGAACTTTGTGTCCATATTCTTATTATGCATGAAACGGTTTTGAAAGTCAACCATTTTATGCAAATTTAACCTGTCCTAATTTGGCCAAAAGAAACTGGCCCTTGAAGTCGTCGGGCAATACTGTGGTATCATTTGCATCATTGCCAACAAACTTATAACCCTTATCTCTCTTAGAACGCTCAACCTTGGTAACTTCATAAACAGAGCTGTACACCTTGAATGCAAGAGTACCTTTGGTCCGTCCCCAAAAACTCAGGGCACCATCATCAGTTTTAATCCAGCCCCAGATCTTGTCTGACGAATCTTTATTAAAGTGATACAGTGAGAAGTTCATTTACTACCTCAGTCTTGATCTTTTGCCGACGATAAAATTCGAATCAACATGTCCACACCATCGTTGCTCAATGCAATCAATTGATTGCCAATGGCCAAGGTAACATGTCCATCCAAGGTCTTACCAACCTGGTACACTGGCACAAGATCTGACTCTGTTTCATTGTTATCGTTGACAGGCTGTAACATTTTACGGTTACTCCGCCAGCGCATACGGCTTATTCCACGAGCCAATGCTCAGGTGCGTATAAAATGCAGTATGAAAATAATCAGTCATTGCGTCCGACTCATTAAAGAAAACCTTACCACCTGCACGTCCTGGAGCATTGTGCATGATCTCGTTGATTTCGCTCAACGCCTTGCAGTCGTTTTCATCTTTCCAATGGTCTTTGATATAGTACTGATTGACTTGAGCGTTGGTGTTGCCTTCAAATTTAGCATTACCCTGCAGGATGGTAACGTCAACGCTGAGGCTACCAGCACCCTTACGCACGGAGAATTTCCAATTTGGAAAGCGAACTTTGAGCTCTTCACGGATTGCTTTGACGTCGTTTGCACTAATGTAAGCCATGATGTCGAACCTTTCTTAAGTTTCAATATACGTATTATACCGGAATTTGGTTAAGAAGTCAACCGTTTTACAACTGCTTCTACAATTAAATATGCAAGCATGATCCAAATTGGTGCAAGCATAACAGCAAAATTAATCAATGCTTGATTCATATTACACCGCCTTCTTGAAATAACCGTAGGGCAGACCTACACAATAGCACAGGTACTCGTCGTCACCATTGCTACCTTCTGCTTCGTGAATCCAACGCAGGGCCATAGCACGATCTGTGGCACCCATTTCCATGATGCTGGTAACACGAACTTCAAATTTTACAATGGCATTGGCCTCAGCTACCAAACGGTCAGCTTCTTCACGTTGGATCACTGCACCCAGGCTTGCAAACTCATTTTCAAAGTCTGCCATGGTCCAGCTAGAGGTGTCAATTCCACGTGGACGAACACCGTAGGCATCCTTGTACATGTCCCAGTAGGTGCAAGCGGCTTGCTCAAGATCTGACATCTCTTCCCAGGTTTTAAATGCTTCCATCGTGTGCTCCTTATTGCTTAACATACTATGTATTATAGGCTCAAATGCCCGTTTGGTCAACCGTTTTTTGGCCTAATTTTGAATTATTTTTGTTGTATTTTTGCAACATTAAGCAAAAAACTTAGTACCTTCTGCTAATACAACCTTATACGCTTCCATGGTTTTTTGTGTTTGGGCCAGTGGGCTTTTTTGAATAAACTGCATCATTTCCAAAAAGCCCAAACCCAGGAAATCTGCGTCTTTTTGGATCTGCTTGATTGCTGTAGTAATTTTCATATCAACTCTTGATTAAGCAAATTCATAAAATTTAACGGATGGGTCTAACTTTTGTAATTCACGTGCGGCTCGTGTCAATTCATTGTAACGTGATTGAACCAGGCTACGTGGCAGTTCACCGTCGCAAGTCAAATTCTCAGGACTCAGGTCTGAGTCAATTGAATTAGCAATGCGTTGACGGTCAGTGGCATTGTCCAAAGTAAGTTCTTTGGCACCAAAGATTGTACCATAAGCGTTTTTGCGAACCAAGTATGTTTTTAATGCTGACATTTTGAACCTCTTTTTGCTGAACATGTGTATATTATAGGTTCAAAAGTCCGTTTGGTCAACCGTTTTTTTGGTATTTTTGTCAAAAAAAGTGTTGTATTTGTACAACACTTTTGATTTTTATAATATTATTTGCTTAAACGTTCTAACGTAAGAATTTGGGCCAAGGCGTCTGCCAAATCCTCATCAGGGGTAACAACATGCAAGGAATTTATATTGCGATCATTACGCGAATCGTACTTTTTAACTTGAATGATTTGCCCACCACTTGCATTGGTTACAGAAAAATGAATGGAGTTTTCAGAATTAATATCATTGGCATCGCGGTCAACATATACTGCCGTGGATGATTCTAAATCATCATCATTGAACAACCAATTTTTAATTTTGTGTTTAATCCATCTCATGTTATATCCTTTGTTGATGAGTTTCTTTTTGCGAGTCTTGTTCAATGACCCAGCAATTCCTGGTGTTGGATACGGCATCGGCCTCATTACCCTGGACAAGGTTGCTCCACTCATTGTACTCTGCTTGGTATTGTATCCACCTTGCATAATCTATCCTTACGTCAATATTATAATATTCTAAGTTTAATCCAACTTCTCGAAGCAACAGCACATCCATGTTATTGGTTATTTTACTCAAAGCAGGGAACTCTTGTGAATATGGCATCAATTTCCTATTTGTATATTATATGTGCTATCAGTGATAAAGTAAACCAATAATGTACACTGTTACACAAAATAAATTCAATGTCCATAGACTTGGTTGTTTCCAAAGTAAACCTACCGCAGTCCACATACAACTACCAAGTAGGAACAGTATCTTGTTTAAAGGCACAACGTCAAATGCATTTGCCAATGTTGCTAAAACAATAATTGCTGTAGCAGTCCACTTTAAGTAAAAGTCTAAATTTCGAGCCATGAGTTCCGTGCCTTAGAGTAAAATATGTGACGTCCAATTTGGGTAATCTTTGCATTGGCATCTGCCCAATGTGGATCTTTAATATAGTCAGCATGATAAAACAAACTTTTATCTAAGCTTTCTACGCGATAGCCGTGTATAATATCCCAGGCAATACTTTCGCTTTCGGCATACAACGCAGAATTGGGCTTAGGAAGCTTCTTTTTTAATGTCCAGGAAAATTGTGCTTTAGAATATACCACATCACATATATTCTTACCCCAATATCCGGTCTTCAAACGATTTAAGGTAATGTGACCAACAGCATATTTGCCAACTCTGTCTTCAACACCTGCTTCGTAATAAATGTTTTTGGCCAAACATTCAAGCTCTTTGTGATCGTATTTTACAGTTTCAGTTGTCTTGACCACGCGATTCAAGTCTTCAACTTTGTTATTCAGTGACGAAACAGTTTCTTCAATATTTGAAAGCTTGGTTTCGAGCCGAACCATAAAAACTATAAATGTGGTACATGCTACTCCTATTAGGAACTTGTTCATTGGTTACCTCCTGGTAATGGTTAACAATGAACATAGTATACCTTATAACAAGTAAAAGGTCAACCTAAAAGATTTCTATAAGGTTCTCTTTAAAGATAGTCCAGCAATTGGTCCAGGTCCAATGCTGACTTTGTTTTTCTACAACTTGGCGATCCAGCTTTAATGCTTCTTGAACCGCAGTTTGAAGATTAGTGTGCATATAACCTGTTACATCTTGTTCTAATATATCAATTGGTCCTGGCACTGGATACGCGGCCACTGGTGTGCCAACTGCAAGTGATTCAATAATGACTACGCCAAATGTATCATTCACGCTGGGAAATACAAATACATCAGCATTGGCAAAATATGTAGCAAGTTCTTTACCTGTTTTTGACCCAAGGAATTGCACATCTGGATAACGCTTTTCTAGTTCAGGTCTATATGGACCGTCACCTATTATAATCTTTACAGCGCCTGGAATATTAATATTGCAAAAATCATCTAGTCCTTTTTCTTTGCTGACACGACCAACGTTAAGTAGATAAATTTTACCAACTTCCGAGTAGTCGTGACGTAGACTGCTTTTAAAAATATTTCTGTCAACCCCGCGTGTCCATGGAATAATATCTGAACGGAATCCATGTTCCTGCAATTCATTGACCATGGTCTGGGTTGTTGTTAGTACTCGTCCGCTGTGTTTATGAAACCAACGCACATACCAATAAGTCCACGATTCCGGAATATGATAAATCTTTTTCATGAATTCCGGAAATTTGGTATGATAGCTGGTGTTGTATTTCCAACCCCTACGATCTAACCAGCAACGTGCCGCAAAGCCAAGCGGCCCTTCTGTTGCAATATGAATATGATCTGCATCAGCTTCTTGAATCCGTTTACCAATGTTCCATGGAAGTGAAAGCTTGACCTCAGGATACCCAGGAGCATCAATATAATTAAAGAGCCCGGGATGAATATAAACAAAAGTACACCCATCATTGTTAGCAATGATTTCCAGGTTCTTAAAGGTTGTAACGACACCATTTATTTGATCCAATAAATTATCAGTGATAATAAGAATACGTTTCATATACACTACTTAATAGTAGTACTATTTTATAGTAGTCCAATTGACAATTTCCCAGGTACCATCATGATGTTCAACTAATGCACTCATTGATTCAACCCAATCACCATCGTTCATGTAAGTGATGCCATTGATTTCTTTTATTTCTGCGTGGTGAATATGCCCGCAGATGACTCCATCAAAGTTTCTTTTCTTTGCATAATCGGTGATTGTGAGTTCAAATTTAAAAACAAAATCAACTGCTTTCTTGACCTTGTGTTTAAGAAATTGACTTAAACTCCAGTAACCAAATCCCATACGATGACGTATCCAATTGAACCTGCTGTTGACAGATAAAATAAAGTCATAGGCCTTATCTCCTAAGAACGCTAACCAAGGAGCAATTCTAGTAACACCGTCGAATAAATCGCCATGCGTTACCAAATACTTCTTACCATCTAATCCAAAGTGAGTTGTTTGATTACAAAGCTCAACAAGTCCAAAACTAACTCCGTATGGTATCATTGGGCGCAAGAATTCATCATGATTGCCTGCTATGTAAACTACTCTGGTTTTATTCTTCTTGGCAAGACCCAAAATACGTCTAATGGCAGTTGTATGAGACTGCCTCCATTTTAATTTATTTTGTTGTATTTTCCAAGCGTCGATGATATCGCCTACCAGATACAAGGTGTCTGCGGTGTTGTGTTTAAGAAAATTATCAAGCTCCTCGGCCTTGCAATCTTTGGTTCCAAAATGGATATCACTTATAAAAATTGAACGGTAGGTTTTAGCTTTCATACACTATTTATTGTGCCTCTAAGAGAAGAGGAGCATAATGCTCCTCTTTCAGCCTGTGTATAATATTAAATATTTACAACGGTCCAGCGGGGCGTAAATGGCTTACCTTCGGCCTTGCGTTTTGCAATTTTTGCAAATTCTTCCCTGCGAAGCTGTGCTTGTTTTTCAACATCGTGCTCCATACAGGCCTTGTATAACGCCATTACTAACTTTTTCTGTTTCATAATAGTTCCTCCGACTAATCTGGCATAATTATTATGCTAGTCAATTACTTATTAAAAATACAATAAAAAACAAGTACCTTAGTTGTACTCGACGAACCACTACATTTACCAATTATTCTTAATGTCTTGTATTGCATCCAATACTGGCTTGTTCAAAATAAATTGGTCTTCAATAAAATATCTATGTTGAAGCTGTGCAATGAAATGCCGTTGATTGTAATCACAAATCTCTGACATTTCATTTCTAATCTTAATTAATGCAGCCGGGCCCTTTTCTTTCAGAGACTCTAAATTTTTACAAATTATTTCTACTTTTTCTTGAATGGTGTCGTAATCATCATACGACTCATCTATCCATTGATCAAATGTTTTATAACCAAGATCTTTTAATCTTTTCAACAGTCCCTTGTTTCCTAGAATTATAAAAGGGTGTCCATGCAGTATTGCCCTCATTGTTTTTTCTGTAATGAATATTGAGTTATTAAAAGTAGTTGTTTCGGTGATCAATGATATGAATGTTTTTTTGTATAAGGAACTATCAACATTAAAATGAGGAACGTTCAAATCACTATTGTCAACATCAACAAAGAGTTTTCCTATACTTTTAATTTCTTCTGCATTTTTTAAAATATCTGCTGGCGGCGCCAATGCAGTTAACTCTTCAAAACAATGTTGACTATCTATACACTCCATGTTAAAACTGTTTTGTCCATCATCAAATAAATTTTTTGATCTGAGACTTGCCAACAAGTAAAGACGATGAGTCCTTGGCGTTCTGTTTAGATTAATGTATAAAAATTTGTCTGCTGGTTCAAATTCTAGTGTAGTATAGTCACTTATATCTTTTTCTATATTAAGTATTGTCCATCCCTCAAATGTGAATAAGGGGACTACGTGGTATTTGACTTTATCAGACTTGATATCGTTTGATATAAGATTTCCATTAAAGTAATATACATTTGTAGGAGGCAATCCTGCATCATTTATCCAGGTTTGGATAATATCTAGATCGTCTTTGAATTTTTTGTCATTGCCACCTGAGAAACCTTCGCCTGCTACATTTATTATAATTTTTGCTTTGTTATTTTTTACATCATCTAATACTTGTTGCGGCAATCGTTTAAAACCAACATTTTTATGATTTCTTATAAAATTACAATTGTAGCCATTTATAACAAAGAAGTATTTTTCTTCTTTGCCTATTTGCTCTAACTTTTTATAATTTTCTTGAACCGCTAAATCTATAATTGGTTTACGAAGTACATAATTTGAAAAGTTCCATTCATGTGTTCCAACAAGATAGTTGCTCTTCGTAAAACTGTCTTGATCCTCTAAAAGAAAAATTAATTCCTTATAAAACTTCATACTCGTTTTAACATAACACTATCAGCTAAACCATATGCAACTGCTTCATCGGCTGACAGGAACGTGTCAAACTTCATGGTCTCAAATAATTCTTCGTATGTTTTTCCTGCTGTGTTATGACGTACATATAACTCTGTCAGACGTTTGTTGATACGAACACTTTCTTCAAAACTGCGCTTTGCATCTTCAAATTGAAGATCTTGTACATGAACACTACCGCTGGTACCGCGTGTGCCGGAACTGACACGATGAATCATAGTACGGCTTTCTGGCAGTACAAATCGCTTGCCCTTTGCACCTGATTGTGCCAAGAATGAACCCATGCTGGCTGCTTGACCCATGACATAAGTTGCCACATCAGGTTTGATAAATTGCATGGTGTCATAAATTGCAAGACCAGCAGTAACGCTACCGCCTGGACTGTTTACAAACAATGTAATATCACGATCAGGATTTTCTGCTTCAAGGTAAAGTAGTTGAGCCACAATCATATTGGCCATTTGATCATGCACTTCGCCTTCTAGCATAACAATGCGTTCTTTCAGCAATCGACTATAGATGTCATATGCACGTTCACCGGTTCCGGTCTTTTCAATAACCATTGGTACTAAACTCATTTTTTTCCTTTTCGTTGTTTATTTGTTACTAGATGCCAAACAAAACATGCATGAGTATCATCCCATGACACATCTTCAGTATAAAGAGGTATTTCCCAATGGTTTAATATTGCATTTGCAACTAACATTAAACTTTCAGGATAGTCTTTGTAAGGAGTTAGGCCAGCATACCAAGCATCGCAGAAGATATCCCAGTACACTGGATCTACGTGTTGCAGAAATTCTTCAATTTCTGTAGATTCGTTAACAGTTATCATTGTTTGATTATATGATAACTGTCAATCAATTGCAACGAACTTCTTCCCTAATTGTTTGTCCGTATGCGTCCTGATAAATGTAACGCATACAATTTGCTGGAAGTGGATCAGATGGTTGTACATAGATTGCTGGCGGCTGTGGAGGAGTGTACACTGTTACTGGAGGACGATTTAATTCATATCCAATCATACCGCCAATGACCAAGGGAGCAACCCAGCGACCGTTGTTCCAATAACCACGATGACTATGATGGTGAGCCACTGGTCCACGATAAGCATAACCACCGTGTCCACCATAACGATGGTTACCTGCTTCTGCAGAGACAGAAGTTGCCGCTGTCACTAAAGCCACAATTGCTAAAATATTCTTCATTTTACTGGTCCTTTCTTACTGGATCAACATGATCCTTTAAAGTATTTATAGTATACATATAACGCCTAAGATTGTCAAGTGGTTTACAGGACCAATTATATCTTAAAACTTTCCCCACATCCACATCGATTACGCTCGTTTGGATTGATAAAGTCAAATCCCTCGTTGAGTCCTTTTCTTACATAATCTACAGTCATACCAGTCAAGTAAATGGAACTTTTAGGATCAATACAAACCGTAAATCCGTTAAATTCCGAAATCTTGTCGTCTACATTTAAAGTATCTACATATTCTAGTACATAGGATAATCCCGAACATCCTGTGGTTTTAACACCAATACGAATTCCAATACCAGACCCACGTCTGGTTAGCATGGACTGTATCTTCTGTGTGGCTTTTTCAGTTAACTGAATCATGTTTCTTTTTGTAATCCTCTACTGCGGCTTTAATTGCATCTTCTGCTAGAATTGAACAATGTATCTTAACTGGAGGTAAGGCTAGTTCTTCGGCAATCTGGCTGTTGCGTATATTAGAAGCATCATCAATATGCATCCCACGAACAAGTTCTGTAACCAACGAACTACTAGCGATGGCTGAGCCACAGCCATATGTCTTGAAACGAGCGTCTCTAATAATACCATTTTCATCTACCTTTATTTGTAATTTCATTACGTCGCCACAGGCTGGTGCGCCGACCATACCAGTACCAACACCCTCTTCATCTTTTCCAAAACTACCCACGTTGCGGGGGTTTTCGTAGTGGTCTACCACTTTGTCGCTGTATGCCATAGTATTCTCCTGGTAAGCATATATTTATGTATTAACGTATTCTAAATTGGTTTGCCATTGGATAGTAAAATTATTTTGGCTTTTACTAGTGGAACAGGTCCTTGTACACATGGCATTTGGAGTAGTCGACTCCCAACTGGCCCTGATGTTTTCAAACTTTTCAATTCCAATACTACGACCAGTTCCTAGCCAACAACATGGATGAGTTCTTCCAGTAGCACTGATATAAATGCTTTTATCTCTAATTGCTTGGCATACAATTGTGCCATTTATAATTGGTTCAGGTGCTTTGTATCCCGATGGCGGCTTTATGTGTTCAAGTTCAATCAATGAAAATCGTTTACTAATTTTGGTACTGAATTTTGAAAATCCCATCAGCTCTGCTAGTTCTTTTGCTGTTTCAACTTGATGTTGGTTATGTTCAAATACAATCATGTCCCATTCGGCACGGCCTCCAGAAGAGATATATGCCATGGCGTTTTCAATTATCTTGTTCCATTGTGTGTTTACTCGATAAAGGTGATTTGTATCTTCTAATCCGTCTATACTCCAAACCACATAGTCCCACGGTCTATAAAATAGTTTGGCAATAGACTTCCACCATTCTGGAGTCCTGACACTGCCATTGGTATGAAGTCCTAGCGTGACTTCTGGGTTAACTGAACGAATATATTCCATGAGTTCAACAGTTGTTGATCCAGCCGCTGGGTCTCCATAATTCCCACACATAAACACACGTTCAAGATTGCGAATGGTATCTTCACTGACTATGCGTTTAAATTGATCAACTGACAGATGCCTAGGCCTATCATTAAATTCAGGATCAATATTACGGGCACATTGCGGACAAGATGCATTGCATACATTAGTTGGTTCAATATGTAATACTTTTATTTCGTAATCTACTATTGGATTCATTACTGTACTTAATGAAAAAGTTTGGGGTATTAACCCCAAACTTCTTGGTATTTGGCTAGAGCAGTAGCCCTAGCCTGTTCTAAACGATTTAGAACATATCCTGACAAATTATCATTATCGTTATCTACATCAACTGTAACAAGTTTGGTTAGATCTCGTCGACGATAGCCTGTAATTAAACCATCATCGTCAATTTCATCTTCATCGTTGTCGTCGATGTAGAGTAACGATAGCTTTGTAGGATTACTTCTTAGGAGCTTCTGTCTTAGTATCTGCTGGTTTAGCAGTTTCACTTTTGACAGGCTTGGCTTCAGCTTTCTTAGCGTCTTTTTCAGCTTTCTTTTCAGCTTTCTTTTCAGCTTTCTTTTCAGCTTTCTTCTCATCAACAACTGCTGGTTTAACTGCTGGAGTAGCTGTTGCAGGTGCTGTTACTGCTGGGGCAGGTGCGGCTGGTGCAGTAGGAGCCTTGGCTGGTTCAGCGGCAAAGGCAGAAGCGGCAAACAAAGTTGCGATTAGAGTTGCGATCGTTTTCATAGTATTTCCTTAAAGTTTAGAAATTGCACAAACATTATTGTCTGTGTACTATTATAACGCCTAGGGTTGACTTAAAGTTGACACAATCCGGACAATTTGAGTAACGCGGCAACTTCATCTTCTACGTCGGACCAAATATCAACAGTAATACTGTGTGAATGCATTGGTCCATTGGTCCAGTACATTTGGTCTGTGGTAATTTTAAATTCTTCCACCACTCGTCGTCCTTGAGGTTTTTGTGTCCAATCCCATACCGCCGCTGCCGCGTAAATTTCTACATCAGCCGGATCACCAAGAGCCAGATTAACTAATTTTACTCGTCGCATTTTATCACCAATTTGGCCATAACTAGATCTTCTCGGCAACTAAACCCAATGGCCAGCTTATAAACCCGTTCAAATGATCTGTGGTCATACATTTCGCCTGTCTGGGCGTTGACAACCTCAATGTTGTGTTCTTGTAGTTCAGCAACTGCCTGTTGTAAAACGGCTCGGATGTGTTGTTTCAGCTGAATAAAGTCGTTGCCCGAATCATCATCGTACGAAACAAATGTTTTATAAACTAGCCAATGATCAGTCTTGACATCATTACGCCATGGACCTGCTGGCAAACCGTTAGGTGTTGCAATCGCCATTATTCTAAGGTTTGACGTTTGACGATTGAAGCAATGGTGCTAATAAAAATTCCCACTGATACACACCATGTACCTTGCAGTATCCAAAACATACTATCGTCTTTGCCCCAATATTCTAATACGTAGATTTCTGTACCAATTGCAAGTCCAATTAAACCAAACAAGAATACTAGGCCAGCAAATTGAAAGATTCTGTTTAATGCTCGTGCTTCTGCCGCCATATTACGCATCAACAGTTTCTCCTGTTTCAGAAGCGCGATGCTGAACAATGTAATTTGCTTTAGGAAATGCAAGACGCATGGCCTTATCCATTTTGCGCTCTAGCTCTTCTCTACGATTGGCCTGCATTATATGTTCTTCGGTATCAGAACGCTCAGTGTCTTGCCAATGACCAATCCACTTTCCGTTTTCTTTCTCTACACTAACTTTGATATGTACAATCATACAATTACCTCTCTTATTGATTAATTATAAACAATTTACTTGATAAGGTCAACGTTTTTGTAAACCAAAAAATTCAATTTCTGGTTCATCATAAAACTCAATCTTCTTCAACACTGATTTACTAGTTATGTAATTCATATAATCTTTAAGATGCCCAGCAACAACTTTGGTTCGTATTTCCTTTGTCGGACTTCCTAATACAATGATATCAAATTGCTGATTCCCTTGCCGTATGCCCATGTTGATGCAAAATCCAGCTGGGTTAGTAAATCCGGTTTTACCTATGCGTATGTCATACTCGCCTGCAAAAATATTTGTATTTCGAATTGCTATTTGTTGCCACATACCTTTGTTATTTTTTACATGAATATTTGCGGTCCTGCTCATTGCAGAATCTGAAAATACACTGTATTTAAAAAGTTCTTTATTTAAAAGATGCAAGTCCCATACTGTACTGGTGTTGAGCAATAATCCAGTGGGCTCAATATAATGTGTATCAAGCATTCCAATGCGATGCGCTGTTGAATTCATTTTTGCAACAAACCCATCGTAACCGGAGATATCGTTTAGTGCCAAAGTTTTTGCCGCAAGATTGTCGCTGGCAATTAAACTTAATTCTATTAATACCTGTCTTGATACTTTCATACCAGACCGTAATACTCTACTGGTTTCAATTTTCTGTGGCTGAATAGTGAGCATTTCGTTTAGGTTGGCCTGACTTTCTAAGACAACATACACTGTCATTAACTTAGTAATACTAGCAATGGGCAATACTTTGTGTACGTTGATTGTTTCTTTATAAAGATTACTGGATCGATCGTACAACATGATTGCCTGAACTGCGTCTTGTTGCTGTGGTATTGCGGCTTTTTTGTTAGTTTTTGCTATTGCAATTGATGCAGTCAAAAGAAAAGGTATAACCAATAAAATGATTAATTTTTTACTGGTTATACCCTTTAATATATGCATTCTTTTTCTTATCTGGCGCGGCTAGCAGGAATCGAACCCACATCGTACGGTGTAGAAGACCGTTGCCTTATCCATTAGACCATAGCCGCAAATTTTGTTTGGTGCCCCAGAGGAGACTCGAACTCCTACACCTCTCGATAGTGGCTTCTAAGACCACCGCGTCTACCATTCCGCCACCGGGGCTATATCTTACTTACGTGCTTCTCTTGGTTCTTTCTTGACAATAACCTCCGAAGCCATTTGCGCTTGGATCATCATACGCTTGAATGCGTTGCGCTCTGTTGCATCTACAATACTGCACATGAAACGCTTTGTTTGCTTTTTTAATCTAAATGCTTTTCCTGGTGTTAATGTCATATGTTCTTTCAGTTAATTTAAAGATCTTGGCGGAGAGCCAGGGAGTCGAACCCTGTCAACCTTTTAAGGGGTTGTACGGATTAGCAATCCGCTGCCTTACCGTTCGGCCAGCTCTCCTATTTGCTAATATATCTATTGTACAATAGTTATCATCTGTTGTCAACGACTTCTTGTGATTTAGGCAAAAAACTTGTAAAAGCTGAATATACAACTTCGTTGTCAAACTTATGGTCCATTAACCATTGTATAGTACTGTGTATCCTTGTATCTTCTTCCACAAGGCTACGGTGATGAAATCCAAACAGAAATAATTTTACATCCGTTAAATAATCATCTAAGTGTTCGGGCAGTGGCAACTGTTCAGTGTCCCAAAAAATTTGTACGTTTTTATGATTTTTGGAATCAGTGTAAACAACTGGCAATGTTTCTGAAAAATATCTGTACAGCATAAACTCAGATTGTGCACCAGATTTAAAATTTAAAAAGACGTTGTTGACATTGATTGCATTATGTAATTTTTGCATTGCTGCCATTCTAATTACAAACGGCGTTTCAGGATGCCAAAATATCATATCTTCGGTGGCTTGACCAGTTAGTTGTTTTACATAATCTAACCACGGATACCATTTGCCATCTTCAACATCTGGTACACAATGAGTATTGTTGCCTTCATATACTGGCCATTCTGCTAAATCAATTGGCTGTACAAAAAAGTTCTTGCTGTCAAGGCATAGATAACTGTCAATTTCTAAAATCTTGGATACATTTAATTTAATAATTTGTTGATGTACCCAACCTTCTACTGTTAAATCAGTATCTCGTGGGACATTTATAATCCTTAAGGAGTGTTTTGTATAATACGGTGCTAGGTATTCATTCCATTGATCTGGAGACCATTCACTTGATTCAATCACTACCCAATGTGTGCAAGGTGAGGTCACAAACATATCAATGGAATGCGACTGCAACCTTTGCATTGCTTTATCACGATCGCAAGTAACTGTTAGAATGTCCATGTTAGAATATTTGGTGGTATACTACCACGCTACACCTGTTTTAAAATCAGAACAATTATCCCAATGGATCAAGTATTGGTTTTACCCCAGCTAATTCTATTCCATACACGTTCATGCAACCAGAACAGGCAAATCTTTGTCATAATCTCAGTTAAGGCAATGCCACTGGCCAGTAATAGTTGGCCAGTGATAAGCCATGAAATTATAAAAGTATCAATGGTTCCGGTAACTCTCCAGCTGACTGCTTTGGCAAGGCTACGAACTGAAGAGTCGCTCATTATGATAGCCCCAATGACTTTCTAATTTTTGTGGCCGAAATATCAGTGATGCTTTCGTCAAATGTTTCTTCACCACTTGTATATCCAACACCGCGACCCCATCCGATGTGTACAATGTTAGGTACTACCTGAATTTCGTATTGTCCTTGGTATAATGGATCTAAGTCACGTTTGATAAACCCCTTGACCTGGTCAATGGCAAACGGATTACTTCCTTGCCATCCTTGCACGTCTCGAACCTGAATAACAACTTGTCCAGTCTTGGCAATTAGTCGTTCAAACAATGCGCGATGACCTGGATGCCATGGTTGCCAACGACCTAGCATTTGAACAGTTTCTTTCTTCCAATCAAACGCTGGTCTACGACGATTGTAAAGAATATGATCGCCAACAAACTCTACCCACTTTTCTGCATTTTGTTCCGTAATACGGAAATCATATACTTCCGGTGGAATAAATGCCTTATTTGTATCATCAAAGCGGCCAGATTCAATTGTGTCAATCCAAATTGTCCAATCTGCTTTAAAATTATTACGCATTTCTACAAGGGGTGCAACAAAGTCACAGATAACATAATCATCTGTACAAGCAAGTGCAAAGTCAAGCATTCGAATACTCTGACGAATACGACCTTCTTTGCTAAAGTCCCAGTCATTAAAACGCTTTCTAACTTCATCTGCATTGAACCAATCAACTTTGGAACTATAACTTGACGGCGCAGTTTCCATGGTGCTTGCTCGCCATAATGGCATTGTTGCCAATGATGAATTGACTTCTAAATACTTTTTCAGCCGTTCTGAGAAATAAGTTTTTCCAGACCCGGGCAATCCCATAACTAAAATTCGTGTTGCTGACATATAATATATCCTTTAATTATAAAAATAGTTTACTCGGGTAAACTGGCAATGTTAGTCCCAAAGTAAATGCGAACCATTTCTTCCATTTCTGCATAATTAGAAAATATTTCTTTATAATTGAAATGAGTTTCTAACATTTCTGTACGTGCATTTGGTAAATTATCAGCCACCCACTGCGGGGAATCTTCGTAATAAATTATCTTTACTGGAAGTCCTTTGTTCTTAATATAAGAATGTATAAATCTCAATTTAAGCATGTCCAGATCAGTTCCATTAAATCGCTTGATATCTGTCACAGGATCAAATGCAAAGCTTCCAGGACCTGGATTGGTTGGAATTGTGTCATCTGTGTATTTGTATACAAAAGCATTCTTACGAAATGCAACAGATAAACTGCACAATTGGTCTACGATGTTTTTTCGCATTGTGATATAAATCTGATCATACATATCAAACCCAAAATGTTCTAGCTTTTTTAAATCAGTGACATCTAACTTGTGGCCAACAACATTTGAAGTTTGTATTTTACAAACAAAACCAATGGTAGTTTCTCGCAATGTTTCTGTTATCTTTTCTGCTGACGCGGCAAACTGTCCAAGACGTTTACCACCTTCGCCTGCAAGAGATCTATACGCTGGTGCATACGGTTCTCCTCGGTTTCTCATGCCATGATGTGTTGCCAGGCATGAAGCCAAATAATTTGATCGTGATCTAGGTTGACCGATAACTAATATTTTCATAGTGATACTTATACAGTTGAAGTTTGAGTGAAGTGACCAAAATGCTGTGACTCTATAACATTCGTATTATGTAAATGTTCAATTTTGTTTTTAAATATTTCAAAGGAGTAAAGCAATGACAGATGCTGAATTTTTTAGAGAATACATTAATATTGTTAACGAAGCATTAATGAAAGAAATGTGGAATACAGCCACTAATGTTGCTCCAGAAGAGCGGGGGAAATACAAAGGTAAAACAAAGGACGAATTGCTTAAGATGTATAATGCACTTAAAAAGTCAGGTCCTCATAAAAAAGATTCTACAGAATATGGACGTATGCGAGAGCTAGCATTTGCAATAAGAGCCAAAAGCGATTGGGGTAAAGTAGAATAAATTACTTTTCTACAAATGCACGTTCAATTACAAATTGACCAGGCTCTCGTACACTACCTTCTATCATGCCTGCTGCCTTGCACCAATCAGCAACCTGATGGTTAAATTCTATATTACCGCATACCATAACTTTATCACTGGCCGGATTAATTTTTAATTGTCCAGTCTCAAGTTGTGCAACAATCCTAGGATTTCCTTGTCCAGTTAGCACTGGATGATATTCCAGTACGGCAGCTACCATGTCATGCAATTCTCCATCAGTTGGATGGTCTTTAAATGCTGATGATAATTCTTCTTTGTATGCTAAGTCGTTGGTATTACGAACGCTATGCACAATATGAATCTTGTCCCATGTTTCTAATGTTTCTAAATCTCGAATCAAACTTAAAAATGGTGCAAGCCCGGTGCCCGTGGCCAACATCCACAAGTCACCACCTTTGTATAAGGCACTGTTGACCAGCGTACCTGTTGTTTTTGGCATGATCACAACTTCATCACCTGCTTGGACATGCTGTAGTTTGCTGGTAAGTTCTCCGTCTGTGAGTTTAATACTTAAAAACTCTAGTTCTTCAGACCACGGAGGGCTTACTACACTGTAGGCTCTAATAACTCTTTTACCATTGATTACTAGTCCAATCATAGCAAACTCACCAGCAACAAATCTAAATGATGTATTGCGAGTGCATTTAAAACTAAATGTACGATCACTCCAGTGATGTACCCATGTAACTTTTTCCGTTAGCACTATTTTTCCAATTTGGCGGAAGCGGTGAGATTCGAACTCACGGGACCTTTTAAAGTCCGACAGTTTTCAAGACTGTTGCAATAAACCGGGCTCTGCCACGCTTCCAATATACTATATATCTTCCTTGACCACACAAAGTAATCCTATACCATTGTCGTAGTCAAAATATCAATAACCATTCTAAATAAAAGTATGAACACTTTACAACTTTTTATCAACCAAAGACTCTGGAAAGAAGTCAACACCACAGTAGATGCTAACGGTAACTACGACTTTGCACCTGCAATTGCAGAAATTACAAAGGCTCAACAAAGCTCAGATTTTTTACAATTTGCAGTTCGTCGACCATTAGATTTAGTGTCAATTGAAATACGACCAGTCTTTACATCAACTTACTGATACAGGCAAATGACCGTGCCCAATAATTGGGTGCTTTGACCAATGGCTTGAATTATAAGTTACGACCAATGCTACGCCAGAAAAACTCGCGTAGTTCCTCGTCAATATTCTGATTCAGACCACATTTTTGATACATCTTTTCAATCAGTTGTCGTAGTTCTTCAGGATGGTTCATTTCAAGTTGAATTCCACGACGTTCTAATTCTTCAATCAGATCATCGTCAGCGAAATCATCAAGGTCAACATCCACTTCGACTTCTGTGTATATAGTTGGCATTATATAACTCCTTAAATTTGCTTACAGCGCACAGTATAACCTATAATGATTGAGTTGTCAAGAAGTTTTTTCTTTATATACAATAAATATAAGATATACGCTAGTATACAAATTTAGGAAATTTGTTAAATGTCTTCATTTATTATTGGTATTCGTAATTCATCAACAGTTGTGTCGGATGCACAAGTCATGGCGGCTGTGGCAGCCATACAGATACAAATCGACGAGCATTGGGAACCAGCTTGGAAGTTGTCGGCCAAATTAAGAATTATGTCTACTGCACAAATGAGTAGAAAATTAGGAAGAAGTAATCCTAACTTTTGGATCATTGAGATTTTAGATACATCTGACTCGCCGGGCGCACTTGGATACCACAGCGAAAAAAGAAATGGCGTTCCATATGGGCGTGTGTTTGCAAAAACATGTATTGACAGCGGATATAGCTGGACTGTTACATTAAGTCACGAAGTATTAGAAATGATTGCTGACCCGTATGTTAACTTACTGGCAACACCAACTGATGCAAACAATCATTATCTATATGCATACGAAGTTGGAGATCCAGTTGAGTCTGATGCATCCGGCTATACCATTAGTGCTCTTGGACAAAATGTGCTGGTAAGTAACTTTGTTCTTCCCGGTTGGTTTGACAGTCTTAGCACAGGACCATATGATTATCGTAATCAATTGACAGGACCTTTCCAAGTTCAATCTTCAGGCTATGCCATGGTGTTGGATTTGGGTAACAAAAAAATCAAATGGGTTGCAATTCGAAGCGATGGCACAACAACTGAACATATCGACGAAGACCTTGCTACCATTGAACGTTTCCGCAGAATTAGATAATGAGCAAAATTAACATTGTATCTCTTGGCGGATGCTTGCCGCTGGACATATTAAAATGCGACACAATGTTTTATGAAAAATACAATATAGCAGGTAACTATCTTGGTTCTATATCTAGGACCACAATTGGTCCCGGAAAAATAGCTAATAGACTAGAAGAGGACATGTACGGTAAAGATATACCTATTAGGGAACGTCGTCAGATTAATCTTGTTACTAAAAATTTTACTCCAGCAAGTATATTAGAAAGACAATTTTCCAGTGATACAGTGATACTGGTTGATGTCAGTTACGAAATTGCTAATTTTTATTTTGACGGAGATGAAATTTTTGATTTAAAAAAATTTGATAGAAACGTTATGCCAGCATGGTTTGGAGAAACAGTTGATCGTGGTATTCATTCGTACGACAATGGCAGTAAAGAGTTAGCAATGTTTCAATATCATGCATTAAATGAAGTTAGTAACAAACTGGTTGCTAAAAACATTCCGGTGATATTTTTTGACAACTTCTTTAGTAAGCATCTATATAATATTGAAACAAACAGTGTTGCAACAATTATTTCGCTAGTTGCTGGGAAATCGCCTTTTAAACGTGGATTTAAAAAAGCAACAGGCCGAAATGTAGTAACTTACGCAGACGAGCTAGAATTGTTTGATTATTCAACTCGGGTCATTGATAAGTTTTACGCACATTTTAAACAATCTATACCCAAAGATTTCAAGATGTTTTCAGCAAACTCAAATTCTTTGTTTTCTGATCCAACTCATCATTATGGATATCATCCTGCACACCTGCATCGTACCTGCAGAGAAATGCTACTAGAGCCGTTGACAAACGTAATACATCAAGCAATTGCAGAACATAATGTTCGTCAACTACGATCTAATTTGGTAGCCTCACTGTGACTCGAACACAGGACCCTTGCCTTATCAAGACAATGCTCTAACCAACTGAGCTATGAGGCTGTAATATAATTTATGCAAGGTTTACTCTGGCTGTAAACCATTGCTCATTTCTTTAATGATATTATCCACTGATACTGTCAAAGTGTCCAAGTTGACGCAATAGACCAGCAGTAACAGAAAGATCTGGATGAGGATCACGATCACTGTATCCTTCTGTACGCATACATGTAACAAGATACGTGTGTAATGCACGTTTAAGGACTGCAATGTCTTCTGTGCTAAATGATTCTTTGTTGATTTCAGTTGTCATGTACATAATTTTTCCTTTGTCAGTTAGAAGTCATCCTAACAGTTAATGTCTTATATAGTAAACTATAATATAGCAAAGGTCAACCAAAAAGTTTCAAATTTTAAAATTATTTTTAATGGAGTAGGGAGTCGGATTTGAACCGACGGTTTTACGGATTTGCAATCCGTTGCATTGGGCCACTCTGCCATCCCTACAGTGTTTTAAAATGAGTTACAAGATATTGACAATCGTATATAGTTGTAGTATAAATATAAGTTATTGCTGTATGAAGCCGATAAAAATGGATTCAAGACGCGGGTTCGACTCCCGCCACCTCCACCTAAGTGTATAAGGTATATTTAGGTGGGGGTGACCAGGCTATCGATTGGGTCAGAAGTAT
>Ga0209191_1000041_pt1 | contig 103431 bp, 92 predicted proteins | sample S_130626_EF_Meta_FD_187320 | JGI IMG/M metagenome (GOLD analysis project Ga0209191, IMG submission 187320) | Freshwater microbial communities from Lake Simoncouche, Canada to study carbon cycling - S_130626_EF_MetaG (SPAdes) (version 2) | ecosystem: Environmental > Aquatic > Freshwater > Lake ...
CAAAGCAGGCATCTGCGTAGGTGACAATGTGGAGTTCATGTCCAGCAAGACAGGACGTATGACCCGTGGCTTTGTCACTAAGAAGGCCATCAAATACATTACAGTCAACACTGGCATGGGCTTGTGGAGAGTTCCGGCCAACATGCTTACAGTGGTTGACAAAGAACTGGCTTAATGCTACAATTATGACATATTAACAAGGAGCGAACCATGTACAATATTGTAAACAACCCAATCCCAACGTCAAAGCTGTTCGTCACTCCCAAGGACGAGCAGGACCTGTTCAATCGTATCGAACAGCTATCGGGTGCAGAGAAAGCCCTGGCTTTTCAAATTGCAATGATGACGTTTAATCTCTGCAACCAATTGGTTGAAGACAAGATCCTGTCCAAAGAGATCTTTGCACAATGAACGAAGTCCTCAACGCATTCTACATGACTATTGAGCTGTGGATATTTTTGGGTATCCTGTTGACAGCTTTGGTCTTTGAAGCTATAATTACTACTTACACAACACACAATGGAGCGAAACATTATGGTAACAGCAGAACAGATTAAAGCAGGCGTAGAGCTAGCTAAACAGGCATCAATTGCCATGTACGACCGAATGGGCCGTAAGGATCAATTTGCATGTGGCTTTGCTTGGGTAGAGGTCTACGTGGATCGTACCAACAGCAAGCAGGCCAAAGAGTTGCTGGCCGCAGGCTTTAAGAAAGACTATAAGCCACGTTGCTTGAGCTTTTGGAATCCAGGCGATTTGCCAGTCCAAAACATCGACATCAAAGAAGCGGGTGCAGATGCTATGGCCACTTACCTGCGCTCACTAGGACTGACAGCCTACGCAGGCAGTCGCTTAGATTAACCAAATGAGTAGACAGGCCCGCAAGGGTCTGTTATAATCTTAAATATTAATTAACGCAAGGAGCGAACAATGGGTAGAGTAGTCACTAGTAAGATGCTGATGGCACTTCAAAAGGAAGTAACAACCAAAAGCCTGGAAACAGAGCCAGTTAAGAAAGACTTGAGTGCAGAGTCAGATGAGTCGATTCTTAATCGTTTGCGTGATCGTTTTGAGATCCTGGACGACATGACTCGTGCAGTTAAGAAGGGCGATGTACGTGCTATGATTGTCACAGGCCCTCCAGGCGTAGGCAAATCCTTTGGCGTGGAGAAAGTACTTGCCAAACACGATGTGTTCGCTAACGTGGCCAATGACGAGAAGCTGAAGAAGTATGAAGTGGTCAAGGGCGCAATGAGTGCCATTGGACTCTACAGCAAGCTCTATGAGTACAGCGATAAGAAGAGCATCCTAGTGTTTGATGACTGCGACTCAGTACTGTTAGACGACTTGAGCTTGAACATTCTCAAAGCCGCACTAGACACCAGCAAGAAGCGTATGATCCATTGGAACACTGACAGCCGCTTGCTACGTAGTGAAGGTGTGCCCAACAGCTTTGAATTCAAAGGCGGCGCTATCTTTATTACCAACATCAAGTTCGATCACGTGAAGAGCAAGAAGCTTCAGGATCACTTGGAAGCATTGGAGTCACGTTGCCATTACTTGGACCTTACCATTGACACAGAGCGTGAGAAGCTCTTGCGCATCAAGCAGGTAGTCACAGAGTGTGGCATGCTGGACAGCTATGACCTTAGCGATGAAGCCAAGCTGGATGTGGTAGACTTCGTTGATGCCAACAAGGCTCGTATGCGTGAGCTCAGCTTGCGTACTGTATTGAAGGTAGCCGACTTACGCTGTAGCTTCCCAGACAAGTGGAAGGCAGTAGCAGAGGTTACATGTATGCGTGGCTCACGCTAACGTGTACAGCTACAGCATAGCGCCGCAGAGTGCTAGCTGTAGGCAGTAGGACTGGCCAACGATTCGCTCCCGGCAACCAGTCTAGTAGTGAAGAACCCAAGTCTAAACGGCAAGGGTTCTTGATCCCCACCCGTAAATCCGATTCGCTCCCGGTAGGTGGGGATTTTTTTTGATTGAATCATCAGGGGTCGGTCGGCAAGAGAAAAAGATTTTGTTGAGGGGGGTCGGGGTATACATTATCTATATGTTGTATTTTTGCAACAGCGCAAGCCTTTTTCCGCCCGCTAAAAAAGAGGGGTGTTGCCAAATCACCACCCTAAAAGTTTAAGTACTTTACTTTACTTTTTTTCGACGCAGAAATTTGCCCAGCAAAGGACCCCGTTGGGGGACTTGTGTTATGCAGGAGTGCCCCAACTACTACTTGAATTCTCTCCCACACCAATCACACATGCTGTTACTGTAGTATATTCAATCAATGTCCATGCTCCAGTTTTTGGATTAACTGTGAGTACAGTGCTGGTACCTTGTTCACTAGTGGCACCACGCCATTGCGGAGTTTCCCCAAATTCTTCCATCATGGTACGAAATACCTTTTCAGTATTATCACATACTACTGGCTTGTTCAATCTGCGTGTTTGTGCGGTGGCTGTAGTCAACACAGCTACCATGACGAGTAGGGCTAAAATGTTCTTCATATGGTATTTAAGTACTTCCCCAAATTTTTTTGCGCACAGAATTTCTCCGGCCCAGAACCCATTCGCATAAGTACTAGCATGAATAATGACATGTATAACGAAACCATTGAGCGTAACGGTAAGACCTACCATTACGACCCAGATCAGGACATTTACTACTGTAGATACGATAGCAATGATCTAAGCCATTTTGATCAGTTTGGATGGTTGTACTTGATTGTCATACTGACTAGTATAGTATGGATATTAACATGAGCCGTGAGTACTATGTGCTTACCATGCATCCTGATGCTAGACAAGTGTTTGAATGGATATGGGCCAATCACTTGCAGTATGAAGTACATCTTAATCGTACACGCTTTTGGGTACCAACTGATTCAAGTTTGAACACTTACTTTCAATTATGGCTAGCAGACTCATGTGGCACAGTTGATCCTAGCTTAGATCTTACAACAGGCTTGCCCATACTGAACCAATAATAAAACCCACGCCAAACGCCCATAGCATAACAAGTATGCTGACAGGTATGAATATCCATTCATCCATTATATAAGGTTCTAATTTAGTCAAGTCCATTGTAATAAGAATAGTGTCTTGTATGTGGGTTTCTTAAACGCTATACAGGCTTGCCAATAGTTGATGCTCGTTCCATTGTGATACGCCCAATGACTATAGTGACTGCCTATATAAGTGTTGAGCCATGCTTCCATAACATCCACAGCAGTAACCCAGTCTAGCTGATCGTTGACTATTATGGTGGGCCAATGAGCAGTGGCTATATGCTCGAAAGGATGTAGCTCTGGTAAGTAAAAGCTTCTTGGCATGCATTTATTTATTGGTTTTAAGCAAGCCCGTAACTTGATTGTAATCTGCGTTTTACCGCTTGCTACTTCGTAGCGTAGGCTTATCTGCGCTCTGCGCTTCGCGTGAAAATTTGCGTTTTCCGCCCTGCGGTCTAGGCCTATGTAGCTGACCTGACGTTTTAGACTCATTTAGGCCAAATGTGTCAAAAAGTGTTAAAAAGTCGGCTCTAGTGATATCTAGAACGCAGGTTTTTCTTACCAAAATAATCTTCTTGTGGAAATTGGTCAGTAATACTACTAATGCCTTTTAATGATATTCACTATAGGTTTTAGGCTCATATGGTGCTATTATAGTGATACATACTAATGCAGTATGTATTTTATAAAGGAGAACTACTATGTGGACTACACCATCAGCAACAGATATGCGCTTTGGTTTTGAAGTTACAATGTACGTAATGAACCGTTAAGACAATAAAAAAGCCCAGGATTAACTGGGCTTTTCCACGAGTGCGTTTTCTTATGCAGTTGTATTAGTTGGACTAGTTTGATTAAGTGCTACTACTTTTACATTGGGATTATTACCTTCCCAACGGCCTTGTTTTAAGCACATTTTTTTAAGTTGGTCGTCTGTTAGATCTTTTACCTTAGTATCTATTGTTGCACCTGCCGCACGGGCTAAATCTCTAGCATACGTTGATCCGTAGCCTTGCTGTGCAACACCAGTTGCCCATAGTTGACAACCTGCATCAATAGTAAGGTTATTATACTTGGGTGTTCTCCATTGTGCCATTTGCAGTCGTGTTCCCATTTCAAGTGTGGGGAAAATTGCAGTCTTTACGCCATCGTCAGCTCGAATCCAACCAATGGCTCCAAAGTCTTTGGCCATGTCACTCATCATGTTATTGCCAGGATTGTTTGCCCGCCAATTAAGAGTGCCACCTATTCTTTTCTGGTCACCAATGATAATACTGCCATCCTTGCCTACCACAGCTTGTCCTGCTGGCGCAGGTGCTTCTGTTCCTGTGTTGTTACCCATAGGGTCTGAATTATAACCTGGCTGTAGTGTATTTTGAGCTTGTTGTTGTGGAGTTAGTGTATGTGGAAAGGCTGGACGTTGTGGTGCTGTAGCTGGTTGTGCTGGTGCTGGAGCAGGTGCTGGTTGTGCTGGCAACGGATGCGGCCCGCTATTTGTAGGAGCAGGTAAATTCAAACCACGTGGGACATAACGTGCAAATTGACTGCTAGACATCGCGGCCTGTGTATTAGGGCCTATCTCGCCGTCCACTGTCAATGGGGTACCGTCAGCATTTTTAGCGCCGGCTTTTCGCATGGCAGTTTGCATGGCCGAAACCCGTGGATCATTTGTTTCAAATATAAATTCTCTTGCTCTCATAATTTTATTTATTTCTTATGCTTGCGCTTCGCCCCAACGTAGAATAATGTTACAAGGTGTAGCTGTACCGCTAACCTTATACACGTTAATGGCCAACACGTCTGGACCATTAGGGAATGTACCACGTCCACCAATAGCTGTAGCTGTCAATTCTTTTAATGCATCTAAACTCAAATTGTCAGTTGATCCAGGATTGCTAATAAACGAAAATACCTGTTCACCTGGTAAGGCAAACGCACTACCAAATTGGAATTTAAGTGTATCAGCGGCGCTAATACCTGCGTTGGTTGTTTGTGTAAATGTCACACGATACACAGTGGTTGCACCGTATGTACGTGTTGATACTTGTGCTACACTGGTACCAGCTGGGAATTTAGTTTGGTCACTGGCCACCTTGGTACCTACACTTGCACCACTGGCCAACCATGTTGTGCTGTCAAAGAACAAATAGTTAGTTGTGGTATAAGATGCACTTGAACCGGCCGCTGTTACAGTAACAGTTTTATCATTACCAGATCCAGCAGTGCTTGTAGCATTGGCCACGCCTGACATAACAATACGTGTATGACTTATGCTGTTAATAGTAATATAACCAGGAACAATACTGCTAATAGTTTGGCCACCAGTCAAGTTGGTAGCAACACTTAACACGTCACCTACAGCAATACCAGTACCAGCATAACTAGAATCAGTAATTAAAAAGTCACTACGTGCAGTACTTAATGCACTTCCATATGTGGCGGTTGCCGCACTGGTGGCAGTTACCGTGACATTGTTGCCTGTACCACTAACACTGCTGGAATTAGCTGATCCAGTCATAATAACACGGGCATAGGCCACGTTGGCAAACACACAGTAGTTAGGCGTGATGCTGGATACTGATTGCCCACTAGTCAGGAAAGTAGCAACACTTAGCACGTCACTTACTGCAAGTGTACTGCTGGCATATTGTGTTTGCGGAATTAAAAAGTCAGTACGTGCTGAGCTCAATGCTGTGGCATAAGTCAATGACAAGTTGGATCTAATTGTTACGTTACTAATTTGAGTGTTGGTAGCACTGGTGGCATTGGCCACAGCACTCATAACAATACGGGCATACGCCACACTGTTGATTGTGATAAAGTTAGCTGTTACACTTTGGACAGTTTGTCCACCTGTAATATAAGTGGCAACACTTAGAGCATCTCCAACCAGTATTGGAGTTGTAAATGCCGCAAACGTGCTTTGTGGAATCAAAAAGTCACTACGAGCAGTACTGAATGCAAACTGGTATGTGGCATTTTGTGCGCCAGTAATTGCCGGAGCATTGGCTAATTGATTAATTTGACTAAAGCTGGTAGCTGTGAGTGTGTTGGTCACAGCCGCAAAACTCTTGGCTGTGAGTGTGGTGGTAAATGCACCTTGTACAGTGGCCGTTGTGGTATACACGTTGCCACCCCATGTTACAGATCCACCCGCCGCAATCTGCGCAAAGCTGGGCTGTCCACCCGCCGCACTTGATGCCAATCCAGTCCAGGTAATTTTAGTAGGATCAGTTGGATAGTTTTGTGGATTTAACACACCTTCAATAACAATGGCGCCACCGCCTGCAACTGAGTCACTGGCAATGGCAATACCTGATAATAACAACTGCGCACGGTTTAATAGTTCTTTATCACCCAAGTCACCTATTTGTGCATTACTTACGCTGGGTGCTAGTCGAATCAAGAACGCTGTACGCTTGTCAACACTTGCACTAACTGCCGTAGCCGCATAGTTAAAGATGTATCCGCGGTCACTGTCAAACTGTCCGTCAATCATAAACGCACTACCCCAGTGGCTAATGTTTGGAGTTATTGTGTTACTTACAAGTACAACTCCTGCTCCAATTACATGTGAGCTAGCAATCCCTGCGGTAAAGTTACGTTGGCTACCTGCTGTAAACTGTGTGAGTGGTGCCGCTCTTGTGCAACCAGTTAAGTTTGCGCCATCGTTACCTGTGTAACGAATTAGTTCGTTATCAATGTATACTGTGCCTGCACTAGGAAACCAATAAGCATCTTCCACACTTAGAGGAACAGTTGTTTGACTATCAGTCATAACAGCAGATAATTTACCTTTGGCTCCTTCGTTAATAACTTCATAACGAACAGGCTGGTTACCAGTACGCATATACGCTTCGGTGTTTACGTTACTGTTACGGAATCTGTGTGCAAATGCATAGTTACCATCCGGACCACGTAGCATGAAGTCAATGAATCCAGCACCATACCATGTGTGTTGAATACCAATCATCTGCATTTTAGTAACATCTATGTTGTAGCCACTAGGTCCAGAACCATTTAATGGATCAATGTTCCAGTTTTCTTGTGGTATTACAATGTCCACAGTTTTGACAGCTTTAGCACCAACTACATCGCTAACACCACGATAATCAGGAGTTACTGATATAATTGTATCGCTGGTTACAACACTTACAATGTGAGTCATACCGCGAATAACAATACGATCACCTGCGGCTAATTGTTGTGTAAAGCGGGTGTTATCGCCAGTTACTGTATTACTGTTAGCTGGAATACTGATAGTACCAGCAAGTTGCTGAGTACTAGAGCGACGGACAACAGCCATACGTTGTCCGTCATATTGCCAAAACATACCGTTTTGGTCATCAAATATACCTGAACGAATGGTTGATCCATGCCAGTTTTTAACACTCATGATACATGGACTACTTAATACGGCATTGGTATTACCTAGAGTAGTTTGTGCAAGCACTCTAAACACACGCTCTGTACTGATATCAGTCACAGTATATGTGCCATTAAATCCCGAAGTTTGTACACCACTGATAATAACAACGCCGCCAACTTGTAAGCCGTGATCGGTATCGTCTGTTGTAATAGTTATAATACTACCAACTGTTGTTGCGGCCGCTACTAGACTACGCAGGTCATAACTTGGAGCAAACAACGCACCTGTGTTGTACATAACGCCCTTACCTGATTGGTAACGAATGTATTTCTTACTCATACGAATTGCAGTAGCACCGTGACTTGGACTTGCTGTACCTAACTGTACACCTCCGTCAAATGGTCTATGTACAAAGAAGCTGTCTGGTCGGCCATATATGACTCCAGTCAATGTATTATTAATTGTGCCTGCTGAACGGGCTGTGTATCGTAATCTAGTTGGATCAGGAACTTGTTCAACAAAGAACGGGCCCGCGGCCAACTGCGCACCAGTGTCTGCGCTGGTAATGCTAACGGTGATAGTATTGCCCGGAACAAATCCGTGATTGCTAGCAAACGTTACTTGAATAGTTGCAATACTTGTGTATGTAATTCCGGTATTGCCGCTGGCAATTTGACTAGTAGTCACATCACTCATAGTGAATGCGCTGATAAAATTCTTTGTGGGTGCAGTAATTGGCGTACCTGTGGTGCCGCTGATTGATTGAATTACGCCGCCTGGATTAACTGCTAATATTTGAACTGTTGAAGTTATACCAGTTAACGTTGCCACAGTAAATGTGCTGTTTGTATTGGCGCCTTGTACCACTGTAATCACATTACTTATATTGTATCCACGGCCAGGATTATTGACTGTAACACTATTAACTTTCCCATCAATTACGGAATTTATTGTTACTGAAGCATTGCCGCCACCGCCAGTAATTGTTATTACCTCGTTATTTAAATATCCAGTACCAGCTACATTTATTACTGCGGTGTCAATTATTCCGCCAGTTTGTGTGATATTCAATGTTAATCCAGTACCAGAACCACCTGAGGTTACAACACCAGAAGCAGTAGAGTAGCCTGTACCAGCGTTTGTAAGGGTTAACGTAGCTGGAGTGCCATTTACAACGGTAATATCAACAGTTAATCCAGTACCAGAACCGCCCGATGTTGTAACACCAGAAGCAGTGGTATATCCATTACCTGGAACAATGGTGTTGACTGTTGCTACTGCTTTTAGCTGTACAGTAATAGTATCGCCTACATAATATCCAGAACCAACAGTATTAACTGCAAATGTATCAACTGCGCCACCACTAGCTGTGATATCAACAGTAAGTCCTGTACCTGCGCCAGTTGAACCACTACCCAACGCAGTAACAGTGGTTGGAACTCCCGTAGCGGTAACATATCCAGAGCCACCCGTGCCTGTTGCAAAATCAAGTGAAGATACTGTTCTTGCTGGACTTGCCGCACCCACAGTAGCTATGGCATTGTTGGTGTTATTGCCGCCAAGTCCACTGCCTGCAAATGTAATTGTGTTGCCAGCAACATAGCCTGTGCCTGGTGTAGTAGCAACTGTGGTATAGGTTGATCCGCTACGAGATATTGTAAATATACCTCCGGTACCTGAACCAGTAGTGCTGGTCTGTGTCACTCCAAGTACGCTAGCACTAGTTCCTACTATTGCGCTGGTAAGAGGATTTTGTATGGTAATGGTGTTGCTAGTAACGTCAGTGACCAATACTGCCTGTCCATCACCACGATCAAACACTAGACCTTGACTAATACCTGTTGTACTGGTGACATTAAAACTAGTAGCTCCAATTGCGGCATTAGCTGATAATGTTGTGCTGGCCGCTGTGCCGCCTGGCCCAGTAACGGCTGTAATCTGTGCTCCGCTAGGAATGCCAGTGCCTGTTAATGGAGCACCTACCGGTGGCACAGTGCCTGTAAAACCAATAGTATCAGTGCCTGATGCAGATATTAAACTGGTTGTAATTGTACCAGCTACACCAGAAGAAAATACTGAAAATTGAGGATTGCCAATTGCCGCACCAGTATAAAAGTTACCTTTACGTAATTGTGTATATGTGCTGGATAGTTGTTGGCCGTTACTAGTACCTACTTTAGATTTAGCGTAATAAGTCATGGTATTACCGCTGGCGCTGGCCAACAAGAAACTACCTTCCGAACGACTAAAACCTGATACTGAATTAGCAAGAGCTTTAATTGTGATAGCATCGCCAGGATTTAGTCCATGTGAGCTTTGTGTAGTAACCGTTATTAAACTTGCGCCTGACCCGCCGGTTCCTGAGCTAGCATCTGTTGTTACACTGATAACTGCTAAGTCACTACCTGGAATTTCATAGATAGCTGGATAGTTACGCATCATAGCAAGTGCTTGCCACTTGGTTGGTTGTAGTCCGTATTCAAAGTCAGCGTCTAACATGCTTTGTGGAATACCAACTTTCATACGCTCCATTGCGTCCGTACCAATACGATTCAAACGAACAATCTGTTCGGCACCTTCTACAAATATTTGAATATTATCAGTGACCATATGATCTGTAGTGTTGGCATCAAATGTAATTGTGGTCACACGATCATTTCCATACAAGGCCGCTGGAAAATCACTATCATAAGTTTCAGTATATGTTATTTCTGCCTTGTATGTAGGATCTGCAAAGTTATATAAAATAACATTACGGCTAGTGTTGGTAATTAATAAAATGTCTTTGAGTTTATAAAATCCTGGAAATTTAACGGATCCACGATTGGAAAGTTTAGTAGGTACAAGTGCAAGCCCAACTTTAATGACATCAATAACAATATCAGATACTAGTGCAACAATTGTACTTCCAAATACTTCAGCTGGATTGCCGCTATCAACAACTTGAGCTATGGCAGTTTGTCTACTGCTAAAGGCAATGCCGGCTAAAATATAGTTTTGAATTAGACCTTTGATAAATGTATGGGCAAATACTTCAGGCAGTCGATCGCCGTCAACTTGTGGCACACCGTTCAACCAATAGTAAGTAGCATTAAAAATAGTCTGTCTGTTGCCGCCGTGTTTTAAGTCAGTGATATAGCCTTCTAACACATAGCTAACATCTCGTCGACATTTTTCTGCATTGTAAGTATAAAATGCGTATGGAGCAATGTTGTTGGTCGCATTGTATGCGATGTATGCAATTGTTTCTTCTTGAATATATCGTTTGTTGGCTTCTAACAACGCTACAGTTTTTGGCATCAATCCACTAGATTGTGTGTTTGGTAATACTGGTGTTGGTATAGAACTTAATCCAGAGTTAATAGCATTGATAGTTATGTTGAATAAGGTAGTGGTTTGTGCGGCAGACCCAGTTTCACCTGCATTGCCGGTAATGACAGTTTGACTAGCACTGGTATTGACTTTGACATAGGTGGTATTGGTTAAAATGTTTGTTGTGATTTTACCTAACAACCAAGTTTGTGTAATTACTTCTACCTGTGGGCTAACAATTTGCAACACACCTTGCACATAATAACGATTGGCAATTTGATAGCTACCGCTATTGCCGCCGTAGGTCATATCGTAAATAATACCGTCCAGCAAATAACCAACATCACGTTTGCATTTAAGAATGCGTGTTGAATCGTAAACATATCCGTAAAACGGGCTACCAGAGTTGGCAACGTTGGCAGTTACTTGTTGTTGTATGTATGCACTAATTTCTTCTATTAAGAATGTTCTGTTTGCAGTCAACAATGCCACAGCTTTAGGGTACTGTCCATATGCTGGAGGAATTGCTCCAGGTATATACTTGTACGTCGATATTTGTTTCTTTGCCATTTAGTTTAATCCTTGATTAGCTCATTGCGATAGACATTGCTAATGCTCTTGCGTCTACGTATTTCTTGTTTGTTGCGTGTATTGGTAGTGTTGGTAATGTACTTATTGCTACATTAGAGTTGGCTTGTATATTGCCAGAAACTTCTAATGTATTTAATATACCCGTAGATGTTATACTGCTTGTTACTACTGTAGCATTTAATTCAGTACCAGATAATGTGGTTGCATCTGCGGTAACTATAATATTTCCAGTACCGTCAAAACTAACTCCGTTAATTGTTCTTGCATTTGTTAATTTAACAGAGGTACTAGCAGAAGTAGCTAAAGTAGCAGTTGATGCAGTACCTGTTAAGTTACCAGTTACATTACCAGTTACATTACCAGTTACATTACCAGTTACATTACCAGTTACATTACCAGTTACATTGCCGCTAAATGTACCGGTTACAGTTCCTGTAAAAGTTGGGCTTGCTATAGGTGCTTTGAGCGCGATAGCTGAATTTATTGTTGCATTATTAGTAGTAACCGCGGTTAAACTTGCAAAATTTGTAGTAGTCCACGATTGAGTTGCTAGCGATCTACCGCCTGCCGTTTTACCATCAAATAATCTTAGTGTATTGTTTGAACCATCATAAAAAATTTCGCCGTTTAGAAAGGCCTGACGTTCTAATGAAACTGCGTCATAACGTTCTAATCTAAGTGCTCTTGCTGGTAACATTTTCTTGTCCTTTTAGTATTTACAATAATGCGGGCGGACCAAAGTATGTGTTGCCAATTATATAAGGATACACAGGTGATAACGCTGAGTTTAATGTTATAAAATATGCATAAGTTCCGTTAGGGTAATCGGGTGTAACACAAAATCTTCCATTATGTTGATCCAAATCACCGCTAGCTGTAAAACTATAATCTTCGATAAAAATACCCATTGGATATGCAGTAATATTACTTGCTTCCGTGCCTTCTCGAGTAGTTGGAGAATTTAAAGTATAACCGGAGACCATTCGTTTGATACCACTAGAAGCATCAACAGCTCTAACAAATCCAAAAGGTCCATATACTGGATAACCATCAGCACTAATGCCTAATATCTTGCTATGACCGCTTGGATGAGTTAATCCGCTGATTAAATATTTAATTACAGTAGCTTCAGCAACACCTGTTTGGCCAAATGTTCCAGATTTATATCCCGCACCGGATAGCCAGGCATTTAAAAACGAACCGTCATGATAATGATATTGATCTGAAGGAGCCGCATGTCCACCAGCTAAATCTTCTCCAAACGTATAACCTAAGTCTCTTCCAGATTGACTGGCCGCGTTATATTCCCAAGTTGGTGCTAGTAAATTAGGGCCGCTAGGCGCAAGTCCTTGTGCGCTTGGATTATACATAGCTACACCATTTAACCATATACCAATTAGTCCTACGCCGGTTGCTATGTTTGTACCTTCAATAGTAGTGCCGCCTCGGTATGTCCAGGTTTTAATATAATTTTGAACTACTGCCACGCTGGCAGTATCGTCTGATCCATAACTATGATAAGGAAGTCCTGTGCCTACAAATGTAACATTACTACCGTTAAATGTCCATGTACTAGAATTAGCAACACGACCAGGCCCGCCCAACTGTAATGCAGTTGCACTTGCACTTATATTTGCCCCAGTAAAAGAATATACATCAAATGTTCTTCTAGTTGCGGTGTTTGCTAAACTTCTGCCAGATATTGAACCAATGCGTGGCATATGATTATCCGTATGTGCTTAGGCTACCAGTAGCAATCCAGCTACTATTAACTCTTAACAATGTATATGAAATAACATCTATTTTGCTAGCATTGCCAGCAGGAGCAGATGTGTTTAACCAATTAACTGTTTGAGCTACTCCGTTAATTTGTATTGCGCTTGGCACATAGGCAGTTGCTCCTTGCACTATAATTAATGTTACTACAATAACTTTGCCGTTTGCAGTTGGTATATTTGTAAAATTGGCCGTAAATCCTGAAGTTACATTAGAATGATACCAAATGGCACCCGTTAAAAAATCGTGTGTCATTATGCCTGTAGCGGCAGTTTTAGTATTGAATGCTTCAACAGTTTGTTGTAATACTGTTGTGCCTGCTACTGAGAATATAGAATTAACATTATCCCAAGTTAATCCAGCCGCATCATCAACTGCATTAGTTGAATTAGTATAGTAAGCAAGGGATCCTGCTGTACCAACTGCAACTGTACCACTTCCTGTGCCACCACCCGCAAGCTGTCTAGCACTAATAACACCAGAATTAATAGTAATAGTTTCACCGTCTACTTTAACGGTACCTGACACGGATGTAGATGCTACATCAACCGTAGATGTTCCGCTTGCGCCAGCATAGTTCAAGGTATTCCATGATGTGGACCCGTCGCCGTATTTTATTCTACGTGTATCAGTTTCTAATCCGGGTTCTCCGGATGCTAATGTTGGATTTACTTGCGTCCAATTGGCCGCGGTATCTCTGCGTAACTTAATCAATGAAGCCATGTCGATTCCTGTTGTCTAGTACTATATTTACCTAAAAATCATAGTGTTGAGGTCATAAAAAAAGCCACTCAAAAGTGGCTCTTTAAATTGTGTATAATTACATTGCGCCCGGCATTGGTTTTGTCCAAACACCGCCACATTCTTTTATTCCTAGACCGTGTCCATGTAAGTGATAGCTGTGTTCGCCGGTTCCAACTGAATGTGGGCACATGCATTCATGTCCGCGAAGACCTTGTGAATAACCTTCATGTAAGGCCGCTTTGTGTAGCAATACCTGATGACGATCTCCGGCTTCAATATTTTCAGCAATTGGAGTAGCTTCTTTATTTGATTCGCCGCCCTTTGCTAATTTTTCTGCTTCTTCTCTGCCCATACGTCCGCTTTGACTTAGCAATTTGGCTAATGTAGTTGGGCGCAAAATACCATCTGCTGGCAAATCTCCAGTTGCTTGTTGAAAATCTTTAACTGCTGAAATAACAGCTTGGATTGATCCTTCACCCTTTGGCGGAGCAATTTGAATTTTATCCGAACTGGGCATATCAGTAGTATCGCTTGGGCCAGAAGTTGGCATATCTGCTACAGGTTTAGAGTCAGTTTCTGCCTCTAAAATATCTAAATACTTGCGTAATATGTTTGGTGTTGTTGACATAGTTTAATCTCTCTTTACGTATTTATTCGAAAACACGGCTCTGGTTCATAATATATTTAGTTAAAAGTCGTCTGAATCTCCAGGAATTTTATTTAAAAGTTCCCGTAATTTACTGCTTTCAACTTGGGCAGTTACTTTGCCAATAGGTTTGCCTTGGCTTGGATCTGTAGGTACTTCTGCGCTAGTTACTGTAGTTTTTTGCTTTAAACTGTCAATAAAACTACTGCCAGTACTACGCATAGCTACTTGCGTATCATCTTCTAAACAGTCTGTAATTCTAAGAGTATCCACGTTAAAATCCAAATCAATTTTCATACCAACACCACTGCTACTACGTGTTTTCATTAGTTGAATTTGATAGCGTCCACGCTCACGCATTGCCCTGCTAGTAAAGATACCAAACACATTATCCGCTGTCTGAATCTTACTTAATCCACCCGAGATATGACTATGGTCAAACTCTACTTCTTCAACTGCTCCACGATTCAACTGTGCGGCCGTTACAAACACACAGTTCTTTTCCACTGCTAAATTTCGCAGTTCTTCGGAGACATATTTGTCCTTGACGAACAAGTTTTCAGCACTAATTTTTTTACTTAGTGGCATTAACAAGTCCATGTAGTCAACTAATAGCACGTCAACCTTACGACCCATTTTAATTTCATACTCTTTCAAATAAGCACGAATGTCATTGGCTGTTTTACCGCTAGGCATATACTTAACTTGTAACTGCCCGGATTTCTTACCAATCATTTTAACTTTCATTTCAACATCATCGATGTTCTTGAAAATCTCTCTTGTAGGTATGCCGGTTACCATAGCATCTACACGCATACTAACTAGTTCCTCACTCAGTTCTAATGTTAAGTAAATTACATTAAGTCCAGCGAGAGCATAATTGACACCAAGATTAGCCAAGAATAAGGATTTACCAGCACCGCTACCGCCAGCCCAGATATTGAGTTCACCACGGTTAAATCCTCCAAATAACTTGTCATCAACGTTTTTCCAACCTGTCGAAATTTGTCCATTTTTATCCTTAATAGCCATTAGTCGAGCACGGGGATCTTTAAAATAATCCGTACCCATGTCACGTTGTAAACCAACTTGTACTGCTTGTTTAATCTTTTCTTCTACTGGACCGTACTCACCTTTTTCCAACAAGTCAGCACTTTCAAGAATAGCTCGCTCAAGACCTTTATGTCTAATAAATGTTTCAAAGTCATTCATTAGCCATTCAAAGTGTTCTTCACGCAAATCAGTTGCGGCCTTTAATGTGCTACCAGTTGCCGCATTAATAATGTCGGGTGTAGGTAATACATTATTATCACTTACATACGCAGTTAAGAATTCTGCCGCTTCTTGCAAACGACGATCAAATAGTTTGCTATCAAAAATACTTTGGCAACGCACAAAAGTACCTGCATCTGCCAGCATCATTTCTAAATATACACGCTGAATATCATATCCATAATCAACGTTCTGTCTTGCTTTATTTTCTTGTTTTTCACTCATAAATTATTATACACTCTTTATACGTTAATCGCAATATGTTTGACTGGAGCCCAGTCATTTCTCCATATACGTTGTTTGGTGTGATACGCAACTGCACCAATACTACTGCTCGGATCTCCAGGATTTGGTAAACTCCAACGATATTTAAATACGGGTTCAACTGCATTCTTGTTAGCGGCACTGTTCATAGCACATCCGCCCATATATACTAAACAATCTGCGTTAGTTAATCGTTTAGCTAAACGCATTACTTTACTAATTTCAATTTCAAAACGCTCTTGAACTGCGGCCGCAAGGTTACACTGGTCTGGTACTGTCCAGCCTCCAATATCCCAATTCTGTACACCTCTATGAAAATTGTAGGCAAGCTCAACCGTGCCGCCTTTAAAGTAAGTATCTATGTCTTTTCTAAATCTACTAGGGTCGCCCAGTGTGGCCATTTGTTGTAATATGTATTCATCTCTAATAGGCTGTAATCCTAGCATCTTTGTGAACGCACTGTAAAACAATCCTAAACTATGTGGATAACTTTTACTCCACACTCTAGTCATTTCGCCATGCTTACCTTCCCAAATAGTAGCACATTCAAACTCGCCGATAGCGTCTAGTACAACAATAGCACAGTGATTAAACGGACTTGTATAATATCCTGCGGCCGCATGGCTAGCATGATGTTTAGTGTAAGTTAAGCTGGCATACCCTAACCCCCATTTTTTAAGTTTGCGGGCGGGCAGTACTGACAAATCTATTGCAGTAGTATATTGGCCTGCATATAGCTGTCTTGCTTTCTTAAACCATGGATTTTCATACCAAAAAATTCTATCAGGAGTTCCGTGATACTCTAGAAAGTTTTTATACATATCTGGCGATATTTCATCGTTATCAGATATAACATTGTTAATATAGTTGCCGTCTTTAAAAACAGCAATACTACTACCATGATTTAGTGCATTGACTCCCCAGCAAATCATCTATGAGTAACCTCTATATAATATATCTGCATAGCTGTGTTTGTATCATAGTGCTTTAAAGAACTAATTTCTCTAATTATTTTAAGCCCAGCATTTTCTACCATATGCATAAAGTTTCCGGCACGTTTTGCAGACCCAGCTTGATTTTCTTGTATTAAAATTATTCCATTGGGTGCCAATCGTTTTTTAATATGTTTGTAAAAATCTGTGTGAGCTTTCCAATTTTCGTCTATTAGTATTTCTGCATTACGTGGCCCTATCTGCATTCCTAATTTATCAAACCCTAGACTTTGCGATGCAAGATATTTAGATAGATAGTGTGGAGGATTTGCTACTACCAAATCAAATTTTTCAGACTCGGGTATACTTTCTAAGGTCGACCCTTGGTATATTGAAATTTTATCAGAGAATAAAGTATTTTTTGATTTAGTAAGTTCTGCCATATCTAGTGCAGGCTGATGGATATCATTAAACGTAATACGATTACATAGTCCTGTTGCTAGCAGTGCATAACCTATAAATCCTGGACCTGAACACCATTCGAGAGCATTTTCAAATACTCGATCACCGTATAGACCATCAACAATATTACAATAATCTTCAGCAAATGCTTCGCCGCCGCCATTAGTCTCGTTAGTATAGTATACGTCTATGTCGTTAATTTTCCAAACATAATTAATATTAATTGGTTTCATTTGTATATAAACGGATCTCGTTTCCGTAGTTCCTCTAAACGTTTCTTAAATGCTCTCTCAGCTTGCCATTTATGCAACGGCCACAGTAAAATTTCAATTAGTTTTTTCATGCGTTTCCTTAAACCATTTTTTAGCTTTCAATTGTATTTTAAGGGGATTAGCTTCTTTTGCTTGTGCTATTTTATATAGTGTAGCTAATCGTCCTAACTTTATAATTGCATCATTTACATCTTTAACATCATCAGGCCAATCTGGCATACTGACACTCCATCCATAATCTAATGCTTGTTCTAGTGTTAGTAGTCCAGCTTTATCTTTATCTGGAACCAGTACAATTTCTTTATTTAATTGCTTGAGTAGCCAATTTTGGCTATCTTTAACTTCTGCGCCCAATAACGCACATCCGTCAATACTTATCGCATCAAACGGCCCTTCACAAACAATTACGAATTGTCTATTGTTATGCTGTGCATCTAAATTAAACACATAACCAGGTTGCTGTTCACTTAGATATTTAGGCTTTGCATCGTTAAAAGCACGGGCAGTCCAACCTACTATTTCGCCTTTGTATAAAAACGGAATAATAATTCTATTATTAAATCCCACCTTGCTAGTCCAGTAGAACGGATATGCCCACGGGTCAATTTTTCTTTCAACTAGGTATGCGTATGCTTCAGTGAATTTTGTTGGAACTGCGTAATCTCCGTCTGGAAGTTTTAAGAATGTATCTAATTCTTCAAAACTAATAGCGTCTATAGGTAACGCTCTGGCATCAAACGTTGGAACTATACTACGTACTTCGGTATTAGAGTCTTCATTTAACTTTAATGCTTCTAATCGTAATTGTCCAATGGTATCATCGCCCATGCCTAAATCTCGCATGAACTTGTTCATTTTTTGGCTTATAAGTCTACCAGGTTGCCAGCTGGCTTTGAATCCGCAATTGAAACAATGATAGCTTACGGCATTGCCTGCGTTGAATATAAGGCCGCCTCGTTGGCGTTTATCATCGCAACATACAGCATTAAAACTAATCCAACCACTAGGAGTTTGCTTCCGTTTTGCAGGAAGATAGCTGTTGATAGTGTCCGTGATTATACTCATATAGAGTAGTATAACAGGTTAATTACAGCAGGTCAACCTTTATGATACAGTTACTTTGGTAATTGTGCCAGTTGTTGCTTGTACGTCTGTACGATTAAAAGTTACACGCATGTAGGTATAATCTTCCATGTTTTGATAGTTTTTGAGCATATAAGCAGTTGCAGAATTGACTACAAATGTATCTAACACAGTGCCACGAAGCGTAAAAGTCTCTGAGCTAATACTTGCATCTTTGGTAACTTCAACTTTTACAGTTCCAATTAGTTGGTCGAATCTAAATTCTACACTCGATTCTGTACTAGCAATAGCTTCATAGAATCTCAAAGGTATTGCACTGCTATGGAAATATTCCATCATATCAGTACCGTACTGTAAATTTTTATAAAAACTAGTCACTACTTGCTCGTCTTTAATTGTTGGCATTGCATCGCCGACAAGTTCCATTTTGCCAACAGCACCAAATCTAGTATCACCGTATAGCATAACTTCCTTGCCAGCTTGTATGCCCGATACGCTAAATGATAAAAACTGGTGATCTAATTCATCTAAATCTTCTTGCGGAAGAATAACTGATGCCAAGCCTTTGTAGGTAGTCTGAGGCAATGTAGGAGTTACTGTGTATGGACTATTTGGCAATGCTTGCCCGCTTGCATCCATAATGTTTAATTTAATTTGTGTAAGAGTAGATAAGTCAATACGCTTCTGGTCAGCGTTCTTAATGTCAAACTCTAGGGTATTATCTATACCAGCATAAATTTTTATGTTTCTTTGATACACGTTTGTATACTCCACAGTGAAACCTGCCAAATCAGCCAATAGTTCAATTCTATTTGGATATAAATACGTTGAGATTTTTTGCATTGTCGCAGGACCTTTATACTATATTTATGGCAAAACTAAGAGATAACATAGAACAAAAACTACCCTTTATCAGTGTATTAAACTACGGTGAACTGGAATACATCGGGATCATAATAAATCAGGATCAATATGTAACCAGCTTTTACGACCTTAATGCCATACATACTCCGGAGGAACGTGCAATATTTTTAGAAATAGGAGAAACTTGGTGGTGGGAATCGAACCGTCAATTTCCTATTAATATATTTTGCAGAGATCAAATATACCCGTTTGCTTATGCTATTAAAACATTCAATAGTAAAGATGCCCGAGTTGTACTTGGACCCGTTGTTAATCTAATGAATTTAACTATGAAACGGGTTAAACGCAAGTCAGTACAGTTAGTACGCAAAGTACGTTAAGTGTACTCGTAACTAATAGATTCGCAAATTAAATTCATTTGCACAACAATAGCCATAGCATAGGCCACCGCATGTGCCTTCTTAAAATAATATTCCTCAGTCGTTGGTTTCGTCCATACATCTAACAGTACTTCTGACCACGGTTTCCCTAATAAATGTTTCTTGGCGGGACGGATGATTGCCAGACACGCCGCGAGCTCTTCTATATTTTTTGGCTTCATCTTCCTCAATACGTGCCCGTGTCCATTCACGTGAAAGAGTAGATTCGAGAAGTCGTCCTGTTCCAGTAGGTCCCATAGTGGTTCTGTCTCCATAAGTTGTGTAAGGTGTGTCTCATCTCGTACACCTTTATAGATACTAACATTTAAGAAATCTATCTTAAAGTATCCACGTTCTTCTGCTTGCTTGTAGTCTATAGTACTCATACCAGTAAGCGGATTATACGGGATTGAAGTACAATACACTCCAGTATTGTGCTTTTTAAAAGTTCCATTATCTTCAATGGCCGCAGGTACATGCTTTAAAATGCTTAAAGCATTGGTACGATCTAAAAAGTCTATATCAATATCTGGCATTACGCTGGTCCTATCATAGGTATAACATTAAAAGAAATATTTACACGTTCAAATTCGCTAGTATTACGTTCTACTTTGTGCAATAAGTATGACGGAAATAACAATATATCGCCGTCTTCTGGTTCATATGTTGCAGTCCCGTAGTATGGCCACTGAGGTAACATAGTTCTATAAACATAATTATAAGGCATAAATTCAATTGTGCCTGTACCTTCTGCTTGGAAGTATACAGTTCCTGAAATGAAAGAATTTGTATGCGTATGTTCTCTGTTTTCTGAACCTGGCGGAGTAACACCAGCCCACATCATCATATCCCATTCTTCTCTGCTAATCGATTTGTGTTCTCTGGTACGAGTTATGTTTGACGGAGTTGCCATTGAATCATAATACAAACTACAAGCGTCTTTAAGTTTAGCTATTATTATTTGAGTCAATGGTAATGCAAACCCATTATGTTGATGTGGATGCCCAGACCAAAGTCCGTTATTAATAGCAATTGTATCTTTATCCGCTGGATTATCTTTATATTTTAAAATAGCATCTGCAATTTCTACGCATTCTTCTTCGCTAAATGCACCTTTAACAAGTAAAATATTTGTTTGATCTAACACATTTAATTCTGTTTTCATATGTTTGATTCCTTAATAACTTGTCTAACTAACTCTACATCGGCAGGCAATGATTTAAATTTCTTCATCCAAAATTGTGGATCTATTGTTGGGCCAACTGCTTCTAATTGTTCATCACTAAACTTTGATAGCATTTCTTTGCCATTTTTACTGTTCAATAATATCCAAGGACTTATCTTTCCATCACGGATATCAAAGCTAGCACGATTTAAACTTACATATAAAAAATAATGATTCCACTGACTCTTATGATCATCTGCCCATGTCATCATGTGCCCAATACTTCGCTGTAATGCTGTTTCTACCGTTTCTACACGAATAAGGTTTGCTACATATTTTTCGTATAATTCATCTCTACACCAATGATCTAATTTAACACCGCTGGTAATAACATAATCAATAAATCTATCAGGATACAATGGGTTTACATTGCTGACAAAACTGCCAAACTTAACAAATGCATTATAGTAAGGACTTTTGGCAAACTCATCGTATGACTTGTTACCTTTTAAATTTTGACTCATTTTAAAGAATCTATTAAAAGCATCGTAACCCATGACAACATGTTTTTCAGTTTTAGCCAATGCTCTGCGTTTTTGTTCGCACAGATGCACCATTAACGTTTTTTCTTTTGAAAACGTGTTTGAACAATATTGACAAACGTAGTGAGTTGCCGCTAATGTCATTTTAATAATTTTTTAACCTCTGCATCTTCCATACCGTGCATTATAGCTAACTCTTTAAATTCTGCATCACTCATTAATTCTGCAAGTAATTCGCAATCTACTTGTTTTTTTGCAGGGTATAAATCTAATAAAAATTTTACCTTCTTATCTGAACTGTTCCCTGGCTTCTTTTTAAAGCCAATCCATTCGTGATAATGGATCTTTTTACTTTCATGTCCACACATGGCCAACAGCATCCATAAGAGCTTAGGATGCTTTTGTAACAAATTCCAGTGTTTATTAAAGTATTCGTTAACAGTTAATATATAATGCTGTTGTAAATATTTGTCGCTGGTCTTTACGTTACTAATATAACGATTCATGATAAAGAATTCGCTCTTCAGGGCCTTGCGTTGTTCGTCATCAAGTTCATCCCATAAGCCAATGTAGCCGCTATCCACGGCCGCCATTACTTCTTTAATTGCTAGTTTTTGTGCCATCTAACGCCTTTGGAATTAATACTGCATCAAATGCCATTACAGTTCTATTACCAGTGCCTTTCCAAGGATACACTAAATGTGAAACATAACTTGGAAAGATTAAAATATTTTTAGCTTCTGGCCTATAGCACCAACCGTCTTGCAAAATAAACTTGGTTACATCTTTTTCTATAGGAAATTTAAACAAAATATTACCGTCAATATTTGTACTATCTTCAGCTAATGCAGGTGTTTCTATATACATATTGCCTGACAAGTGCCCTGCTGGATGATTATGCATAGCTTGATATTCGCCGGAGTTTTGTTTAATAGTCCAGATGCTAGTAACTTTAACTTTGACATATTCCATATCGGGTAACATACTTTGTGTTTTTACCTGTTGTAGATACTGGGTTAATTGTTCTTCTAAAAATTCAATTAACCAATCAACATTGATACTAGCATCGTTAGGCAACACTTGTATTTGTTGGCCTCCACGCACACTTAGCTCATTATTTCCAGCATCATTAAGATCAGTTCGCTCGTGGAGTTTTTCAGCTAACTTTTTAATTCTTTCAAACATATCATCAGATATCGAATCAATACCCATAATTAGCGGATTAAAAAATGCATATTTCATTGTATTTTGTCCTTGCTTAATTTGTATATCATTATAGCACGATCCAAGGCCCTTTGTAAAGTGATATTGGTTTTTGCTTCTCTTCGAATTGCGCCCCAAAGTTTATCTTCTCGGATGTGCTCAATTAATGGTCGACCATCGCTTGTACGAGGATCTGGCGTGCCTTCCATTTCGTATTTGTAGCCAATTAATTTTCGATCAGTTTCTCCAAACTCGCGGGCATATACTTCATCGCCATTGCGTTCGTAAATGTAAGTTGCTCCAGGTTTAAGATTGCCCATTTTATAATATCTTACTCAAGTCAATAATTTCACTTTGACGGCTAATCTCTTTGCAGAAATAAGCACAATCAGGTTTGTCGCCTAAGCCTAACGGTGTAGCAAGTAGTTGGTTATTTTTCATCTTTGGAAAATACCATTTAACGTCATTATAAAAATTTACAATTTCAATTTTCTTAAATTCTACTCTAAAGCTACTAAGCGGATTAAAAATTAGTGCTTCAAACCCTCTATCATTTAAACTAGTTAATGGTAAAATTTCAATATCACAACCACTACTGCTATCACCTACTGCTATGTGCCAATCAATTGGCATAGTAACCTGTTGACCGCCTATATTAAGTACCATTGCAGGTGCATTAAATGATTCTAAAAATATCAATGGCATAAAGAAAAAATCTGGTTCTTTGGCATCACTATTGTCTAATACAGCAAATCTACACTCTTCATCCACTTCTTCTGGAAGATTATCCAGTAAAAATGTTTTATTCTCTAACGTTAATATTTGCATATTCCTTATGTATTCCTGTTTATAATAGACTTGATTTTGTTATATCCAGTATTTTGACTAAGTGAGAAATCCCATCTATCAAATTTCTTTGCAAATATATCCGGCGTCATAACATCAAGTTTTAGATCCCAATCCCTTTCTATTAGGGGCACTAACTGCGCCAAAGGTGTTCCACCTTTAATTGTTATTAATTTTGATTCTTTTGGTTTTTTGATTAGTGTATTAATGTTAGCCTGATATTGATATTTAAATTCCGTAATAGCCGGAATCAATGTAAATTCTTGTGGGTCTGTCTGTGACCATACTGGTTGTACCCATAACCATTCAATTGGTTCAGAGCACCATATCCACCATGGATTGTGATATTTTACGTTTATATAATCGGGCCAAGCACCCGGTGCTTGTACAGGTAAATCATGCCCGGTTGAATGCTCGCCGTACCTTTTGCCCATACCAGATTTAATATGTCCTGTATTATCGGCATTTACTAATACTTCGTAATCTGCCCATGCTGGTATTGTAAATCCATTATTATAAAGATCTGTAAGCCCGGGACATTGTTTGACGGTGCGTTTTCCGTCGGCCTTTGCCGGCAAAGAATTATACCAAGATGGAAGAGTACTAGCAGTCTTGGTAATAGGAAATAAGTCTATTAATTGGCCTATTGGTGCGTATGCTTCTAATATTATTTTTTTCTTTTTATTAAAAAACATTATCGTTGCCAATCCGTTTTTTCAATAGTAAACGGATATTTGGCGTCCTTGTAAAATTTCTTACGCTCTGTAAGATGTCGTTTAGCATATTTGCAAGTGCTAGTTATATCCCAAATCTGGACGAAATCCTTGTCTTCTGCTTTCCGAATACCTCGTCCAATTGATTGTATAACGCGAACAAAGCTCTTTCCGGGTTCAAGAAGAACCATATTAAAAATCCTAGGGATATTAATACCAACAGCGGCCACACCAAAAGTCGCCACAATAATCTTGTTATCATTCGTTTTAATTTCGTCATACTCTTCTTTTCTATCTTTAGTCTTTACTTCACCTGAGATAAAAACTGCTTCTGGAATTTCATTAATTAAAAATTTGCCTGAATCGATTCTATTAACTAGAACTAATGTGTTACCCGATTGAGATATTGTTTTAATTAATTTACTAAGATATATCATCCTGTCTTCGTCTGTGACAAGATACTTTAATTCTTCCGGATAGCTACTAAATTCTTTCAAGTCCATCAGTTGTACAACTTTGACATGACAGTCACTTAGCACACCTTTAGTTTGTAGCTCGTGTGCTTGTATGCTGTGAATAACTGGTCCAAGACTTGCAAAGATAGCTTCAAATTCGTGTGCTTCTTTTGGTACAGTTCCTGTTAGTCCCCAGCGAATTGGAGCATTACATAGGTTTTGTGTAAGTAAATTTTTCAGTACTTCTGCTTTGGCCATGTGTACTTCGTCAACAATAACACATTTAACACCGTCAAGGAATTCTGCCAGTGTTACAATTTCGTGTTCTTGATTCTTTGATTTCTTATCCAGAATATTAAGGCTCTGCCACGTGCAAATCGTATGCGTTTTATTAAGATCCTTCCTGTCGCCATAGTAAACTCCTACGTCTAAACCACAATTAATAAAGTCTTCTTCTGTTTGTTCAACTAATGATTTGTTAGGTACTATTGTAATGGTTCGACCAAAGTTTTCACATAGCTTACTCAAGGTCGCAGTGATAATTGTCTTGCCTGCGCCAGTTGCTACTTCTTGCAATGCCTGGGGATTTTTAAGAAAGTTGTTAATTACATCAAGTTGATAGTCACGTAACTTGATAGGTTGGCCTGCTTGTTGATGACCTGGTGGCCAACAGCGTTCACCCCAAAAATCTTCAGTAACTTCTGGAAACGCTAACTTAATTGGATCACGCAAATCTTCTACTTCTTCCAAAGAGATGCCCATACTATGTAGTATTTGCATGACTTTTTCTAGTTGATTCAAATAGCCATTGCCACCAAGGCCAAACAAACTGACTGTTCCGTCCCAACGACCAAGTTTATATGCTGGATGGTACCTTGCATACGGTGCAAAAAATTTAAATGCGTTTGCTAACTTCTTTCGTGCGTCTAACTCAAGACCTTCAATCTTGATATTAACTTCATCTTTAATGACTAATTTTACAATGCCCATGTACTAGTCGCCCATCCTGTGTTATTGTCAAATATACTTGGCTTATCCGAGTATGAAATAATTAAATCGCATCGATTACTATATACAGCCGACTTGCTGTGACGCAAGTTACTACCTAACACTATAACACTTTTTGGTGCCCAATTGCAATCTTTTAGAAAGAATTTGGGTAATTTTCCTGTTTGTATTCCAGCAACAATAGTGTCGTTATTCAACGGTGAATTGTAGTGATTGTCTTGTATAAATGAATTAAAGATTTTTCCGTTTGTATCATTTTGCAATCTAAAATAAATTCCAACACCTTTAGAAATTTCATTTTTTTCCAAAGAAATGTGAAGATTTTGTAAATTCTTAGCACATGACTCTGCGCTATGACTATCAAATATAACCAGCATTGGAAGACGATTAAGTTCTTTTAAACTACCAATTACATCTCCCAATGAATGAGTATTTGAGTTAATCCATATTTTTTGCTGTGTTCTGCTCACTATAAAATTTGTTAAATTTTCGGCATTTTCTTCGATTTTTTTGGTCAAATAGTGGTATCTTGTTTTACGGTCTTGAATTAACAATTCGTTAGATAAATTATTGTGACCTATATCATTTATTAGTGCTGTTTGTATCAGCGGATACATTTCTTCGTTAAAAAAGAATTTTTTGCATTCGGTAGCAAATTGCCATTTCTTGATAATTTCGTAAAAATCGGTGATTTTTTGGTCAAATTCAAATTTGTGCGGTTTAAGTAAATCCACAATGCCAACAATGTTTTTTTCAGCTAGTTCTACACTAATTAGTTTAGTGCTGTTTACAGTAACACCACCTTCTACAAATTTTCCAATGGATTGCAAAACTTTTCGTATAGTGCCATTGGGTGCAAATTCAATAAAAATTGCTGGTTCTTTGTCTTTTACGGTTTTTATATAGACTTTTTTAGTAGTATCTACTGCACGAAATCTTTTAGACCAACTAGGAGAAATTAAGATACTTTCAATCTGTGGTTCGATGGTTAAAAATTTATTACTGTATTGAGTAAGTAATTTTAACAATAAACGACTTTGATTTTCGGTGATAAAAACTGGGCTAGATACAGCACTAGTCAAACTACGCAGTACTTTGGAATCTCGTGCTGGAAGATATTCTTCTATTGTTGGAGATGTATGCGAAGTTATTTTTAAAAGTAAGTTGTCTACAGTTGTCATACTTTATATTATACAGTAAAGATTTTATAAGTCAACCTTTTTACTGAATAATTTAATCTTGACGTTCTATATCGTCTTCTGAGCAATATTTGCCGTATTGTATTTCTACAATTTTGCATGGCTCATCAAATGGATTATAAATTCGATGCCAATCATTAAGCGGTACAGATAATTGGCTATGTGCGGATAATTCGATGGTTGGTAACCCGTATCCGCCAGGCATGCGTTGCTCTACTGCACACTTACCAGAAGTAATATGCCAAAATTCATGCCTAAATTTGTGTTTTTGTAAACTTAAACTACATCCAGGATTGATTGTAAGTTCTTTAACTTTAGTACCGTTTACTTCATGCAGTACACGATAATATCCCCAGGGACGTTCAGTCTTTGGTGCTTTCCATTCGTCCAAAATCCAACTTGAGCTGTTGGCTTTGTTTGTTCCGCCAATTCCAAATTTAAATAATACATTAGGAACTGTTATTTCAGGTATATTAGATGCATTGCGATCTCCACCGTTGGCAAAGATCAATTCACCGTCTGGAAAGTGCGCTTTTACTTGCTGAATAAAATGTTTTGCGGAATTATCTTCATCGTCGAATGTGTATACTTCGTCTACCATAGACAGATTATTGACGATACACAATCTTTCATTCCAGGACATAAATGCTCGTCCTTTCTTACGCTCTAGCCAAGCATCGCTATTAAGTCCAACAATTAGCATGTCGCCTAGCGTTCTTGCTTCCTTAAAATAAGCAATATGTCCGCTATGTAGCGGATCAAATCCGCCAGTTACTAATACTATCTTCATAGTGTAGCATCTTCCATACCAGCAGTACGCAATTTAATTACGTTACTCAATTGCCACTGTTTAACGTCCAGGCCTTTAGTAATGCCAAGCCATTTGTTACGCAACAAGGCAAATTCGTTGATGATCTTTTCAAAGTCTACAACGTCAGCTTCACCTTCTACAAACTTTTCACAGTCCCTAGAAGATAAAGCTCGTTGATAGTTTTCTAAATATTTACGAAAGTGTTGACTTTTTAAACGCCTAAGTTCAATATGCAAGTACTCAAGGATAGCTTCAATTTCTTGTAGTTGACTGAATCGTTGTTCAACAATACCAGGCATGGAAGCGGCCGCCTTTTCAATATTGCCTTTAATATTCGTGTCTTGACGTGCTCCAATTAACTCATCGTTAAAATATGCCACGGCATCTGGAATATAAGAAATGTCTTTACTAACCTTGGCGTACCACATGTTATTCTAACTCTTTATAGTCATTATCTTCGTCTGAATCTTCATCCAAATAATACTCAATAGCATCATCGAGAGTACTGTCAACGCCAGTAGCACCTTCAAGTACACGATCTCCAACACCAAAGTCTGCTAGTAAATCTACATACCGCTCTGCTACTGCTTCGTGATTTTTCTTATCAATAAACTCACTGAATAGAATCCATACATCAGCTATTTGTGTTTCATTCAACATTTTCGTCCGTCTCCTCAGGAATGGTAGTTGTTGTTATTTCAGGTTTGATATGGAATTTTGCCATTATCATATCTAATTTATCATCTTTCCATTCTTTACGATAGAATTTGAATTCCTCACCAGTCTCTGGATCAATCCATTTGAGCCTGTTGCCTTCTTGTTTTAGCAAGCCAGCTTTCTCGCACATATCCACCATTCCTGAATAAGGATTCATACCTGTTTCATATGGAATTTTAATCTGTACAGTTTCAAACGGTTTACTGTAACGAGTTTTCATAATCTTGCAACTAGCACGAATACCCATAACGTCTGATACTTTATTGCCGTCCTCATCCTCTTTAAGTTTGAGTTTTTTCATAGCAACAACAATACTAGAAGCGTAAACAAAACCTTGTCCACCACTAATCTTGTCATCTGGATCAAACATATCTTGGCTTGCGTATGTGTGATTTGTACAAACCATTCCAACATTGTAACTACCAAACATGTTAACACAGTTACGAACTAATGAGGTTAATGCTTTTGGCTTACGACCCATATCCCCCTTCATGTCACCAGCTTGGAACTGATTAATGTCGGTAGGGGTAAGCAACATACCCAATGAGTCTATGACAAATAGGACTTTAGGACGTTCTGCCATTTCTTTGTACTCTTTCATAAATTCATGAATGGTTTTTGCCACATCATCAATCATAGCCATGTTGAGTTTAAGAAGTTTATCTTCGCTAGTGTCTACACCAAGTGCGTGTAACCATTTTTCATCTAGCGCATTTTCTGTATCAATCAAGATAACATAAATGCCTTGTGCTTGTGCGTTACGTACTAGATTACCTGAACAGATAAAACTTTTACCTGCGCCAGACTCTCCAGCAAATACAGTAACCTTACCCAAAGGAATACCTTTGTTAAAATCACCGCTAATTAGGTAGTTAAGTGTGAAGTTACCTGTACTAACCCAATCTGTAGGATCATTAAATCCTACTCCCAGACCGTCAATACTCTTGGTCAAGGTCTTTCTAAATTTTGATAAATCGAAGGCTTTTGTAGCCATAAGTTAATTCTCCTATGATGATGTAAGGGGACCGAAGTCCCCTTATTTTTACTTCTGACGATTACGAATCATTGCCAAGATATCTTGGGCACGTGAGTCGCCGCCTGCTGAATCAGATGCTGTTGGCGCTGGTGCGGCCTTGGCTACTGGAGCAGGTGTGTCATCTTCATCATGTGATGCCGCTGGTGCAGGTGCGGCTTTTGGAGTTGCTTTAGGATCGCCAGTGTTTTGGCTCATCCCAGCTGGTTTGAAATACTGTCCCCAACGTTCCATGTCATATGGTTCGCCGTCGACTGAAGCTTCAAACATTTCTTTCATAACTTTCAATTCAACTTCGCCGGGCTTCTTAGGCAAGAAGTCACTCAAGTTAAACAAGCCATGTTGCTTGATAGCCGCATGTTCATCGTCACTCAGTGGACGTTCACGACGTGCCCAACTTGATGTTGAGTAGTCAGCATATCCGCCTTTGCTACCTTTCTTCATACGATAGTCTAGACCATGTACCAAGTCAGTTGGCAAATCTTCCAATTCTGGATCAACAAGTGCCGCACGGATACTTGTAAAAATCTGTGGACCAATGATGAAACGACGAATTGGATTTTCTGGCCTGTCGCTAGCTTGTTCGCCAAGTCCGTCTTCTGCAACGAAACCTTGGAAAATATAACTACGCTTTTTCCAGTACTTACGACCCATGTCTTCTAGTGCCGGATCTTTGAACCATGCACGTACTTCTGCCAAGATTGGGCAAGTGTCGCCATACATTTCTACGCATGGTACTTGTACTGTGATTGGTTTGCTTTCTGATTCACCTTTGATTCCAGCGAATGGCAATTTAATCATTGCTCGTTCTACCCAGAAAAAAGTGTTGTCGGTGTTACCGTCTGGTAAAAATCTAAGTGTAGATTCGCCACCTTCTTTGAGATTCCAGAATGGATAAATTGACTTATCACCACCTGTACGTTCTCCTGAACCTTTTTGTTCAGATGCTTTTAGTTTTGCTCGGATTTCTGCTAAAGATGCCATAATTGTTCTCCTATTAATAGCCTTAGTTTGCTTTTTGTGCCTATTATTGTTTTACCACCTTGATAAAACAAAAAGTGCATATACATAGTATACGCACTTTTATTTAGTAAAGCAAGAGAAATTATGCTCTAAATATGAGTATTTTACTCAATTATTTTCTAAATGAGTTTTTAATTTCATCGGCCCACTCGTCAGCGGCGCCAGCATCTCCAACTTGGCTTGCTCTCAATAGTTGGCCTTTATAGGACCAGCTTGCGCCAGTCCACTGATCGCCGCGTTGTCTTAAAAAATCACTTAACCATTTTTCAGCTTGATTAATAACTTGCGCAGGAGTTCCAACCCAACCATTTTTTTGCATGATGCTTGTTAAATCATACTGTTTGTTGCCCTGGCCGCTGGCAAAATTAATAAACACCAGCAGTTTATTTGGATCTGCAGGTGCTTGAACTGGCGCTTGGGCATCTTCTATCAGATTTATATAATCGCGAAGAGTTTTCATGGTATTTCTTTATCTGTGGTGTACCAAACTCATAATTCTGTTCAATTCATCGTTGGCAAATCCAACACCTTCTTTCACAGCCATTGGTTTTAAGCCAATTTCTTTCATCTTCTTTTGAAGTTCGTCTGGATGTTTTCTGTACCAATCAGCCATTTTAATAACTGTTTTAGCTGTTGGACTAGAATCAGGTGAGCCCATGTTGATGTGGCTTTGAATGGCGTATCTCAAAGCATCGTCCTCTTTCTGTGGAGTAACTGCTTGTGGCTGGCCAACTTCCTTACTTTCATCTGGGCCAGTATATTTGTTTGTTGTGCGATCAGCATCCTGTCCAAATAAAGTATTCACAGGATTATCTTCTGTCCAAATATATCTGTTTGTTCCTTTACCATCGGCAACTAATCTCCATCTGCGGCCATTGACCCAGAAGTAATCATGATATTTTGCATTAGGAACTTCTTGATTTATATAACTGATAATAGTGCGCTTGTCTGAGTTTTCTGGAGGAATAGGTAATTTTTCGTTTGTAGATACGTTGCCAGCACCTGGTAAATTAATTCTATCGCCTGGATTAATTTTATTAAAATTTTTGATCTGAGGATTAGCGGCTTCAAGATCTTTACGTTTTAGTTTTAGAGCTTTTGCAATCTTATCTAGAGTATCGCCTGCCTTAACTATATAGACATTACTACCAGTGGCGGCTTGTACTCGAGTTACACCTCCACGACTATCGACCCAAGGAAAACGTTTGTCTCCCCAGGGTATCGGTGCATAGCGTTTATCTTCTTGACCTTTTGTATTAGGTTTTAATATCACAAGGGTGTTAGATCTATTGTCGTGATAGCCAAATGCTTGCTCTGGAGTACCTTTTCCTAACACATAGACTCCACCAGCACCAGTTCCAGCAAACGGGCTTAAACCTTGATTGTTTTGATGGGCCAATTCGATTGGAACTTTCATCCAGCTTGCAGGATACTCGGTTGTTTTTTCTTGATCGTTTTCTCGTTTTCTAGGCGGTACTACTTCCACTGGAGGTTTATCTCTAGGCGGTACTACTTCCACTGGAGGTTTATCACTTGGATCTGGTATCTTATTTGGCTCTATACGCACAGTTGGCACCGGTCGTACTTCTGGATCTGCAGGAGCAGGTGCTTCTTTTTGGGCTGTAAGATATGCGGCTAGTAATGGACTAACTTCTAAATTGTCTTTGTAAGGCAACAGTTTGTCATACAATGTTTTAGCTCGTGCTATAAGTTTTGTTCTTTCGTCAGGAGACAGTTGGCCTGCGGCAGGTGGCGGCAATGTGTTGCTTTGTGCAGGATCCGCAGGTGCGGCTTCAGTAGTTAGTCCTGGAAAAAACTGATTTGTTGGACTTGCCGGGTGTCTAAATTTAGTACTTGTTACTTTTCCGTTTGGATCGCCTTCGGGTTCAAAGTTAAAGTGGTCCTTGTAAGGAATACTACACATTTTACATCTAGCATTTACATTTAGTTTAGGAGCTGTTGCAGATGCTGGCGCAATAGCTTGTACTACTGCTTGGTTGGTTTGACTTATTGTTGGTGCCGCATCAAGTTCTGCTAGCAATGAACGACCAATTGACGATTTAAATTTGATGCCTTCGTAAAGACTGCCGCCAAGGCCGGATTGACGAGGCCCTAAGTTATTAGGCGCAGACGAGATAGAAAATTTACTAGGAATTGTTGCTCCTAATTTTGTAAGGATATCTTTTAGTTCTGCAATATCTTTTGGATCTGCTCCGTTAGTAGCAACTTGTTGATCGTTCTGTGCTGGCGGCGCTACTTGGACAACTGGCGCTGGCGCTGGCGGAGGCGGAGCGTCCATCATTGGCGGCTTACCTTCGGCAATCTTTCTTAAATCATCTAAGTTAACAGTAAGAACTGTTTTTTCGCTTTGCGTCCACTTCCATCCAAAAATACCAGGGTTTTGAATTACCTGTGGTGTAATTTTTAGTCCAATGCTGGTAAGCTGATCAGCAAACTCTTTACCTTGGCCAAAGCCAATATCTTTAGTAGTAACTACTGTGCCTTGATCGTTCGCGCCACCGCCTTTACTATTTGCCATCATATGGTGCAACAATGTACCTGTTTTGCCGCCGTCTTCAATATAGTAACCGTTAACCATAAACAAGTCATTTGCTTTTTTAACTGAATTTTTAAGAATGGCTTTAGCTTTATCTGCATTTTGTCGACGAGTATAAGTCTGATCACCTGTTTCAGGAGCAGGTACTTGTTGTGGAGCGGCCGCAGGTTGTGCCGCTGTTGCTACCGCAGGTTGTGCCGCTGGAGCTGTCTGCACGTCGGCTTCTTCAATTTTTTTAATCTTTGCTAATAGATCGTGTAGTTCGTTCATAGTATATCCTTACTTTAATCCTGATAATTTTCTAATGATAGATAAACTTTCGTTAATGCTTTCGCGGGTGCTTGATTCCATTGTAGGTTTTAACACACCAATTTTTTGGCCTGGTTGTAATGGAGTCACTGGCTTCTTACCTAATGGCCCTAACTTTGCTAATTGTTGTGATACTACATCTTTCGAAGCGTCATACCCGGCCGCTTGTCTTAATTGATCTAATGGAAGTGCTTCGTCAACTTCAGCATCGTGGCCAACACCTGCCAATTTAAGCATTCTATCGTGTTCTTGTTTGTGTACACTGCTCGGAGGATCTATTTTGCGAGCCGCCATAACTACACGTTGCATATCTCTAGGATTTGCACCTGGAAATTGTTTCATTAGTTTTGTTTCTAAATCGGTTACGCCGCGGGTAAAATTATGTTCTTCTTTATTGTAGAAGCCGCTGGCAAATGCCATCATATCCTCAAAACTATCTCCGGCAGGTTCGGCTGGCGGAGCAATTTCTTTGGCCGCTGGATCTTCTGGATCCATGCCAAGTTCTAACATAACATCGTGCAACGTCTTGTTGCCAATCTTAGTATCTGATTTAGCACCTTTCTTTAATGCTAGTTGTGCTAATGCTCTTGCACGATCCATACCTTTGCCTGCTTGTGCTGGCTTTTTAAAAGTTTGTTTATGTTTATCGGCATCTTGTTCGGCTTTATCTTTGTACCACGGAGCAACATCATCGCTTTCTGCCATCGGAGCGGGTGGAGGAGGTACAGGAGCGGCTTCTTCGCCTTCTGGTGGAGGAGGTACAGGAGCGGCTTCTTCGCCTTCTGGTGGAGGAGGTACAGGAGCGGCTTCTTTGCCTTCTGGTGGAGGAGGTACAGGAGCGGCTTCTTCGCCAGCACCAGATGCGTTATAATCAGCAAACAATTCGTTAGCTAGATCTGGATCTTTTTGATCCAACCATGCTTTTACAACTGGCCATGCATCAACGTTGCCACTGGTCTTATCTAATATATCTAGTAGCTCATCATCATTGATAAAGTTACCAACAACGCTGGATTGATTTAAATCGCCTTTTAGTTCACCCTTGGCAATTTCGTCTTTAAGTTCTTGTACTGCATCTTGATTACCATGAAGAACATCAGCACCTTGTGTTTCTGCAACAATGGTGTCTAGAAAATTTTCAAATTGATCTTCCGGAGATTCGGATACTTTTTTTGCTTTCTTTTTAGCAATAGCAATAGCGGCTTGTTGTGCTGGGCTACCTGCTTCATCTAATAAATCATCTGGATCTAATTCTTTAGTTGGAATTTCACTTTCGTCTACTAGTTTATAAATGTACGGGAACACATCTTTTAATTCTTCTTTGAAGCTACGCACTGTTAAACGGTCAACCCAATCTAACATAATTTCTTCTGGGATTTCTTTAGCTTCGTAAGGACTAAAACTTTCTGCAAATGTTTCGTAGTGTTTAGATTGTTGTAACTGATGAATTTCTTTTTTAACTTGATCAATACGTTCAATAACTTTATCGTTAACTGCGCTCATTGATTCTGATACAACTGGAGTACGGCTAACATAACCTTTAAACATGCGCAATTTACTTAGTTCTTCGCTTAGACTAACAACGTGTTGACCAATAGCATCGTAAGGATTGCCACCATGAGCAATATGCTGAGCCATTGCGCGAGCACCATTTAAATGACGTACTGGATAACGGAAACGTTCGCCGCCTGCGTTTTCAATATAGATTGCATCAATGTGCATTGTACGTCCTGCGGCCAAGTCGTAATTAACAGGTTTGCTGTGGCGAACAACAATACGAGTTTCTCCTAGGTCCTGGTAACTCACTTTTGAGGTACCCCACATTTTACTTTCCGTCATTGGTTCTTCTCCGCGTTTTGCATGGAATTCGTAATCTCTTTTATCTAAACTACTCTTGCCCATATTGTTAATTTCGTATTTTAACATGTGTGATCTAGCAAAATTTCTAAAACTTTTGATAAATTTATATGCACCGTGCTCAGTAGTTTCTTCTTCATCGTTGGTTAAATCTCCGCTGATTTGAATTACTATGCCATCTTCTGCATCTAAATTAATAGATATAGTTCCTAGTGCTTCACCGCCTTCTTTGTATTCAAATTCAAAGAAACGGGCTTTTGGAATGTCTTCTTTTTTGCTCAATACTTGGGCTTTTTCATCCGCCATTTTAATGTCGGGGAAGCGTGTTTGTATTTTGCCGTACAGCTCTTTTGCTACTTGATCTAAATTTGGTTCCATATGATATTTATCACAGCCCTGATATAAAAATAGGCATCGGAGGTTCGTAATCTTCTTGGAATTCGTCACCTGTACTGATGCTGTCAAACACCCTAATGTCCCAATCTGCTAGTACTGCACTTAAACGTACAATCAATAACAAGCTGGAAACTAGGTCGTCGTGTAGTCCTACTTTAGCTTTAAAAGTAGTACCGTGGGCTATAAACCCTTTAAGTTCGCTGATAGTTTGCTTACTAAAAATCTTCATTTTATCTGTTTCAATTAAGAATTTCAAGCGGGCGCAAGCTGAAATCTTGTTGCCAAATGTAGTATTAAATCCTTTGCGGAATTTACGTACATTGCCCTTACGCACAGGTTCGCTAACAAATAATCCAGGAAAACTTTCCTCTCCCTGGTCAGCAATACAAATCAATGCACTTTCTCCTACTGTGTTGTTTTCCACACTCCAGTATATACTGTTATTGTTATTTTCGCCTATCTTCTCTTGAATATACCTTAAAATTTCACGCAATATTCTAACTTGCCCTTCTACCGGAGTAATATTATGTTGCCATTCGCCTATCTGTGTAAAGCTAGGCAATTCAAATACCTGTATTGCGCCAAAGTCGCCGCCTGTTCCTAAGCTGGGATCTAGTGCAATAGCGTATAAGTGGCCGGGTTCAGGTTCTTTGTACCATCGAACTTGTCCCATTTTGTGTTTAGGATCTCGGCCTACCAGCTCTGCTAGTTTTAGACTGCTGATAAGTGTTTCATCATAAACTAAGAATTCGCAACCATATTCACGTCGGAATCGTTCTTCGCCAATACGACCCATTTCAACTCGTTTCCATTCGTCATCTCGATCCGGATGTTCGTACCACTCAGCACGGAATCCATGAAATCCGTTGCGGCCAAGCCCGTTTGTTTTTTCGTTACCGTACTCGTCAAACAGGTCTTTACTTTCTTTCCAGATAAGTGCAAATGTATCTTCGTCTGAGTTTGGAGTTGATGTAATAATCGCACGTCCACCAGTTGCTAGTGTTGGCGATATTGAAGTCCAAAATTCTTCAGCAATGTTAGGTTGTACGAAAGCAAACTCATCGCAATATAGTAAGGATATGGACATACCACGACCGGTGTTGCCAGTAGTAGTAGCTGAAACAATTCGTGATCCGTTGTCAAAATCTATACTCCCTTTATTGTAACTTACTACACCGCATCTAATATGATCTGGACATAGTTCGTATCCATAGCGGATACGTTGCATAATTTCTTGAGCGCCTGTGTATTTGTGCGCGGCCACAAGAATAGTTTGATCTGGGTGAAACATAGCAAACCACAACAGGTATGCTGACGCACAAGTTGTCTTGCCACTTTGACGCGGTAGCATGTTAATGTTAAATCGAAAATCATGATAAGCATTTAACAGTCGTTCTTGATAGTTATACGGTTCAAATTTTACCTTACCTTTAACAGGATGTTGAATGTGAAAGAAGTTCTTAGAGAAGTGATGATATCCTGCTTCGGGGTCGGAACACATTAACAAATCGTTGATTTGCTCTTCCGTGAATCGTTCTTGCTTATGCGCTTTTTTAGTTAAGACGCCGTCTAATGATTTTGCCATAACGTTATTTACATAAAAAAAAGGCTCCGAAGAGCCTTTTTTGATACTGCTGACGAATTATTTGCTTTCTCTTAATTTAACTTGCTTATATAACTGAGCTAGGCGTCCTTGCAAGCCTTCTTTCATAGCTAAAGGATTATCACCATTACGATACCCGTGTTTAGTCATGCGTTGTGGTTCATCGGCGCCTTGTGCCAAAGTTTTAGTCATGTAGTTTGTGCTTTGATATTTGGTATTTGGACGATTTGCAAATTCTTCAGACGTAAGTGCTTCTTCTCCACCGCTGTCTGGCATTGCTGAATCTGTATCTGACGGCATTGGCATGTCGTCCTCGTCTGTTACCTTATCAGACCCAAATACTTTAGATGGATCCTTACCTAAAGCGTGTGCTAGACCAACTGCTTGTACTACAGGTGCAATTGCATGTTGAATTCTTGGATCAATTCCTTTGCCGCCTTGTGCTTGTGCATCTAATTCAGCCTCCGGTTCATCAAAACTAGCTTCTGGCTCTTCTTCGCCACCAAATACAATTTCTTCTGGGCCTTCTTCATCACTAAATTCAGGTTCAATTTCTATTTCACCGCCCATCATGCTGTCATCTGTATCAGGCTCTAAATCTAAATGCATATCTGACGGAGTAATATCAACAATAGAAGGACTACTGCTGTGTTGTGTAACACCGTCTTCAATATTTTGTAACACTTGCATCAAATCACGAATACCGCCTTTGCCAGTAGCGTTCATGCTAACATTCATGCTAACAGTGTCTTGTTGCGGCATTGGTGTTGGCATATGGCCACCCATCATATCCCCGCATTCAGCTACTGCACCTTCATCAATCCTACGTATTTTTCTTGCTAATTCTTGAAAGTTCATTTTGCTTTTCCTTTGCCACTAATAGGACCTGTTGATGCAGGACTATTAGTCTCTTGCATAGGCTGGGCGGTTGCTTGTTTACCTTTAACAAATAACTGGTCATTTATGCCAGTTACTTCTTCTAAATCATGTTTATTTGCATTTAAATCTTTCAAGAAACTCATTGCACGTTTTTCACCAACTAGTTCTTGTGCGCCTGGAATTTGTTCTAGCTCAGGGGTATTTAATAAAGATTTCTTGCCGTCTGGAACTCTCATGCTAGATGCATTTAATACTGCTTCTGCTTCTTCGCTCAGTGTACGAACTAAAATTTTACTTTCATTAACACGTATAGCTTGTGCAAGTGCTTCTTTAACTACTTGACTTGTTGTTGGGTAATTCAATGCTACTTCAAATACCGAAACTTCACTAAACTTAACATTGGGAAAATCAATTGGACTTTCTTGGATAGGTGTACGCTTAGGCTTGCTGATGCTTTGTACATCAAACTTGTCTAATCCAAGTTTAACATCGTTTTCAAATCCTGGTGGCAAATCGCCGGCAATTTTGACCTTAAATTCGTAGATCTTTTTGCTTTCTGTTAAGTATTCTTTAAATGATTTCATAGTGGTTTCCATCTAGTATTTATTTCATTTTCTTTAATTTTTCAATCAAGCTATTGCGGTCCGTTATAATAACTCCATCGCCCTGTAAGCTGATTCCTTCGTCACTATTTGCAGAATCTTGATCCAATTTCTGTTTCTTAAGTTGTAACTCTATCATCTTAAGTTTTTTGTCAATTTTGGCCGATTTAGCATCAATTGCGTTTTTAAGCATGCCGCCAGCTACTTCAAAAATCCTACTGCTGTAACGTGCTTCAACATTCATGCCTAAATCCATTAAATCATCGTAAGCATCTGTAGCCCGCTGTGCTAGTGCATCAAATTCAGAATCTGCCGCATCACCTAGACCTTTTACTGCTGGTAAACTAGCTGAAATTTTATCAAACTCTTCCATGCTACGTAGGAACGGCTGTGGATCAACTGGTGTAGCACGAATTTCTTCAGCTTTTACAAGTTTTTTACTTTCCGGCAAATTTAGTATCTCTTCAAGTTTCTTCATAATATTACTTATGCGTTGCCTTGGTGGAATAAATCATTTTCATTTAATACACGAAACTTAATTCCCTGCTGTTTACACCAAGCATTAGCACTGGCCCATTTGGCTTGATTTTTAATATATTGTGCTTGATTATATTTGTTCTTACCTACACGTTCTAAAATCATCTGACTTGCAGGTTTGACTTCGATTAATTCAACAAGCATTGTACCTTTTTTATCTACATATTGTATAAAAAAATCTGGGACATAAACTGTCTGCTTACCAGTCAACGGATCTCTATACGGTATTTTAACAGCTTCGCTAGCCCATTTTTGTATACTAACATTAGTGTCACAAAATCTCATAAAACTCAATTCCCAACTACTACGGTACGTTGGAGTAGTAAGGCCAACATACTTTTCAGGATGGGTCATTGTAAATTTACCCTTGGCAAACTTTAAACTCATAACAATATATTACGTGCTTCGTAAGGGTTTTCTATATTAGCCACTCGATACCCTAATAAACTAGTATTTTCTCTATATCCATTTAGTATCTGAGCTACTACCTGACTCATTTGTAAATCAGTTAAACTTTTCATAGTATCTAATATCTGAAATACATCTACGTTGTCAATACGTGCTTGATTCAGCAGTACTATTGCAGTACTACGTGCGCCGTCTTCGTTAAAATCTCTTTTAAGAAAAAAACTAACAACTGCATCTATCTGAGCGGCTGGAAAACTAACAGACTTGGTGTAAAATTTGTCAAAGAATTGTTTGACTGGTTCAGCACTATCATTAGATAGATGTGGTGTTGGTAAGTTAATTGCGTTCATTTATGCCCTTGTATTTCGTTGTTTGGCTACAGTTTTGTTACTTGCAGTGGTTGTTGTGCCTGCAAAAGTAACACCTGTACTATTGGTACTTTGGGTATTGGTAGCAGTTAAATTCACTGCATTGGTAGTATCTGTTGTAGGAGTTTTAGTATTTTGGTAGTTATTTACTGTTTGTATAGCATTGTTAATAATGCTTGATTTATTATTAGGGATGGTATTAATATCTTCCAATGATGCAGTGGTGCTAATGTCAGCTATTGTAGCATTGGTTTGTCCTGCATGGGTTAACGGACTTGGTGTTTGGTCGTAATTTTGTAAACCAAAACCTTCTGGAGTACCTGCTTCAATTTTTCCGTTGCCGTACTCTACAGCTTCATATTGTATGGTACAATCGTTGTCGTGCGTTTCTTTACCAGCATAGTCTAATCCATTATGATTCCAGCCAGTAAAAATAGGATTAATTAATTTATAACTAACATATTGACCCTGTGCTAGTTGATAAATTGTAATATGATCAAAAAACGGTGCGTTAGAACCGTTGTCTAAACCGTATGATGTTCTGATATAATTGAATTTTTTTATTGCTGTGCGATTAAACGCACCAGGAACACTGGCACTTAACGGATCTGCATAATAATAACTATAATAATTTTGCCAAAGTTGATTAATTAATCCCAAATTATCATCATGGAATTTAAGTGTGATTGCTTCATACGCAATTTTTTGTTGAATATTTTTCTTGCGATTATATTGATTAGCAACATCTGAAGTTACAGTAAATTTAGGCAAACTTACGCTTTTAACTAGCATGTTAATTTGCGTACTATATGTTGTTCCAAGTGATATATTTTTTAACGTAGTTTTATTAATCTGAAATACCACGTGGAATAGGAACTTTTGTTTAGGACCGTAAATTTGATTACTGTCCGTGAACATACGGGCGGCGTGTTGCCAATCTCGTAAGGTCGCAGTGCCCGAGTTATTTGCAAGAAGTTTATTGTTTTGATTGGCCATGTAAATATTTAGCCATTAAAAAACCCGCCTTAGCGGGTTTTTATTATCTACCGCCGCCAGTTGCTAGCGTGCCGCCTACTGTTGGTCTAATATTTACAGCTGATCCAACACCCGAACCGCTTGGTGTTTGTACAGCATTATCCATTTGTAGTGTCAATGTAATTTCTGCAGGACCTTGTTGACTATAATCTAATGCTTCATAGTTAACTTGTTGAACATAAACGCCATAACATTCCCATGTTTCAAGCACGTTAACTGTACTTCCGCCATTGCCGCCGTCAAGCATTTCAATACGTAATACAAACTTATAATCTAAACCACTTGCCGCGCTAGATTGCTCATAGAAATCAAACTGTTTCTGCATTTGTTCGCCAACTAATTTGCTAACAGCACCTGTGCTGTCATCACGTAGTTTAACTGTAATTGTTTGCCATTTTGGTTTACCTGCATAATGAATCTGGCTGTTGTAAATGTGAATAGTTTGATCTTCAAACTGCACATTAGGACGAGCGGCAGATATCACTTGCTTTGTTAGCTCAGTTGTAGGTGTGCTAACGCCAAAGTTTTCAAATGACAGACGGAATCTGTACTTGAGCTTTGGCATCAACATGCCTTGCGATGTTGCGCTTTGATCTGATGCTAATGGTACTGTAAAATTAGCTAATGTTGCGATTGCCATGTGTTTTCTCCGTTATTGTCCAAGACCTTTGATAGCGCCAGTATTTTCAAGTCTTAATGGAATGTAAATAAATTCTGCCGCTTTAACTGGTTCAATCGCTACATCAAGATATAGTTCGCTACGATCGATACGAGCTGGTGTGTTATTAGTTCCGTCACAAACTACTAGATAGTCATAGATAGCACGTTGACCCACTAATTCTAACAATAGGCTTTCTGCGGCTTGTTTAATTTCGTTACGTGTAACTGTATCGTTCGGTTCAAATACATATGGTTTAGCCAACTGACTAAACTGTCTACGTAGATATACAACTAAACGAGCTACGTTGATACGATCTAAACTACTTGCGGCCAATTGACGTGTGTATTGTCCATAAGCAACTAATCCAGCACCACTAATAAACGTAATTGGGTTAACATGTATGCTAGCCAATGTATCGCGTTGCCCAGTGTTCAATGCTACTGATTGGAATTCTCCAGTTTGTGCATCTACATAACCTACTGCACTTGCGTTGGTAATACCGCCACGGCGTGTTCCAGCCGGGGCAAACCATGGATACGAAACGTTGTCGCTTAGAGCAATAGTACGTAACATCATGTGACTTGGAGGAACAACAATGTTGTTGCCTAAGTTGTCACTTGAATAACCCCATGGATAGTAGAAAGCGCAATACGGATCTGTACTTACTAGGCCGTCTTCATTGTTATCAACTGCACCTTTACTGTTATTTCCCCAGTTACTTAAACTTGTAGCATCGCTTGACAAGCGAGCTGGTGTGTCTGCAACGATGAAACTGGCCAATGATCTGTCATAATTCAATGCAATTAATTCGTTAACTGTTTCAGGATATCCTGGGCAAGCTAACAAGTTATACAATAATGAATCTTCATCGCGAATAGCTTGATTGCTGTTAATTAATGCTTGTAATGCTTGTGTAACTACAGCACGTTGAGCCTTACGTCCAAATGTACCTGCGCCGTTTGGCTGATTTGCCGCAATGCTTACCCAGCGATGTGGATAATAATTTGCTTGATCAGTGCCTGCTGGCGCTGATTGACGATAATTTTTAACTGTGATATCAATATAATTTTGTTTAAATTGTTTTACGTTAAATGTACTGCGACGAGTATTCCATAACAACATACCTGTTGGGTATAGTAACGGATCCGGAGCATCAAAGTCAACATAAGAACTAGTTAGTAGTTCTACGATAGATCCTTGCGGAGCAATAGTAGCTGATCCACCACTTGTGCCTTGACGAGCATCAGCAAATACAATACCAAGTTCGCTTGTTTGGTCACTGGTATCAATCTGTACCCACTTTTTAGTACTAGCATTATAACGCCACATTGTTGGGTAATTTTCTAAATCGCTAGTATCAATCCATAAGTCTCCAGTTACCAGTGCTGTTGAGCCGTCTGTTTGAATAGTTGGCTTAGTAGAACTAATAATTGGACCTTTAGCATCAGCAGTTGATACCACATTTTTGTATCCAGTCCATGCAGATCCAGTGTTAATAAGAATATCAACTTCGGAAACACTTGCATTATACCAAATAGCACCATCAGCTGTTGTTGTCGATGGAGGAGTTGCGCCAGTTGTTAAACCAGCCGCTAGTAATGAAACTGCTTTCCAGTTACTTGCTATACCAAATGCATACGTTGTGTCGCCTGCAGGTGACGCATACAAGTTCACTGTTGTACCAGCGGTAAACAAATTACCCAATGGTGTTGCAGTACCGTTAGCAAAACGAATATCGCCGCCTAGTTTATGATTAATTAAAATTTGGTTACTTGAATTAACACTAGCAGTGATATTTACAAAACCAGCTGAGTTAATTAGTCCAGCAATAGTAGTGGCATCAGCAGTTGTTCCAGTCCCTGTAAAACTAATTGTTTTAGCACTGCTTAAACTTGCACTACTTATTAAACTTTCAACCATACTAAATGTATAAGCAGTTGCATTTGTAAATGTACTTGTTCCAACAATGCTACTTGTAATTGTTGTAGGGCCTACATTAACACGAGTATACAAGTTAAATGTTGCCAGTGCTGGTACTCCACGTTGAGCGGCTGTACCTGAACTTGATTGTGATGCTTCCCAGAATGTTTGTTCAGCATCATTAAATTTAACGTATGCTGTGCCTACTGGAAGATTTGTTCCACCGCCAGCAATATCTAAATTATACAATGCTGTTTGATTATTTGCGTACAACGGTGAATTTATTAAAGCAAACGAATTTGTAGTTGTGCTATAATTATACACAGTATAACTTGCGCCTAAATTAGCGTCCGTAGTTTTAACCCATACAGATCCAGTTGGACGACCGCCACTGTTTGTATCACTATTTGTAGCTTTGAACAATGGAACGCTAGTATGCGGACTCATCGCCAATGCAGGTGCATAATAGTCGCCTTCGATAATGCCTAGTGAACTAACTGTTGCTGGTGTACTCACTGGAGTTATTGGAGGTGTGGCGCCGCCTGTACTACTAATATTAATTTTATTAATGGTACCGTCTGTAAATAATTGCAATTCTCCGCTTGGGCCCACTGCGGCTGTTAAGCCTTGAACTACCGGACTACCGTTGTTATTAATAGTGGTCACTATTGCACTAACTGAAGCAATTTGTGTTCCAGTAAGCGGCAACTGTGATTCAGTCTCTAGACCAACCATAGATCCTGAACCAACTGTTAATTGTTTAGGTTCTTGGGCATAGTTAACTCCACCAGCAGTTACAACTGAAGCACTGATACTAAAATTATTACCATTAGTCTGAACCACATAGTAAGGAGTACCTAGTGTAATGCCACCAATAGCAGTTTGACTCAAACCAGTAACAGGGTTTAGTGATGGAAAAGTGATTGCATCTCCTGGAACTAAACCGCTAGCCGCAGTAGATGTAAACACGTTGGTTGCTGTGCTTGTAACTTGTACTGTAGCTGTACCAGTTGTACCAAACGAAATTGCTGTTCCGCCTTTGGTTGCACTAATTGAAAAAGTTCCTGAAGTAACACCGGCAATTACATAAAAATATGTATAATTTTTTGTACTGTTTGCAGTTGTAATTGCTGTTTGGATGCCACCTGATGCGGCACTAAAATAAACAATATCGCCCACAGCTAAACCGTTTGTTCCACTATTTGTAAGTGTAGTAGTACTTGCGGCTGTAACAGTTACGTTAGTAATGTTAGCCACACTAGCAGTAACAGTAGCTGATTGAGCTCCTGTTGGGCTTGTTTTAATCAAAATTGTTGCGGCTGTATCAATAGCAGTTGGAGCAGAGCCTGATATAGTTGGCCAAGATTTTGTCCATAAATTACTACCAACTTGTACCCATGTACCTTGATAATTTTTAAAGAATAATTTATATGGAGATGCTGTTGTTACAAGAGCATAACTGCCAATGGCTCCGATACTTGCTAGTGGATTGCCACCGCTTGTGCCGCCAACTTGTTGATTAGTGGCGCTGATAATTATTGGGGTTTTGTTTGTAAATGATTGGGCTACATCGCCGGATGACGGAGTTTGCTTGGTGCCGTTCCATTCAAAAATACCATATACAGAATCTGCTGTGTCAAACCACCATGCACCGTTCACTGGAGCGCCTGCTGGGGCTGTGGTTTTTGGAGCCAATGCTCCTAAATCTACGTCTGCACGTACCACGTATGCGCGACTGCTAACTCCAAGATAGCTATAAGCCGCTTGAAGCCCATATTCATTCTTTTCACCAGCATGAACTGGGTTGTTGCTAGCATCTGTTTCAAACATAGGTGTACCAAAAGTACTGCCTAAATCCATCTGGCTAGTCATCAAATAGACTTTGCCTGCATTTGCTTTTAGTGTTCCTGGTGCTGTACCAGTACCTGCTGAGTTTGCTTTATCTTGCTCAGTTGCTACGATAATTAAAGGTGTTGTACCTGGTGCGGCAGGAGTATAGAAACTTTCGTCTATTACAGTAACCGCTACGCCTGGGCTGTTTAATTGTGCCATTGTTTAACTCTCCGGTGAATACAAGTTCAATTGTATTTATAGATTAATTACAAATTTGAGCTAGTATACAGCCAGAAAAAGGCACAGAAAAGGCTTAAATAAAATATGAGACCATTATGTACATGCGGCCGTGGCCCTGTAGCTGTTAATTATTATAAAGAAGGTGTAGCACACTATAGAAAAGTGTGCGGTGCTTGTCTACGAGGAGTAAGAATAGCACGTTGGCAACATGCTGGCTATAAATTAAAAACTACTTGCGACAAGTGTGGATTTAAATCACTGCATAAAGAAGTGTTCACGGTGTTTCACGTAGATGGTGATTTAAACAATTGCCGACATACTAATCTTAAAACAGTATGTGCTAATTGTCAGAGAGTGTTACATAAGGAAGGGATTCAATGGAGGCAAGGGGATCTTGTACCAGACCTCTAACTTGTTCAAACAGGTCGTCAATGGTGCCGTTGTTATCTAATTCAGCATCAAATTTAGTACCAACCCAAGCAGTTTCGCTAGCATGAATGCCTACTTTTTCTAGCTTTGATTTGCTAGTTGCCCATGTAAAGTTAGCTACATCTCCTGCGTTTGCGCTAACTGCCCAGTCGTACCACTCAGGTAATTCACCACGTTTGACCCATACAATGATTCCACCGGCATCTTTAATGGACTTAATCTCGTTAGGAAAGCGGCAGTCGCTGATAACAATGTCATCGGTACTATTACGAAGTTTATTTTCTAGGCTAGCAATCCAAATGTCATCGTGAAATGCTCGACGACATACTTCAGTACCCCATAGCTGAAGCATTAATCTAGGAGTGAGGTCGGGCATGCCTAATCGTGTGCTCCACCATGGGTCCACTTGCTCTCGCCATTCACGTGCTTGTTTGGTGCGGCCTTCCAGCATGGTTCTGTCCCAGCCAAACACATGGGCAACAGCATCTTTTAAACTATTGGCAAAACTTTCACGTCTAAATTCATGGAAATTTGTAAGATAATCAGCAACTGTGTCCTTGCCAGATCCGATAAAACCGCATACGCCAATAATCATAGAAGTCTCCTAATGAACTACTAGTATATAACAGTTTTATTACAGAGTCAAGAGTTTTTTAGCCAATAACAAAGGTCATTGGGGTGCCGCCAGGGATCATATCTCCAATATCTTTTTCTAATTGAGTGATTTCTGTGGTGCCTTCTGTCTTAAGTGCGGCGCCATTTAGTTGAATGCCGCTACTTGGGCCGGCAATCTGTCCAAATTTACTGCGAGCTTCGCCTAACATTAGTTTACAAACAGCCAATGTATAATCATACAACCATTGTTTGGCGTAGATATCTTGTAGCAGTACAAAATCCGGTCGATAATTTTGTGTTTTTAACATAACCTGTTCGCCTGTGGCAAACGGACGTTGTAAAAGTGTCAGCATGTGTTTAGTTGGATTCCAATTAAACTCTATAAAACTGCCAAACATACGACCTATTAGTTTTTGATAACCTGCATATAATTCATAAGTGGCAAGCCCACCCAACTGGCTACCATTCATTAAGTAGGTATTTGTATAAGCCAAGTTAAACGGTTCAAACAATGTGCCACCTGCACCCATACCTGTTCTACTTCCAATACTTCTGCGAAATGCGCTTTGTACTAGGATAACTTCATCAGGTAATCTGTACTCGTTTTGATCTACTGTTAGTTCGATAAACAAATAACTTTCTTCTACAGCATTGCTACTGCGTTGGCGTAACTTAGTTATAGCACGATTCAGTGCTGTTTCGTAATGTTTAGGATCAAGTTCTACTTCGATCATGCCGTCACCCAGCATATCTCGCACGTAATCGAACACTTTATTTCGCTCTAATAAGCTGGTACTAACAGATGTATCTGACATAATTGGATTCTCCACTCATATTTATCTTACGATAAATATCATATGCCAAGACTATCACTGTATAAACCCGAACGTGGGCAAGATTATAAATTTATGGATCGCCAGATTTCTGAAATGTTTCAGGTTGGCGGTACAGACGTATACTTGCACAAATATATAGGTACGCAAACTACCGATTCTAACGGTAATATAACCGCTAAAGATTTTACCCAAATCCAAGATTTATTGCTGTTGGAAAATCGCGATAGAAAATACGATTCCAGTGTGTATAAACTTCGTGGAATTTATAATGTACAAAACGTAGATTTTAATTTAAGCCAATTTGGCTTGTTCATTGATAACGATACGCTGTACATGACTGTACACATTAACGATTTTATCAAATATATTGGTCGTAAACCCATGAGCGGAGATGTAATTGAGTTACCACACTTGCGTGACGAGTTTGCATTTAACGATTATGATGTAAGTTTACCTCGTTATTATGTAATTGAAGATGTAGGCCGTGCTAGCGAAGGTTTTAGTGCTACGTGGTACCCGCATTTGTATAGACTTAAAGTTAAAAAAATTGTTGATAGTCAACAATATAAAGATATTTTTGCACAGCCAATTAGCGAAGGTAGTTCAACTACATTACAAGATTTGCTTAGTACCCGTGCTAAAGATTTACAAGTTAATCAAGGAATACTAGACGAAGCTGAAGCTAATGCGCCACTAAGCGGATACGAAACTCGACAATTCTTTACACTTGCTGTTGACCCGTCAACAGGAAAAAGTGTTATTAATCAGACTGCGGACATTACCAACGAAGATGGAAGTATTGATACTGTGACTGCGGATGCAATTGCCGCGGTGCCTGTACGTCCTGGATATACTGGATACTTGTTAGGCGACGGAGTTCCAACAAATGGATCAACATTTGGTTCAGGTATACAATTTCCAGCAACAGCATATCAAGATGATTTTTATTTAAGGACAGATTTTATGCCCAATAGATTGTTCCGCTTTGACGGTACAAGATGGATTAAAGTTGAAGATGCAGTTCGTCAAACGATGACAAATACTAATACTCGAAATACATTAAAAACTAGCTTTATTAATAATACAAATACTACTACCGTTGCCGGTGAAACATTCCCAGAACGTCAGTCGCTTAGTGAAGCACTTAAACCAAGGGCAGATTTATAATGCAATTTTTTTACGATAAACAAATACGCAGATATCTTGTACAGATAATCCGTGTGTTTAGTAACTTTACTGTCAAGTACGGTGATAACACTTTGCACCAGGTTCCGGTAATGTATGGAGATCCTGACAGACAAGCCGCTACTATACTAAGACAAAATAGTGAAAATGTAGTACAAGCAGTGCCGCGCATTGCTGTTCACATTACTGGTTTACAATTAGATCGTAGTAGATTAGGCGATCCTAGTTATGTAGGCAAAATGCATTTTAGAGAACGTGATGTTAATGGCAACGAATATACAAGTGGCCAAGGACGTCAGTATACGGTTGAGCGATTGATGCCAACTCCATTTAAATTAAGTGTAAAAGTTGATATATGGGCTAGTAGCACTGAACAAAAATTACAAATTATGGAACAAATATTAGTTTTGTTTAATCCTAGTTTAGAATTACAAACCACAGACAACTATATTGACTGGACTAGCCTTAGTGTACTAGATTTAACTGAACTTGCATGGTCAAGTCGTAGTGTTCCTGTTGGAAATGACAGTCCAATTGATATTGCAACACTAACTTTAGAAAGTCCTATCTGGATTAGCCCGCCTGTTAAGGTTAAAAAACTTGGTGTCATTACAAACATTATTACCAGCATTTATGATGGTGTTGGAACAGAAAATTATGGATACATTGACGGGCTAGGTGTTGATAATAGTGGCAATGGGCCAACACTTGGTTCAATACTAAGCACACAGTCCACTAGTATTAGTGGAGGTTTTGGTATATTAGCTATAAATGGTCAAGTGCAACTATTAAATCCCGGCGAAAATTCTACAGCAGATAACAATCAATTGGATATTCCAGCTAAACAGGGGACTCCAGTTGACTGGTTAGCACTACTAGATCAATATCCAGGAAAGTACATTGCTGGCGCTGGGCACATTTATTTGATTCAACCAACAGGTTATGAAGTATCTGGTACATTTACAGTTAATGCACTAGACTCAACACTGCTAACAGTTACTTGGAATACTGATACGTATCCGGGAAATACTACTATTACTAGTTCGTATCGTGCTAGTCCTGGAACTTTTGATGCAATTATTAACCCGTTAACATTTAATCCCGTGGACAATACACCTGTAGCCGGCAAACGTTACTTGTTAGTAGACGACATAGGCAATGCACAAACAAATACAGCCGGTAATAATGCAACGGCTTGGGGCACGTTAGTTGCCAAAGCTAACGATATTATAGAATATAACGGAACTATATGGACTGTTGTGTTTGATGCGGCTCAGAATGAAGACAACTTGATCTATCAAACGAATATATACACTGGAGTTCAATACAAATGGAACGGAGTTTCATGGGTTAAGAGCTTTGAAGGCGAATATAGGGCAGGTGCATGGAGACTAGTACTTTAAGAGATCGTATTGTTTGTAGCGGCGCATTAATATACGCTAGAAATACTCACAGATTTTTATTATTACAAAAAGCCACAGGTAAACATACTGGCACGTGGGGGCTTGTAGGTGGTACAACCATCGAAGGTGAAAATCCATGGCAAGGTTTACAACGTGAAATTACCGAAGAAATTGGTAGTATTTCCAATATTAAGAAAACACTACCCTTAGAAACGTTTGTTAGCAATGATCATGTGTTTCACTTTCACACATACCTGTGTGTAGTTGAAGATGAATTTGTTCCAGTACTAAGTACAGAACATAATGGATGGGCATGGTGCGCAATGGATAACGCTCCTAAACCACTGCATCAAGGGCTACGAACTAGCTTTACTAATCGTGCTATACGCACAAAACTTCAAACTGTATTTGATATTATAGAACTAATTTAACCTGTTCTAAAAATAATATGTATTCCGTAAGGACTTTGTATTGGTTCTGGAGAAAGTTCGCCTACTTTTGTAACCATACACGCTACCCATATCTCAGGTGTAATTTCGTGTTGTTGAAACCATCCTAAATCGCCAGTTCCAAACGGAGTTGCTACACATGCGCTGTGACCTCTAACTGCCTGAGACCATGTCATGGTCCCTTTTTGTAATTCTCCAAGCAATAACTTTGCTTCTGCTAGGGCAAATGCCAATCCCCTAGTATGGGTACTTGGTTTGGCACCTTCCCAGCTTATTAAAACATGCGAACATCGCATTTTATCAGGTACTTTAGACATAATTAAAATTCAACCGAGTTAAAATCAGCATCTTTTAAGTGAGCTGTATCAAAAATATCAAACGCCATGGATACACGTTTGCCTTCTTCAGTATGACTATTTACACTATGAAATATATAACTAGGGAAAAAAGTTACGCCTCCTTTTACATTAGGCATATCATACTGTATAATATCAAATGGATTATAATAACTAGTTACTGTTTTGTAATCGTCAAAATGCATATTTCCGCTTAGATAGGAAAAATGATAGCCGCCGTGATTGTGCCGTTTAATGTCTTGTCCAGGTCTAACAACGTTCGCCCACGAGTATATACTGCATTTACGATCTTCTGTTTTTAATTCTTTCATAAAATTTGAATATTCACTACGCAAAAATTTAAAAAATCTTTGAAATTCTGGAATTTCTTGAGTTTCTGTAAATAAATTAAATTTTGAATATTGTGCTGTTAGACTGTTATCGCCTAATCCAGTGCCACCATCTCCGCCTCGGCTAGATGTATCAGCATATTTGTCAATAATCCGTTGTTCATTGTTGATAATCCACTCTCGCATAAAATCAACTTCGTCTAATTTTTCATATTTGGCAGTCCAGAATGCAAAATTCCAAGCCGGGGCGAATTCAGTTAGTGGTGCCATACTACGTTGTATATGTAACATTATTGTTCTGGCTCTAAAATAAAATTAATAACTAGTCGTTGACGATTAGTCACAGGACACGAACTAGCGTGTAATTGGTTACTAGGAATTAAAAATGCACTGCCTTGTTTTGGCTGTATTCTTTCAATTATTTTTAAATTATTAAATCCTTGGTCTATGGTTTTGTCAAATAAAATAGTATCCCCATCGCTGTTATTAATGTAATATATTAAACTTATACATCCAGATTCCACAACATCAACGTGCGGAGGATTATATTTTAATTCATTACCATCTCGGGTTAAACAATTGACTTTAATACGTAGTATTCTTCTAATCTTTATACCTGTTTCTTTTTCAAAAAACCATATAATTGGCACAACTGTATGATATAACGGGCTATCTATTTGATTATTATAAATTCCATGGACAAACTGTACACTGTCTAAAATATTTGTATCAGTAATATCATAGTTATTTCCAACATTGCTTGCGCTGTTTGTAAATTGCCAGCCTTTAAAGTTTAAAAACTCTTGTAATAATGTATCGCTATAACTTTTTGGTATAAGATCTACTAATAGTCTATGCATACTAGTCCTTAATTATTAAATGTTTGCGAATTGCTTCGATGGTTTTTACACTATCGTTGTAATAACCTTGTTCAACAGCATTTACAAATTCTAAATCTAGCAAATCTGCATATACCTGATCGCTCCACTGCCCTGTACGCTCAATTAATTTAGTAGTCCTTGGAGAAATATTACAAAACTCATAGACTAAATTTTCTGCTTGCTCGCCTATTAATTCTTTTACCTCATTTCTAGTGTAGGGTGTATTAAATTTAAAATACTCTGTTTCATAAACTGAATGAAACAGTCCTGCAAGACAAAGATATTCAGGTTTGCCTTGTTGTTTTAGAATAGAATATGTACTCCACAAATGATCAAATAATGTTTTATCTAAATGGCCGATATTTCCTGTATGTTCTTTTAATTCAACAATCCAAGGATACATTACTTGTAATTTCCTTCTATAGTAAAATTAGCACTAATGGTAATTCTAGGTCTAGAACTATTATTTGGCAAAACATAATGTTTAATCCAACTTGGAAATATTACAAGTGTTCCGTTAGTTAATTCTGGAATAAATTTCTCATAATTAAATGCATTGAAAATTCTGTTAAGTCCTGATGATTGTACGATAGGAAAATTTGTATTTTCAAAAACTAACTCTCCTCCTGCATTTTTCTCGGTAGGTAAATCTACCATGTATGCGCAAGAAAATGCTCTGTTAGGAAATGCGTGATCGTGAATTTCTTGGTAGCCACCTTGTTCATATACATTTAACCAAACTTCACCGCTACGCACTTGATATTCTGTCATAGGTTGTAATGTATCAAAATACGATTTTATATTTGGGCGGACGGCGTCATAAAATACATCCCACGGTAACTCGTTATTTTTAGGGTTTTGACATGTAGATTTACACTTTGAATATATCCACGGTTCTGTAAAATAGCTGTCATCAGCTATATAAGGTGCCATTGCTTGTTCAATTGCTTCGTAATTTTCAACTTTTCCTACATAAAAATGTGTAGACCAGTCGCTAATTGTTTGTTGTTGGAAGTATGCCATGTTGTATATATCACTATTTTGAACACGGTCAAAAAAAATCGCCCCGAAGAGCGATTTTTTAAAAAGTGTAAGAATTAATTTTCTGACGGATGCGTATAGTGCTCGTCATAATCTGGATAATCAAGGTCCAATGTTGGTGACCAAGGCACTTCAAGTACCTCTACAGTTCCACCGTGGGGTGCGCCCCACTTAATGGCCGCTCTTTCGGCAATTTCGCGAGTCTTATACTTGATAATCTCAACGTAGCCGTCACCATCTGGATCGTGATGTTTCCATTCCTTAACTTTAGGATTCGCTGTTGGACGTTTTAAAGCAAATGGCATGTGTTTTATCTCCTGTTACTATTCTAAATTAGCTGTAAAATCAGCTAAATCGTCAAAGATATAAGTTCTTTCCTTAATATCCTTGTACGCATACTTATTTAGCTCTTTTTCAGTGTCGGCGCCTTGCCCTGTTCGTACTAATATTGGGCGGGCTCCAATTTTTAAGGCCGCTTTTAAGTCTGCAATCGTGTGTCCTACATAAAAACCCTGATTAAATTTAATAGCCTTATCGTATTCTTCGCATCTCTTAAACATGCCTACATTAGGTTTAACAAATGGGTCTTGTTTAGTAGTACCGCTAGAATAATAAATGCCGTCTATGCTTGGGCACCCTGCTTTGCCAAATAAATCTAGCATGTGCGTGTGTATATTTTCTACATCTTGTATAGTCATATGGCCACGGTCTATTCCGCCCTGTGCAGTTATGACTACAATCTTATAACCCATTTGTCGTAATTTAGCAACTGCTTCTATGCTACCTGGAATAGCATTAAACTGTTCAGGGCGTGTTACTGCTGGATGTATAGGCTGATTAATGACTCCATCACGTTCAAATCCAATAACGCATTTGGTTCTAAGTATTGGATTTTTTGGAACTTTAAATTTATCTACACTCATGGCAGGCTCCGGAGATAAGGTATATAATGTGTTGCTACAAGATCATGCACATAAACAGAATAGTGTTCGCTATCTGCTTTTTCTGCTTCTAAATCTTTATTTGTAAATTGAGATACGTAACTAATTGCATCAACATCTGTAATAGTTGTTGATTGTAATTTAGAATAAAATGAATCTGTTTCTTTAGGTATATATTGTCTATTATTAAAGCTCCATAGATACATTTTTGCTTTATTTGCTGTACATAGTGCGTCACATATAAAAATATCTTTAAAATAATCTTGTTGTTCTAAATGTGTTTGTAAATAATGCCACATTTGAATATACATAAACGAAGATTGATTAATGTTAGGTTGTTGTGCAGGGCTAGTATTACGTTTGTACGGGTTGTGTGTGTAATCTACAAATTTTGGACTAGTATACGCCGTCATATATTTGTCTTTTTGTACCATTCCTAAACTATATCTATCTACTAACTCTGTTTTGCGGTCTGTTGATAAGAAAAAATCTAAAGGAAATGTTGCTTTTTCATTTAAATCTGGATTAATAGCCAGCGCAAACCTGCCCCAATATGTTGACTGTATGAATACTTCGTCTATGTCATCATACATTTTAAATGCTTGTGCTAAAAAATTTACATATTCTCTAACTCCGCATCCAGCACTAGCCATAATTACAGTTTGATGTTTTGTTGAATCTGCATATATTTCTGCATAATTATTTTCTTGCCAAATTAATACTTCGCGCGGAACGCCTGTTCCTGCATAATTAGGATTATCATCGGGGTCAATATATCCCATAGTATGACTACAACCTATGAATAACTTTCTACCCATTGTCTTTCTCTACGTTAAAAAAGAAAACTTGTGTTAATCTTCCAGTTTCTTTATTAGTTCCAAATCCAGACATCATACTTCTATGCAATAGTTTACCATTATACATAGCTAGACGATTATAAACATTGCCAATAGCTGTTACTAGTTCAAATCCTTTTCCGGTGTCTGTGTATATACCTGTGCCAGCTTGGTGCGGAGCATCAGGAGTAAGATATAATACTGCGGCAAAGTCTGTTTCATCTTTATGTACCCACGATTCAGCATCTTCTATACATAATTGAAATCTAAAACTATCTTGTACAAATTCTTTAATCTTGCAATTTAAAATTTTTTCAAATTTTCCCTGTATATATGCTTCGTAATCTTTATCGGCACGATCGCTACGCAAACCTGGATACGGACCAGTTGCTTCGAATGGTAAACTTAGTACTGATTTGCGTACTAAATCAGGTTTATCTAAAAAGTCATCTACAACAATAGTATTGATATTCATATAAAAAACATTTGTACTAAACGAGGATTATCTTCTGTAAATGCATTTGCAGGAATATATGGAGTATGCAATATATTTTGTTTATACATTACTAATCTATTAAATTTCATTTCTGCTAGATACAGTTTTTCCCAAAGATTATCGGATTCTTGGACATAGTGATTGTACGCACGTAGATCTGGGTCTATTGTATTCATCAAATCTACTGTTTTCTTTCCTTTGAATTTATAAAATGCTGTGCCGCCAGTACATTCTTCAGGAGTATTTAAATATATACCTATAGCATATCTTGCATCTAACATATTATCAAGATGCGGGGTACGAACTTTACTAAGGGCTTCTTCACTAGTTTGTACGTTTACTAAAAATGTTACATGATCTAAACAATCTTGTATTAACTTATCGTCTATTAAAGCGGCATCTTCTGTATATACTCTATTGATAATTTCTATAAGAAAATTCCCAAAGTGTCCAAAATGGTAAGTGGCTTCTACCCGCGATCCTGGCAGGGCGTGTAATAGCGTTGGAGATCTCGATGCAGGTATTGTTAGCGCAAGTTCTCGAACTTTCTCTGGATGTTTATAAAAATTATCAATAATAACAATCTTTTCATCACCAGCAAGCTCTACTTTTACATTAATTTCTTCAACAGGGCTAAAGAATTCTATTTCTTCTTCTAACGATCTAAATTGCATTATTTTTTTCCATTTTGGAATTGTTATGTCTTATGAATTCTTTATGTGTAATCCATGTATTCTTTTTAGCACCTTCATGCCACAATAACATTTCTTTTTTTGTTTGCTGATCAGATAATCCGTTAGCGTATGACGGACTTAGTTTATATCCCATTTGTACTAACCAACAAATCCAATTAGGGCTAGCAAACATATAGCCAAATCCGTTAACGGGCAAGTTAATATTATCAGTTCTTGACATTTGATTTTCGTAAAATTCTTGTTTTGAAGATTTAATAAATGTTTCACGTACCCAATCCCACAGTTTACCTTCACGTGTAGGATTGGCATAATGCATGCTAACAAAGTCAATACTATCTTCAAAATAATTTTTCATAATATTGTTATAGTATTGTACTTGTCCGTCTGTATATGCATGACTAGCTATGCAAGTAATTAGGTTTTCAATACCTATAATAATTAATGCAACGCCTGTGCTTTCTAATGGTTCAATAAATCCGGCACTAAGTCCAATACTAACTACGTTCTTTTCCCATATATTATTTTTATAATATGGTGTCCAATCGATTACTTTTAAACTATCTTTAGAAATACGATTATCCCAATAATTAACAAAGAATTCTTTAGCTTCTTCAATACTAGTTTGTGTTCTATTAAACACTAATCCTGATCCTATACGAGATTGTACAGGAATATTCCATACCCAACCGTGTTCTACTTGTTCACTAATAACATACGGATGCAATTCTTTATCGATATCGTTATAAGGAACATGCCCGGCAATAGCAGTATCACAAAACAATCTACCTTCTAAATCAACACGATCAGGATTATGATTTAATATTGCTTTAAATCCTGTGCAATCTACATATAAATCTGCAGATATTCGTTGTCCGTTATTAAGAACTAATTCGACTACTTCGTGAGTATCGCTATCGCGCAACACGTCAACAACTTCGGATTTAATACTAGTAATTTGATGTCTATTTTTTAATTTTTCTTGGAAAAATAATACTAATTTACTTGCGTCAATATGATAGGCGTGATTATTCAACTGTGTAATATCTACCATATCGTGTTCAATGGCAGATTCATATAAACCGTTAGCATAACGTTTAAAATCGTAATCCTGATTACGTGACCACACATCATATAAACTAGTTTGTACGCTACCTAAAGTAACAAACAAAAACGGATGCCATACATCTTTATATTGTCCGTTGCTCCAACCTGGAAATAAAATTCCTGCTTTACTTGCCGCATCTACAGCAGTAAACCAATCCTGAGATTGAAAACCACACTCTCGCATAACGTGATCAAAACTAAGTAGTGTTCCTTCTCCTACTCCTACCGGTGTGCCCTGCTCTTTGTCTATAATTGTAATTTTTAAATGGGGTAATTTATGAGACAACATAGCCGCTGTCATCCAAGCACTAGTACCGCCGCCTACGATAGCTACTGAATCCACTGGTTTAATTTTATACATTATTTTATAAAGCCTTGATCAAATCCGGTAGTTAGATCGATACTCTTACCTGTTTCAAAAAATTCAATAATTTTTTGTGCTAAGATTGGATGATTTTGTTTAGATAAATGCATAACCCTTGGGTCATTACCATCATTGTCCTTATACCATTTTGTAATAGCTTCAGGAGTTACTGATACATGCTCGCCATCCGAGACTTGTGTTAGATGTCCAATTATTCCTGGCAAAGTGTAAAATGCGGGCAATACTAAAATTCGTAAATGCGGTACCATTGCGCCAAGTCGCTCTAGTGCTAGACCAAATTGTGTATATCTTAAATCATCAATTTTGTCACTTTGCAAATGTTTAATATAATGATCAACTGCTTTCTTTTGATCAGCAGTAACATACTTTTCAAGATCCTGTATTAGATAATTGCATACTTCAGGATCTTCAAAGAACCACTGTCGATTAGGACTTGTTGTTTGTACAATTACAAAATCACCTTCTTTCATTTCATTAATATGCGATGTAAATTCGTGGAAGATAAAATCATTTGCACAGCCCATTCTTGCCCAGTTCCAGTAGTGCGGCAATTTAAAATGTCGAGCAATTAACTCGGGCCATACTATAAAATCACATTCAACATTTGGCTGTGCAGAAAAGCTGTCGCCAAATAACCATAAACTATTATCCATTGTTTGATACCTTGATTAATTTGTCATATTCAGGCAAATATAGATATTCAATATCACTATTTGCTAGTGTACGTAATGCATCGTCTAATGTTTCAACTAGCGGTTCGCCGCCAAGATTAAAACTAGTATTAAACAAAATAGGCATACCGCTTGCTTTATAAAACTCTGTGATTAAATCATAGTAGTGTTCATTTTGTTCACGCTTAACTGTTTGTATACGGCATGTACCATCCACGTGGATAATGCTAGGAATTTTCTCAGCAACACCAGGTTGACAATTCATAGCATACATCATGTGTGGGCTTTGTTCTAGACCACGCATATCAAACCACTCATGTGCGTGTTCGTGTAAGATACTTCCAGCAAAAGGACGGAAGTATTCACGGCGTTTCACACGATTAACATAGTCCTTACCGTCAAGATTTGTTGGATCAAATAACAAACTACGATTACCTAGCGCACGTGGGCCAGCTTCTGCTCCACCTTGGAACATGGCAACAATGTTTTTCTTACGCAATAGTGCTACTACTTGTTCTTTAGTAACTGTTTCTACGCTATCAGCATCGTACTTGTCAGCAGTTGCTTGAATTTGCTCATTGCTGTAACAATATTTAGGACCTAAATAAAGACTTTCTGCGTATGGGCGTACTCGTTTATCTTTAGTAATTTGATAATGCATTGCTAGTGCGGCGCCAATACAAGTACCAGCATCGCTACTAATAGGTTCAACATACAAATTGATACCGTCGTCTTTTAATTTGTCTAAGTAATGATAGTTAGCAACACAATTTAATCCATAACCACCGCAAATAACAACATTATTATGTCCAGATAGTTCAACTGCTTTACGAATCAGGTCAACAACCATGTCTTGACTTTGTGTTTGTACAGCGTATGCCATGTCTCTACGGTTTTGCAGTAGTGTAACATCTTTATTATATCCATCAGGCGTTGCTAGTTCAGTATATCGCCCTTCGTTAATTACTGCTCCGTTAGGATATGTAGGTACAACTATATTTCTATCAGTTGTTTTCCATTTAGCTTTGCCGTCAATGTCTGTGTATAGCTTAGGAATATTATCATTAGGCTTTCCATAAGGAAATAATCCCATTGTTTTGCCAGCTTCAATTGGTTGCCAACCGCAATAACGTGTAACTGCTTCGTATGCTTTGGTAATTCCAGCAGTATCGTCTATGATACATTCATGCGTACCATATTCGCCTTTAATTGATGACGAATCCATATCTGGAATATGTGCTTGCACCCATGGACCGTTACCTCCAATGTGACGATATAGTGTTTTAAACTCTGCTGGATAACGGCATTCAAAAATACTTTCTAATTCCCAAGCAGTTGCAGGACCGTTAGATGAATTAATTTTTAAAAATGTACCAGCGCCATCAACAATAACTGCCACTGCTTCTTTAAAACCACTGCGATAAAACGCAATAGAAGCGTGTAACTTATGATGTTGTTCGCTATAATCAATTACTTGTGGATGATTGTAAATATCAATACCTGGACTTTGATCAATGAGCCCTAGCTTGCGAGCTAGCCCTGTATACACATCGTCGCCTGTAAAATCTACACGGGCCGCACTTGACTCTAGAGTCTGTGTATGTGCAATTACTAGATAATCTAATTTGTCTGTGTATTCTTTAATCTTAACCATGGCCGCAAACGGACCACCATCATATTTGTGACGACTAAAACGTTCTTCCTCGCTAGAGAAAACAATTTCTCCGTCTTTTAATAAACATACACCTGCGTTGTGGCCGCGTGTTACACCTGCAATCCATAAACTCATAATTATTTTCCTGTGTTGTATGTAGGTACTGGACTAGTACCAGGTACTAGTTTAGTTTTTTTTTGTTCAATTTCCGCAGTGGTAGTTGATTTAGTAGAAGTACCTAAACGTCTACGAATAGCATTAACTACTTCTTTGATCTGTTTTTCAGATAACTCCATAGCTTCGTCATTTAGACGATCACGTTCTTCATCCATTGCTACACGAATTGGACTGTAAACACGTTTGCCATCGCCCACATCGATAATATCAAAATCTGGATCATCGGGATATGAAATATTAATAGGATAAGTGCTACCAGTAATAACCGTTGCAGTTTTACCAAGTCCTTTAACAATATGCTGACCCACACTATCGCAACCTAAAAAATGATCTGCAACTTGAATAACACCTGTCCATCCTCGCAAATTTGGAATTTGCGGTTGGGCAACTGGGTACTTGCCGCCATCGTTGTCAGTTAATTTTAAAGGAATTTCACTCATGATGATAACGCCGTATTCTTTTTTAAGAATATCGATTATACTGATTACATTGTTTAATTGAAAACTACGAGAAGTATTATCGATAATAAAATCTCCAACAGTTTCGACACTACGTCCAAATGGTTGGACTACAATAACTTTATCGAAGCCTGTAACTTGTTTAATTTCCTCAACTACATTTGCTCCTTGAACCATTTCTAATTTATTAATATAAATCTTTGGATCTTCAAGTTTTCTTACACCTTTATTATTGATAATAATATCAAATGCTTGTGCTAGGCTACATTTTTGATTATAATATTCCCACAATCTATAAGGTTCTGGTGTAATACAATTTCTGTCTTTGATAAATTGTTCAAATAGACCTTTATGACTTACATCGTAGGCCCGAGTATGCAATGTTGGGTGGCCTTTGAAAAAGTCCATGCCGCCTTCGCATACAATAATAAAATCATCTTCGGGCGATTCTTCCATAAATTTTTCAAAAGCTGGAATTGAGCAAATTACTCGTCCTGCGCCGCCGTTAATAAAAAACGCTGATGATCTTGACATTAAAATGTATCCTTTAGATTGTGAGATATTTATAGCTAGTATAGCACAGCCAAAAAAAAAGCACAACCGAAGCTGTGCTTTTTTAACTCAATTAGTATTAGATAATCGATTGTGTAAACGAACCTTGTGGCGGTTTGTCTTCATCTGGGTGGGCTGGGAACATTCTCAGCACAATTGCAGGCGGTACATCTTTCAAAACGTCTGGTAATTCTCGTAATAGTCGTCTGTATTCTAACCAAGGTGCTTGTACACTCATTGGAATATCTCCGCCAACGTTCATATCTGAATTTTTAAGTTCCATGTCACGCTTTCTTCTAATGTATTCCCATGTAACTTCTTCTTTCATTCCATGGCCAAATAATGATTCCAACGGAGTGTAGACTGGAATTGTTAATTCACCAGTTTCTAAATTTACCTTAGTACAATATTTGTCGTACATATTGCGAGGCAATAATGGCTCTTGATATGTTAATTGTTTATATCCTGGAATATCAGGACTATCAGGATGAATTACAGTATGTGTATGATCTTCTTCGGCTTCATCAATAATGTGTCCTCGAAGCTGACAAAATAGTGGGTTTTCGATGCAATCTACTTCATAGTACATACTTCCTAACGGAACTGGTCGTCCATCTGCTTTTTCTTCAGCAGTAAGAGGACCATGTGTTTCTTCTCCAGTGACTTGATCAACGATTAAGTAGATTTTATCTGGACCGTCATAGGTTGTTGTACGCTTTTTACCTTGCGTGAAGCTGTGATCAGTATAAAACTGATTAACTATTGCGTATTCATATTCTACAGAAACCATTGGCATTTGTATATCTCCTTGTGTCTTATTTATTCAATTAAAAGTAGGTTATTTTAACAACACCGGAACCACCGGTAGCGCCTTGGCCGCAACAGCCAGAGCCGCAATATGTAGTTTGTGCGTTTTGTCCGCCCGAACCTAATGGTGCAAGCCAGCATCCGCAACGAATCCAACACTCAGCTAAACTTACCCATTGCTGTCCGCTTGATAATCCAGTAGCCGCAGTTGTTGTATGCTGAATACGTTTCCAACAGTGACATGCATCTCCAGGATATGTAAATGGTCCAGACGCTGTAAATGCGCCTTGGTGTGTATAGTTGGCAAAATGTCCGCCTGGAGTTCCGCTGTTTTGACAGCTAGACATATAACTGAAACACGAATCGGTCCAGTCGCCTGTTGAACAACCAGCGCCGCCGCCGCATGCACAGAAATTACTTAAATTATAACCGTTAACATAACTAGTACATCCGCAACATCCTGCACATTCGATACTGTTACAACGGTAAACTCCGCCTGCGCAAATGGTATATACACATCCAACAAAGCTACAAATAGCCACTTTGTTAGTCATGCCTCCTGATGCACCGACATAGTGTTGACAGCGGTCGCAACTACATGCACCTGATCCATTGCCGCCGGCGCCCCATGCTTCAAATGTTACACTTTTTACGCTTGCTGGGACTGCCCAGCCACAGCAACATCCCGGTGTACAGTTACCCTGGTCACCAAAAACCCAAAATGTGCAATATGTATTACGCACACCCGGCGCTAATTGTGCGTTTCCGATCGCTCCAGAAACAATATTAACCGATGTAACTCTACCTGCTTTATAACTTGTATAGCTTGCCATTTATTATTCCTATTTACATGTAGGTTATTTTAACTAAACCAGAACCACCTGTAGCACCTTGACCACAACATACTGTTCCGCAATATGTAGTCATAGCACCTTGTCCGCCATGTCCATAAGGGCTAGTCCAACAACCACAGCGCATCCAGCATTCACGTATTTGCCCAATTACAGTAGTACCAATAATTGGTGCGCTGTTTGGCATTTCTTCATGGTTATGGCAATGACAAAATACGTTGCCGCCGGTCCATGGACCTGTATGCGGAACTAAATTAAAGTCTGCTCCGTTATCGCGGCCGTTTCTACAATAGTTACTACAGCTATTACAATAAGTGTTCCAACTAGATTCAGCATTTCCACTAGTTCCGCCACAAGCACAAAAGTTACCGCTTATAAAACATCCATTGACATAACTGGTACAACCATTACAAGCATAACATTCGATACTGTTACAACGGTAAACTCCGCCGGCGCAAACTGTATATTGCCAGCCTGGGCATGTACTAACTGTTAAAGTGGTGTAGCCGCCGCCTGCCGCGCCTTGATAGTGCTGGCAACGATCACAAACACATGCACCGTGCCCATTGCCGCCGGCACCCCAAACGTCAAATGTTACACGTTGTACATAACTTGGTGTCGTCCAAAGACAGCAACAACCAGGAGTACAGTTGCCAGGATCTCCGTATACCCATTTTACGCCAAAATTCTTTGCCGCATCAGCATCAAAATTTGCATCACATAATGCGCCGTCTGCAATTTCGTCTGGATCTAATGCTCTATAACTTGAATACGTTGCCATTTATTATTCCTATTTACTGATATGTTATTTTAACAACGCCTGCGCCGCCTGTAGCGCCTTGACCACAGCAAACAGTACCGCAGTATGACGCAAATGCTCCTTGGGCGCCGTGTGCATAAGGGCTAGTCCAGCAACCACAGCGCATCCAGCATACTTGTCCATGTTGTTCTACTTCGCCAGCCATAAAAGGAGCCGCAGTAGGCATTGTCCATGCGCAATGACAGTGACAGTTAAATGGTCCAGACCATACTCCAGAGTGGTTACCCATTCCAAAGTCGCCGCCATTGGACTGTGGACCTAAACAACAGTTCCAATAGCTAAAACAAGGGTTAGCCCAGTTACCGTCAGCTTCTCCAGTATAACCGCCAATTGCACAAAAATTACTTAAATTACAACCGTTAACATAACTTGTACATCCGTTACAAGCAGTACATTCAATACTTAAACAACGATACACACCGCCGGCACATACTGTGTATTGCCATTGATCGCATGTTGAAATCATTTTACTATTATAATATCCACCTTGGGCACCTTTCATATGCTGGCAACGATCACATACGCAATAGCCATGTCCGTTTCCGCCAGCACCCCATGCTTCAAAAAATGCTCTGCGCACACCAGTAGGAGGTGTCCATTGACAGCAACATCCTGTAGCACATTGGTCTGAACTTCCGTATACCCACTGTGTACAAAAGCAATGGCGAGCATCTATGCTTAGTTTTGCATTGGTCACAGACGAGGCTGTAATCTGATCCGAAGGTACTTGTCTGTAATCTTGATAATTTGCCATAATTTTCCAATAATCTTTTTAGATTGAGAAGATTCTCCAACCGTATGTTGCATTATAAAAAATTAAATCAAATGCCGCACCGTTTGTATTTACTGTTAAATCTGCCGCATCGCCTTGAATTGGATTTCCGTTACGTGCTACAGTTAAGTTTCTAGCACTAAATGTTCTTGCCACATCAACAAAACGAATTGTATCGCCTTTAAGTGGGCTTCCTGGCAATGTGATTGTCACTGAACTACTGCTTGTACTTACCCAACAAAAATCTCCAGCTACCGCACTGCCGCCAGCGTTGGCAAAATCTACGTAATTCCATGAATTTACGCCAACTGATTGCCAACCCTGTGCATTAAAAACTTCAACATATTTTCTATCAGAGTTATAACGCATCATACCTGCAACACCAGTTGCATTACGTTGTGCAGTTGTACCTCTTGGAATGGTAACACTGTCTGTACTGTTTAAAATTACTGCGCCAGTTACAGTTAAAGTACCTGCCGCTAGGGTATTACCAGTAGCATGATCAACTGTAAATTTATTACTGTTAACTGCAAATGTTCCTGATGTAGCAGTTAATGAAACTGCATTATTAAATGTACCAGTAGTAGCTACTAATGGGCCGCCGCCGTCAAATGCTGTTACCCAGTTTGTGCCATCACTGTAAATTGTTAAACTAGTAAGTGTTGGAATTACCTGGCTAGTAGTGCCGCTTGAAGCTGGACCAATAAACGTTCCGCCGCTAACTGGCGTAAATGTTACTGTAACATCTCCACTTGTACCGTTATAAAATACCTGTTGTTGACCAGCATAAGGTACTGGGTCACCGATGGTCACAGTATATGGAGCAGTTCCAGTAAATTTTGTAAACAAACCTGCATTAGGTGTTAACAATGATGCTGTTGTCGTTGTTGACGTAGACGATACTACGGTATTATAACGTGCCATATTTTATCTCTCTTTAATATTAACTTGTACTTGTTTCAATGCCGTAAACGTTAACACTTACTGCGGTACCGTTTGATGATGTCATTACGTTTAATCCACTTTGTGCTACAAGACCCGTACGTTCAAATACACCGTTTGGTGGTACTGTAGTCAAATATTCTAAATATTCACTATTAGCAGGTGTAGTAGTAGTCGATATTGCTAATCGAATATTTACAGATGCTGTTGGGCTTTGGTTTGTAAACGAAACGTTAAACACACCATAGTAACCTGTTGTCACAGTATATACAGGTGTACCCGCTGATATTGCGATTGTTCCTGATGATAAAAACTGTGTTCCTAATCTTCCTGTTGCCATATTAATTCTCCGTTATTTTTGTAAGAAGTATGCCATTGCTACTGGCGCACCGTCGATACCGCCTGTGAAATTCATCTTAGAAGTTACTAAAAGTTGAGTTCCATAGAAGTTAGATATCGTATTATTCGCAAGATATACTTGTCCAGCTTGTAATGTATTTACGTTCAATGAGCTCGATCCACCACCAATCTGCGCAGTAATATACGCTTTGATAGCTTTTTGTGTTGGAACAACGTTATCGCTGTTGGCTGTAAAGTATGGATCTGTTGAAAAGCTAGTAATAATTGCTGATCCAACACCCAATGTAACTGCACCCAACTGCAAGCTCTGCAAACCAGCTAAGTTAAACGCATTAGCATTCAATGTAGCAGTACCAGTTGCCTGTTGAACTCCAAACAAGTTACCAACGTTAAAGTTACCGTCTTGGTCAGTACTTGTAAAGAACACTCGTCCGCCGCCTGAACTATTAGTTTGATTAGCTTGGATCGCTAGTGTTGGATCGACGTATGGGTAGTTGGTGCTTGTGAAATTACCGGTACCAATGTACAAGAAGTCGTGTCCTGTTAAACGTACTTGTGAGTATTTCAAACGAGTTGTAATTGGATCGCCGTGTGCTGGAGCCAATGCTGTAGTTAATGCAGGGTTAATTTGGAACGTTGCTTGATAATTACCAACTAATCCGCCTGTAATAGTTACACTAACCAATTTATACCACTGGCTTGTTCCACCAATACTTGCAAATTGTACGTTTGCACCTGCTGTTGGTACAGAATATAAGTTTGCCACAGCTACGAAACTGCTAACTTGATACAAATCACTGTATCCGTCGCCTTGAGTTTGAGCAGTAGCAGTAGCATTGTTTGTACCTCGAGCAGGAATACTTGGATTACCTAACACGCCATCACCGTTACGTACACGAGTTGTTGCTGTTTTAACTTTGTTAGGATCAATTTGTGTAACAATTGGGCCTGCACGATATGTGCCAGACAATCCTGTAGTTGTAGTTAATGTAACTGGTGTAGCACTTCCTGGTGTAGCACTAACTTTAAAGCTAGTGTTGCTAACAATAGTAGAACCAATTACATAGTATGTAACATTCAATAACAACCCGCCTGTAGTAGCACCAGTAAATTCAACTGGCTGGCTATCAACTAAGTTAGTAGTATCGTCCGTTGTAATGATATTGGTAGAACTTGTAGTTGCAGTAACCGCACCTTTTGGATATCCTGAACCTGGTTCAATCATACGGATTTCGTTTACGCTTCCACCAATTGCTCGCATACGACCGAGTGCTTGAGCGCCTGTTCTAATGCTTGCACCAACTGTTCCGCTAGTGTTACTTACCGCGGCCCATACTGGTTTGTTACTTGGGTTACCAAATGCAAGACCTTGCCAGTTGCTTGAACTTGGCATTGCTCGAACAGTCCAGTTAATACCGTCTGGGCTAGTAGCACATACAGTAGTACCTTGAGCTATCGCAAAGAATAAACCTTGTCCATAACTAATTTTGCTCCATGTATAGCTAGAGCTAAGAATACTTCCAGTAGTTCCTGTTGAGCTAGGGCATGCAGTCCATGTAGTAGCATTGTCTACTGAGTATGCTACTGCACCGGTAATTGCTAGTGCAACAAATCTGTTATTACCAAATGCAACGCTAGTCCATGTTGTGCTTGCTGGCAAGTTGCCGCCTGCGGCCCATAATCCTGGGTTAGCTTGGCTAGTAGATGTCTTATTACCGCCGCCGCCGTTGATTGCTACAAAGTAACCATTACCAAACGCAATTGCGTTGTAGAAACCGGTTGATGTAGCTGTAATAGCACTAGAACGATCAATCCATGCACCTGTGCCTGTTGGATCTGTAGCTGATACAGCACTTGCAGTATTTGTTGTACCACCAACTGCAATATAAACACCATTACCATAAGCAATAGATACCAAGTCTGATTTGCCAGTAGCCGCGCCAGCTGACCATGTTGTAGTTAATGCTGTTGGAGCAACAACTGAACTTGATGTTGAACCGTTTGCAATCGCTACAAATCTTGAATTACTATCAGTAATAGTAACTGTTGGAATTGTTGTATAACCAGAACCGCTGTTTACTAATGTAATACTGCTTACGCCTGCGTTAATCAATACTGCTGTACCAGTTGCCAATGTACCATAATATGTTAAACTTGCAGTACCGTTAGTTGTTGTTCCAGTAGTATGGATTGGACCACTTGATGTAAATGTTCCGCTAATACCGCATAGATAGAAATTAGTAGTACCTGCATTATTGTAAGAATAATATGTTCCTTGTGTTGCTGAACCACCAGAACCCCATGCTGTTGCACTGATTCCGCCTGGTGTACTAACAGTAACAGTTGGAGTTGACAAATAAGTTTTGCCCCATGTAACTGTAGTAAAGCTAGAAACTCTGTCGGTAGCCGCAACTACAGTTGGAACAGTCAAATAACCTGAACCTGGAACATTAATTGTCACGGAAGCAATTGCTCCGTTCAATACTGTACAAATTGCTTGGGCACCAGAACCGCTTGCACTAGTAAACACAATAGTTGGAGGAGTTGTATAACCAACACCGCCGTTGACAATTGTTACACTGGCAATTTGTTGGGCAGTTGCTCCTGTACCTAAATTAGCAACTAATACTGCTCCTGAACCGCCAAAACCGCCAAGTACCGCAACTGCTGTTGCACCTTGTCCGCCACCATATACAATATCTTTCCATGTTTGGCTACTAGGTTGTGCGCCTGCCGCTGTCCAAGAAGTACCATTTGTGCTGTAACTAGTTGCTGTACCGCCACTAGAAATTGCAACAAAGTTTCCTGCGCCGTATGCGGCCGCAGTCCATGTTGCTGTAGCACTTAACGTTCTTGCAGTAGCAGTATAACCTGGGCCGGTATAACTAATACGTGGCTCAAGAATGTATGTTGTTGTTAAATCAGGACCATTACTAATAGTTGAACCTGGAACAACGTGATCCCATCCTGCCGCATACAATGTTACAGTTTGTGCAGATGTATCTGAAGTTATATCAAATGCACTTCCACCGCTAGTTGTACTGATTGTAAATTGTGTAGCACTAGAAATAGTTTTTACATAGTATAATGTATTTCCTAATGCTCCGCCTACATCAGCTCCAAGATAAATTGGCATGTTAGCATACAATGTTGCAGTACTTGCCACGGTTAATAAATCGCTAGATGCTGTTGTGGCGGTAACTGTTAAGTTTGTAAAGCTATCTTTATAAACTTGAGCTTGTTTGTTACCGTTATTATATGTTAAGATATTAGCATATTGACCAACACCAGTACCGCCAGTAAGTTGGACACGCATACCTACATACGCTGAACTCAATGCGTTGTCTGTAGCCGCAAGGTTTAAAATTCCAATAGTACTGCTTTGAGCAGTATTAGCCACTGAAACATAACTTGTACCGCCAACAGATGTCGATGTAGCATCTCCGTTGTCTGTCAAACGTGTTTCAAATATTGCGCTATCACGGAATTCATCTGCTATGGTAGTAATACCGTAACCTGCACCGCTTGTAGTGTGAACAGTATTAGTATAGTTTTGTCCTGCATTACCAAATTCGTAACGCAATATCTTATTAAGTGTATCTGTTACAACGTTAGTAATTTGTCCTTGTGCTGAACGGTTATTCAATGTAGCATTGATTGGAGTTTCGTAAGTGTCTGTTCCTTCCGCAATGACACCATATGTACCATATGAGCTGTTACCGTTAGTTGCACGAATACGTCCGCCTAATTCTGCTAAGTAGCCTGAATATCCATAGTAGTTAAACACTGAAACTAATTCAGTTAATGAGCTAGCACCAGTACACCATACACCAATTCCGTCTGACAAGATTGTTGTAAAGTCGTTTTTAACCATTGAGCGGTTGCCGCCTGCGTGTAGTGCGCCGTCAATCTTAGCACCAGTACATGCTGTACCAAACATTGTTACGTTTTGTGAGTAATGCGAACGTGTTGAAACCCAAACGTTTGTATCCTGTGGACCAAAACCTGGATCTAATGCAACAAACGCACCTGCTGTTGGACGCTTTGTTCCATATATGTTTGGTGCAGTTAAAGTTCCTGTTAGACCGTTTAAGGTACAATTACGTAATCCTGTACCATTACGAACACGGAACATGTCTGATAATAACGATCCGTTGACAGCATTCAAATAAAGCTCAACTGCTCTGCGTGTTTTGTAGTTTCCTGTATATTGCAAATCGTAAACAATAGCATCGATAAAGGAGTTAGTGTCACGTACACATTTTACCAAATCATATGAATAACGTGCTGTTACTAAACCAGTAGCATCAATTAATGCAAATGGAGTAGAACTATTTTGCACTGCTGTAATTGTAAATGATGTTGTGCTTGGAGTGGTTAAAACATAGTATGTTGTGTTTAACACCAAATTACCAATTACACCGCCAACAGTTGCTGGCATTGTCCCAGATTGTGTTGAAGTAATTGAAAAGACTGTGCCGTTGTAACCGCTACTTACTGTAATATGTGTGCTGTCTGGTATGGTTTTTACATAATATGTGCCAGCAGACAAGTTGCTGATAGCTGATCCAGTAAGAACAATTTTCATACCAATCACAAATCCTGTAGTTGAACTAACAGTAAGTTGATTTGGTCTAGTGCCGTCACTTGAAATTGTTGTGCCAGTAACTGAAGCAGTAATTGTTGTTGCACCAGAGAATATCACTGGATCTCCAACAGTGAAGTTATGACTAGCACTGGTTGTGATTACGTTGCCAGTGGCCGCTGTTGTTGTTACTGCATTTGCTCCGCCGCCATAACTTAAATTAGTGTAGGCAACTGCTTCGTATGCAAGGAATTGTTTGTTGGCACGAAGAATTTCTGCGCCTTGAATTGTTCCTTGCGTATTATTATACGTGATAGTACCATTAGTCTGGACAGTTACGCCAACTGTAGCAGTGGCAGTCATGCTACCAACTGTGTTGGTAATAGTAGTTGCTGTTCCTGGGAATGTGCCAGGATATGTTGATGTGATAGTTAAAGTTGTGCCGCTTGGAATACTGTTAATCCAATATATGTTGTTTGGATATAATCCGCCAGCCGCATTAACTACAACGCCCATAGTACCCGAACCGTTTACCAATGTAATCGCCGCGCCACCTAATGTAGCCGCAATTTGAATTGTGCTACCTGTTGCGCTGATTACATAGTAAATTTGATTACCTTGTACTGTACCAAATACTGCGCCGGTAAAGTAAACTTGTTGTCCGTTAGCAATTCCTAAACTAGATACACTAGCGCCTAATGTGATAACACTACTTGAAATAGCACTGGCGGTAGTTGTAATATTTGCTGGCAATCCAGTAAATGATATTGCTTGTCCTACTATCATGTTGTTTGTGCTACTAACTGTTAGTACGTTTGTACTTGTAGTTGCAGTTGTTAAGGTTGTAGTTGTTTTACCTAAAATGTTTGCAACTGCATCGTTAATAATTTCGCTAGTAGTAATAACAGAACTATTGGCCGCAATGTTTTTAACTTTATATCCAATAAAGTTAACAGCGCCAATCTCAGCCGCTAATTGATTAGCAATAACATATTGTGCTGAACTGATTGCTCTAAAATATGATTTAGCCGCAACAATACTGTTAAAGTTAGTTCCTAAACCAACGTCATATGCTAACGCATCTGCAATCAAACCTGCATCTCTAAAACAAGTTGCTGTGGCAAAGTTTAATGTTTGATAATATTTTTGTACCCAAGATACTGTATCGTTTTGAATTTCAGTACGAGCACTTGCAATTGCACTATAGGCTAAACCTGCCGCAGTACTAGTACTCATTGCACCGCTAGCTACTGGAGTCATTGAGTTGGATCCAGTTACTGAATATGTACCAGTAGTTGCTGTATTAGTTGTGCTAATGTTATATGTACCTGTTGTATTAGGTGCATAGAAACTATATGTACCAGAAGCTTGTGTTGTTAACAACGCTGGAGCTCCCCAATAGTCAACTAATGTAATTGTTGTGCCGCTAGTGTATGTTGAAATAACATATGAACCTGCTGGTACACCTGTACCAACTACCAGTTGTCCAGCCGCTACGTTTACCGCAGTAGATAGTACAAAAGTTTGTGCAGTCGGTGCACCACCGCTTGAATAGTTACCAGTAGCTACAGTTGAAACTCCAGATACTTGGTTTACAAGATATGTTCCCACTGGGAATATTGCCGCGCCAGTTAACGGATTGGTAGCTGTTAACAACGCTCCTGGTGTAGGTGTTCCAGAATTGATAGTTGTAAATGTAACAGTAGTTGCGCCGTTTGTCACTGTAGTTGCCGCATTGAATGTTGATGTGTTACTAGCAGAATTATTAATCCAGTAATATACATCTCCGACACGTTGAGCCGCAAATACTGCGGCCGCTGTTGTGCCTGCGTTTCCAGTTGTAACCTGACTTGTAGCATTACCTGCACTAGCCGACACACCTGTCTTTGTAGAAATTTGATATACAACAGTTTGTAGTCTTCGATAAGCCGCTAAGGTAGCTGTTTTTTCTGTTGATGCAATTGTCAAGATATAATTTGAATAGTATGTTGAGCCTGCAATCAAACTTTGATTATTACAACCATAAGTCATATCGTGTTGTAATGCATCTAGCAAGTAACCAACATCGCGTTGGCAGTTTGCTTGACCGCTAGCACCTAATGCTACCCAAACTGAATTATAGTTTACGTTTAAGAAAGCTGATATTTCGTCTTTGATAAACTGATAGTTTTGTACGATTTGTGCTTTAGCATCTCCAAAACCAGTCAAATAAGTTGTGTTATAGTTGGCTGGGTTGGTAAAACTATATGCAGGAGCTTGTGCAATACCATTGTTTAAAATATTTTGCATTGTAGCAATGTTAGTTACTACACTGTTAACTGTTGTTTGTGAACCAGCATTGCCTGCTGATAAACTTGTATCTTGATTAGATACAATACCTGCTACTGTTTGTGGGCCTGCTGTTGCACCGCTGAAAGAAACTGTAGTTGTTGTACATGCAGTTACTATTTTAGATCCGTTAAATCCGTTAGGTGTTACTCCGCTAACTGTAATCTTTTGTCCTACAGTAAATGGTGCAACTGTTTGTGTTGCAAATGTAAGAGTACTAGTACCGCCAGAACTGCTAGCCGCAGTTGTAGTCAATACATAAGCATGCCCAGTACTATTTGTAATAACAGTATTGGATACTAAGTTGCTTACTAGTGCCTTAACACGATTTAAACTGTTAATTGATTTTGGTTTATCATTAACTAAATTTGCAATCGCAGGCTGTGGCTGAATTACAGTTGAGCGTAATTCATCACCAACAACTGCGGTGTATGAAGGAATTATAATTGGTAATACTTCATTGTAAGTACCAGTTTTAACATTAATAGTTGTTTGTGGTTGTTGTGCAACAGGAATGCCTGCGCTAACACCAGCTGTTACTGCGTTAGTTACAATTGTAACTAGTGCTTGAGCAGTAGTAGTTACTCCTGTTTCTGCATTAATTAATCCGTCAAATATTTGTGTTGCAGGACTTGCAACGCTATTCAATGTTTGATAGTTGCTTGATGGTGCAGTTTCTGCAAGAACATTACCTAATAGTGTTGATAGATATGTGTTTGCTCCAACTATAACAGATGCTTGAGCTTGTACAGCACTATTAATATATCCTGTACCAGCAGTATTAATATATGCTCGGGCATTGGCTACAGTTTTAGCTGTGCCGCCATGACCTAAATCAAAAATAACGCCTTCAAGAACATAGCCTGCATCACGTTCAATTTCAGATGAAAGACTTGTATAATATTTTACTGTAGCAGTACCAGTACCAGCCGCTGTTAATGCTACTCCGTTGTAAGTAGCCGCAACTGTGAAACTAGTACTTGGTGTAATTGCTTGTACATAATAAACTGTAGAATAATTTATAGCAGAACCTGTAATTGTAAGACTACCAGTTTGTGCTGTAAATGTTATTGGCATGCCAACATATAAACCAGATGTGTTACCGGTTAATAATGCTCCGCCACTTGTACCTGTTATACTAGCTTGGTATGTATATGAAACATAGTTGCTAACTTCTTTAATTATAAATTGTTTGTTTCTTGCTAATAAACTTGTTGCATTAGGATTTAAATATCCGTCTTCAACTAATTTGGCCGCATAACGAACACTCTTCCATGGTTTATCAATAGTTAAACCTTGGCCTAAACCAACGCTATCTGTTCCTGCTGGAGAAACATAAACTACGTTGTTTACAATACCAAAATAACTCCATGCAGGTGACGATCCAGATACGCGAAGTATTTGTCCATCAGTGCCGATTGGCAAACGTGTTGCGCCAAGAGCTCCGTAATAGTACATGTCACCCTGGGTGGTCAATACTGCACTGTTAGTACCTGCCGCTAATAAATTCCAATATGTTCCTACGGTATCTGCATCTGGGCGATTGCCGCTTGTAGCGATGTGTGCGCTTACGCAGATGTAACTGCTTGCACCAAAGTAAACAGCATCGCCAAGTACATAAGTTGTACCAGTAGTCCATGTTACCGCATTACCAGTTGTTGTAATTCCAGCTGATTGAATTACACCGCCGCTGGCGTTTGTAACCGTAATAGAAATGTCGTTTGCTGGGCTCAATCCGCCAACACTTGTACCTAATATCTTAAGAGTATCAGCATTAACATATCCAGTTCCGCCGGCATTAATTGTAACAGTATAAACTGAATTACTGCGAGTTACGTTAAATGTTGCGCTAGAACCTGCACTTGAAACGTTTGTTGCACTTATACCAGTATAAGTTCCGTTAGTTGCATTATAACGAATACCTGGATTTAATCTTGTCCAAAATGTTGCAAATGGAGGTGTGTTATTTGTAGTAGCAATTACTGACTGACCTGCTGTTGCAGATAATGTAACTGCTGTGCTAGAACCTGCTGTTGAACTAACTTTAAATTGATTAATTGTACCAGTAATGTTAATTGTAGTACCGCCAGTATACTGGCTGTTATTAACTTGCCATGTTAAACCTGATCCAGAAACAATATATGTTCCTGCGGTTATTCCAAGTCCTGTTACAAACATACCAATTTGTGGGTTTGCACCAGATGCTACAGATGAGATAGATAATATTGTTCCTGCACCGGCCGCGCCGTTGCTGATCGAACAACCTGTAAAATTACCAGTTGTGCTTGCTACTGTCGATCCAATAACATAATATGTGTTTGTGTTTAACAATCCGCCAATACTAGATGCTACGCTGATAGGTAAACTATCAACTAACCCAGTTACAGAATCAACGTTAACAAAATTTGTTGTAAGAATTGTACTGTTAATTGTCGGAGTTCTAGTTGTATTATCTGCAATTGCAGTGTATGTGTATCCGCCAAGGCGCACAATCGAACCTACATAATAATTTCCTGCACTTGACCAATCACCTTGATAACTAAAACCGGTTGTGTAAACGTCCCAGTATGCAGAACTTGTTGCAGTTGGGGTTTGACTTGTTGAGTGGTTTTGTTTACAAATATAAGCATAGCCACCGTATGATACAATGTCGCCTATCTGGTAAGTATTTCCGCCAGTCCAACTATTTTCAAATTGGAATCCGTTAACAAAAATACTCCATTTTGTATTATCAAATGCTGTTACTGATGTATGATATGTTGTACAAATCCATAAATCAGCACCATACTTAACAACGTCATTAATTTTATAGCGTACAGAACTTCCGCTCCATGCGCCTAAATAAGTGATACCAGCATTGAAAGTATCCCACTTACTTGAATCAGCTTCTTGTCCTAGTGCGGCAGTATTGGCACTAAGGTGAGGAGTGTTACATAGATATGTAATACCGCCGTATGTAATTAAGTCACGAGCTTTGTATCGTGTGTTAGTGGTCCACGCACCTTGCCAGCTAAAACTAGAAGCAAATGCGTCCCATTTACCAGAATCATATTCCAAACCAGTTAAGTTAGTGCCTACAATAGTACCACCGGTAGTATACGTTGCTGTTGTTCCGTTTGAATAAGATACGCTTGTTGTTGTACAAGCGGTAACTGTTGCAGTAGCATTATACCCAGATGCTGTAGTAGTAATGCCAGCAACTGTAATGCTTGATCCAACAGCAAACGGTGCTACTGGTAATGCAGAAAATGTAATTGTTGCAGTGCCGCCAACTCCTGATGCGCCTGTTACAGTTACAGGTGTTGAAGTTGCAACACTAGTGTGTGCAGTATTCGCTTGGTAAACAATTCCGCCGTATAATACTTGATCATTAATATTATAAGAAGTATTATTTGCCCAAGCGCCAAGCCATTTAGCTCCATCAGCAACCACATTCCATTTTGTAGGATTGAAATTTAAGTCTGTGGCAAATGCCGCAGATGCAGTGTGACTAACCACACAAATATAAGTTTTTCCGCCTACTGAAACAACGTCGTCTACAACATACGCTGTACTAGCGGCCCATGCACCTTGATATACAAACTTAATTCTACCTAGTTTAAATTCTGCCATTTTATGTTCCTCTGATAATATTTATCTTAATACAATTTTTCAATTCTTAGTTGTTAATTTCCAGCTTATCTGCCTTTCTTTGTCGAATGTTGCATAAAGAAGAAAAATGCTGGCATATTACCATCAATACCTGTAGTTGCTCCAGTAAAGTTCACTTTACTTGTCATCTTAATGACAGATCCAACTTGACCATTTGGTACTGTTGACGCTATTTTGTTTGGGCCGCCAACTAATACGCTACCTGCTGTTAATTGTCCAGTTTCTGTGTTTGAACCACCCTGACTTAAACGACTAGTTAGGTAAGTTTTAATAGCTTTTTGTGTTGGGATAACGTTATCACTGTTAGCAACAAAGTTACCATCGGTACTAAACTGACTAACAACTACGCTAGATCCGCCTACTGCAATGCCGCCTAAACTCAAAGTGTTCAATCCTGTTAGTCCAAACTGACTGGCGCTTAATGTTACAATACCAGTTGCCTGTTGAACCCCAAACAAACTACCAACTTTAAAGTTACCATCTTGGTCAGTACTAGCATAAAATACTTTACCGTAGTTGGTTTCAATAATTTGTTGCTCTTGTTTCAACGAAGTCACAGGAGGAACACCAGGATAGTTTGATTGTGTTACGTTTCCGTAACCAATATTTAAAAAGTCATGTCCTGTTAAGCGTACTTGACTATATTTTTGTCTAATGCTGATAGTAGCGCCGTTTGGAGGACTTAATACAGTTGTCATACCCGGAGATATTGACACGTTTGCTTGAATATTTGGTGCTGTTGTTCCAAATACTGTTGTTGCTGTAGTTACTTTATAAACTTGATTAACTCCGGTAATTACCAAGTTATCACCTGGTAATGGTAGTCTAGACAATTGATCTAAAATAATTGTAAGTCCAGCCTGGAATGCGTCGGCATACCCATTGCCATTTACTTGGATTGATGTCGATGTGTTGTTGTATCCCGTTCCTTTTGCTACAAACGTTGGACTAGACAATGTGCCGCTACTTAAACGTGGCACAACTGTGGCAAGACTTGTTACGTTGGGGTCTGTAAATGTTACAGTTGGTGTGTTAGTATATCCAGACCCTGGTTCCCAACTATTAAGTTGAGTAATAACGCCAGATGTAATTATTGCTCTTGATTTTGTTTTACAACCTGCCGCTATTCCGCTACCAGTATTGGTACCAGATAATGTTGCAAATCTGCCAATGTAAGATATTACGCCGCCTACGTTGTTGGCGTAAAAGCCAAATGCCATTGCGCCATATCCGTCGTTGGTAATAGTTTGTGACAGCCAGTTTGATCCGTCTTCACTGGTCCAGCCGCTTGAACCAGCTGAAGATAATGCAATGAATACACCTTGTCCATAACTGATTTTATCTGCATATATAGCCATATTTCCAGATAACCATGTCGCACCGTCTTGACTATAAGCTGATACTGATGATGTGTTGGAAACTGCAACAAACATGCCTTGACCAAATGCAATGCTGGTCCATGTGGTGCTGGATGGTAAAGTGCTTGCTGTCCATGTGATACCATTGGTACTGTATGCGGCCGCTGTACCACCTGAGGTAATTGCCACAAATCTGCCATTACCGTATGTCATTGCCACATAAGTGCCTGCTGGAATAGCATTGGACATTGTGGTACTGGTGTTAGCACCGTCAAAATGTAACAATGCTACAGTGTTAGCATCGTTTGTAAAAGCTGACGCCGGTGGAGTAAATGTTGTACTATATCTACTAGAACCTTTGGTAACTCTAAATTCATCAATATAGCCAATAGCTAGTAGAATAGCAGTAGTGTACCATGCACCTATTACCATTGGTCGTGCGGCGTAATTATTGGAATCTGTATAAGTTGTAGGAGTTAATGTTCCATTAACAAATAATCTAGTTGTTCCGCTAGCTCTTGATAATGCTACGTGATTCCACGAACCTGCTGTGCAAGCTACGCTAGATGTAATTTGGTAGGAATTACTAACAAATAATCTTATGTTTCCACTTGTGTTCATTTCTAAATATATTGCTACATCGTTTCCCGTAGTACGTTGATCGACTAGTACTTGTTGAACACCGAGAGCAGTTGGTCGCCAAAAGAACTCAATAGTAAAATCGCCTGTACCATAACCATAATCTGCATTTGACGGCGTTGAAATATAAGTGTTGGCAGTCCCATCCAAGTATAGCGAACTTATTCCAAATTGTGCTTGCGTTGTGCTAAGTTGTGCCGCACCAGTCGCTGTGAATGATGTTTTGCCAGGAAGTGCACCAGCTGACCAGGTTGCGCCAAAGTTTGTTGAATATGCTGTGGCAGTATTATCTGATGGAATTGCAACAAATAAACCGTTGCCATAGGTAACTCCAATCCAATTGGCTGTGGCTCCTAACGATATAGTTCTCCAACCCAATCCTGAAACAGATCTCACAGCATTGGCAGTGCCCGATGCCACACCAACATAATAACCGTTACCATATGCAACTCCAGACCAGCTAGCAGTAAACGGCAATGTTATGTTAGTCCATGTTAGTCCATCTATTGAGCCTGCCGCGGTAGCATTGCCGTTAGGGAAAGCGATCCAATAGTTATTACCATACGCCATTGAAGTATAGCTAGTTCCTGGGGCTAATGATATAGTAGAAACTGCTGAGGTTTGTACAAAGCTAGGTGTGCTGTAAATAGGTCTTGGTTCAATAAAGTAAACTGAAGAAGCATCTAACAATGCGGCTATTGGAGTTGCTGGATTTTGATGATCCCAGCCCGACGCCACAACATTCATTGATCCGGTACCTGCACTTTGCGCAAATATAGTTACACCCACATTGGCTAATGAACTAGCAACTGTAAATCCAGTAGCTGAAATTGTATTAACATAATAAGTTGTTCCTTGTTGCACTGTGCTAAACAATGATGTAGAAAATGTACCGTTGATGTTGCTGTAGCCTGCTGTGAATTTGGTTCTAGTTGATGTTGTTGTACCTGTGGCACTCATGCTAGCTACTGTTGTTAATGTTTTTAAACTGGTAGTTAAACAAGTTTTAGCAGTCATTATACCGGATGCAGGCCCTGAACCAAATGCTTGTCCGCCTGGGGTACTACTAATTGTAAACGAGAAACCGTCACCTGCAACACCTAGTATATAATATACAGTTTCAGCTACCACTCCGCCAAATGTATTCCCTACAAACATAATTGGTTGATAAGTTGGTGCTCCTCCAAATCCTGCCGTAGAACTACAAGTAAACAAATTACCAGTTCCGGGGCTGGACACTGATGTCACTGTAACAGATGTTAATATTGTGGATATCTGAAAACTAGTTGAATCAACTAACTTACTAATATAATATTTTTGTTTAGCTATAATACCAGTAGTACTAGTATTAGTAAACACGATTGGATTTAGCGGTGTTAATGATGAAACGCTTGATACAGTAAGTGCTTGAGTAGAACTACTTGCCGCAGTTACCGTAACAGTATTTAAAGAAGACGATACTGTAAAATTGCTACCATCTACTACGTCATTGATGTAATATGTAGTTCCAACTGTTAAACCGCCAACGCTGGTTCCAGTAAATGTAATTGGAAAATTAACCACCATGTTTGATGTTAATCCTTGCAAATAATTTGTATAAGAAGGATAGTTTATGTTGATGTTAAATCCAAGATTTGGAACGGCAGTGGTTAACAACCAATCAACTGCACTATAGATTTGATTAGTAATTCTAAAACTATTTGCAACAGTATCGATTGACGAAATGTAGTAAACAAACCCAGCAGTCAACGTACTAATTAACTGTGTATCATTAGTAGTAAATGTTACTGGCATATTCACAGCAAGACCTGCTACACTGTTTACAAATATAGCATTAGTAGTACCTCCAGATACACTTATTAATTGCATTTGAGTAATGCCAATTGTATTAACTGTTGTGTTATAATACGTTGGAATAAATTGTACAGGTTGTCCAATATATAAAGGTGCAATAGATGCTTGCGGATTAATTGTTAATGTTGTTGTATCAGTTGTAGTAATTTCTATAGGAGCAAAAGAATCTTTTGCCAACTGAGCAATTTTAGTAACGCTATCATAATACGTAATATATCCGTATTGCCCAGCGCCAGTACCACTATTAATAAACAAACGCATGCCTACATAGTTAGATAATAATAAAGTATCGGACTGCGCAAGTGTAATCTGTTGATTATTACCTGCCTGAGCATTGTTACTAGCTGTCTGATATCCAGTGCCGCCACCAGTTACACGAGTTTCAAATATAGAATTTGATCTTATTTCGTCGCCGATTGCTAATGCGCCGGTACCTGCGCCAGTAATTGTATAGTTTGCGTATGCTGTATATTTTGTAGTGCCAGCAACATCGAGATAAAATGATGGTTCAGCAGGAGTAATAACTCCAGCAATTTCATACTGGCCAGCATAAGCATAAGTGCCTCCACTAGATGCGCTACTTGAAGGATAAAATATCACTGTGGCAGTTGTATTCAATCCAGTAGAATCTGCTGTTGAAAACCATAATCTGTACCAGCCGTTTGGTAAAACTTCTTTGCCAGATAACGCAGGTGCTGTAATAGTTCCACTACCTAATGCAGTAGTAGTTATTGCGCCTGTAGCAAAATTAAAGTTCACGCCGTTAGTTACTGTTGTTGATCCGCTAAATGTAACTAACAAATCACAGGACGGTGCTGTTCCTTGTTTAACATACAAGCTAGTTGTATATTTTAATGCACTGCCAACCGGAACAGTATTACCAACTACACCTGCAGATGGTAATGTTACTGTTGAAATAGAACTTCCTGATAATGAAAATACTGTTACTGTAAGGTTATTTGCAGGATTAGTTCCGCCTAATAATGCTCCAGAAATAGTAATTTGATCATTACCGATATATCCAGATCCGCCGTTGTTAACAGTAACAACATACGTAGTAGCTGTTACTGTAATATTAAATGTTGCGTTAGTACCAGAACCGCCCACACCGGCAATGTTTGTATATACTGCGCCTGCCGCTGGAATTGTAATTGCTTGTGCAATATTTCCAGAGCCGCCAGCTGACGATAGCAACCATGCATCAGTTAATCCGGTTAAAGGACTAACTGTATTCTTAGTCAATGTTAAATTAGTAGGAGTCCAAGATGCTCCTTGAAAATTATTACTATAGGCTAAGACGTTTGTAGTAGTTGTATTGTATGAAGATCCTGCGTTAGAATATGACATTCTAATTAATTGGGCTTGAGATCCCAATGATGTGGCCACTTGTGCTTGAACTTGTGAACTTTGGTTAAACACAATTCCGGTAACAGGTGCTTCTGTAGGATCATATCCTTCTGCAATAACACCAAATGTACCATAGCTGGTATTACCATTAGTTGCACGTAAACGTCCGCCGTCTTCTGCCAAATATCCGGCATAACCATAATATGCAAACACACTAACCGCTTCGCAAACTGAACTTGGCCCTGTTACCCAAATACCTACACCATCGCCTATCACTTGTGTGAAATCGTTACATACTATAGATTTGTTGCCTCCATTGTGCAATGTTCCATCAATTTTTAAACCAGTGCATCCGTAACCAAAAGTAGTTACGTTTTGAATATAAGGACTACGTTTAAAAATCCAAGCACTAGTATCTGCTGGACCTTTGCCTGGATCAAGACTTACATACGATCCGCCTGTTGGGCGAGCAGTTAAGAAAGAATTAATTGGGCCTAATGCGCCTAGCAAGCCGTTTAATGTCATGTTACGCAATCCGCTACCGTTGCGCATTAAGAACATATTTTTTAAGCAATCGCCTGCATACGCAGTTATTGAAACATTTGTCGCTAGCGTCAATGTTTGTAATGTTCCGCTAGGCAATGCGCTAACTCCAAATTGAGTTGATGTAATAGAAGATCCAACAATATAGTAAATTGTACCAGCAGATAATCCAGCTGTAGCAGTGGTTAACATAAACGGCATATTGTTTGTTAATCCAGCAGTGCTAGAAACTGTAAACAACTTTGTTGAATCGTTGGCTCCAGTGATTGTTAAAATTAATCTAACTGCTGGTTGTACTACTGTGCCGCGTAATTCATCGCCGCAAATTGCACAGTTAGCTGGAACTGAAATAGGCAATGTTTCGTTATATGTTCCTGTTTTTACGTTAATAGTAATAGTTGCGCCTGAGTTGGGTGCAGGCAATGATGCAGTACTAGAATTTGTCAGTGCTGTTATAATATATCCAAATAATGTTGTAATAGCTGGACTTGCTGTTACTTCAATATTAGTCAATGCTGGGAAGATAGGCGAGCCAACAATTGTTGCATTAGCAATCCTAGAAACACGACTTAGCACTGGAACATTATTCAATGCTTGATAATTTTGACTTGGGTTTGTATCGTCCAACACATTTCCAACAAGTGATAATAGCTGTTGTAACGCCGCAATAAAGTAAGGCATTTCTGCTGTAACAGTCGCATTAATAAATGTAGTTGTACTTTCTTGTGCAAAATACGCAAGTGCTGTTTGTACTGTTTGGCTATTTCCACCTCGAGTAATGTCATACAAAACAGCATCGATAACATATCCTGCATCGCGAATTGTTTTAGCTTGATCAAATACAGAGCTTGGGCTAAATGGTGCTTGGCTATTTGTTTTTTGATAAATCATCCACTGATACATTTCAGCAGTAAGCCAAGATTTATTGCCATCTAATACTTTATATGCATTTAAATTTGTAGTTCCTGCGCCTGCTACTTGACATGCATAAGCAATGGTCTTATACGGACGGTCAAGAGTTTTGCCCCAGCCAGCACTACTAGGGCCGTCTGTACCTGTTGGAGCTACATAAAACACATTATTAGTGTTCATAATCTGTGCCCACGTTGGTAATACGTTAGAGCCTGTAGCAACTGCCTTTAGAGCAAACGAATCAGTACTAACTGGAATTGCAGTAGGTTGTCCGGCGCTGTATGCTTCAATATCTCCGTAAGAATTTAAAGCATTATTCTTATCGTGATTAATAAACAATGTCCAGTATTGATTTAACAAATCTAAATCTGGTCGCTTGGCGCCACTGCTACCATTTGTGTGACTCTGAATACACATATAAGTTGCATTTTGCCAAATAACTAAATCGCCCACGCTGTAAGATACAGTATCAAGTGCTGTCCAAAAATTTGACCATTCGTTGTTAGAACTAATCAATTGCCAATTAGCACCAACGCCTGTAAACGTTAGGCTTTGATTATCCGCCGGAGTTCCGTCCGGGCCTCTATCTAAAGTAATAGTAGTACCGTCAACAACAGTAACAACTGTTTGCCCTAACGTAAATCCAGTTCCGCTGATAATCATACCTGGTTTAATTGTACTAGAGTCACTAACTTTAACAGTTTTATTGCTACTTCCTGTTGCTGTATATTGTAATGGGTTAATATTTGTAGTAGGATCCGAGTTAATGTTATCAAATAGGGCAATATATAATCGACCATTTTTACGTACAGTATCTCCAACTCTATAGTTTGCAATTGCATCCCATGTGCCGCGTAAATTGTAATTTTTTGTAAACAATGTCCAGCTAACTGAATCAGTAGAAGGAATGTTACCTATATTATTTGATATATTACTAATGTACTCGTACCCGCCATAGCTTACAATATCGCCAAGTTGAAATCCAGTGGTAAGTGACCATGTATTTGCATATTCTTCTCCTGGTATCCATAAAGTCCAGCGTGATGTATTAAATGTTGCAATAGAACTATGTCCAGCACTACATTGCCATAAGTTTGCACCAAATTTTACAATGTCGTTTAATTTGTATCTTACTGTGCCGCCTGGTTGTGGAACTCCGCCTACAACATTCCATAACCCTTTATAATCAATACCGCTGTTAACTACAGTCCACTTAGACAAATCTGCTTCAAGGCCAGACGCAATTTCTGGATCTGCCGCAAGAGCAACACTGCTAGATGATGTATGATTGACAGTGCAACGATAAATTATGCCGCCATATTTTACAATATCTCCCAACCCGTAAACTGTACTAGGAGACCAGGCGTTATTCCAATTTGAAAATTGAGTATATTGAATCCAATTAGTAGCATCTGTAGCAAATGCAGTACTAGTATGCGGGGTTACGCAAGTGTAAACTTGTCCACCAAAAGAAACAATGTTACCAGTATTATAAACTCGCCCTGTAATCCAAGGGCCTCTAAATGTTTTGCCGTCAAGTATAAGTGCCCAGTACGGAGTTGATGCGCCTTGTGGGGTAACGTGATTTAAATCGTTATAAAAATTGCTAGCATCTGCTGTATGTGCAATTAAACAAGCATAAGTCTTTCCGCTGTATTGTACAACAGAATCTTTTCCATACGCTGTATTTGCTACCCAGGGACCTGACCATGTGTAACGTAATCTGTTTATTTTAAACTCTGCCATTTTTATTCCTTAACTATAAACGTATGCTTGATTAATACGTGCGACTAATTCGCCTTGTGGATTGATATAATAATACATGTTTTTAGTATCCCAGCGATACTGATCATAATATAAATTAGGATAAGGTCTGCTATGATCTACTGCACTGCGGCCGTCAAAATAGTCTACACCGTATTCAAAATCTTCAAAGTTGTTGGCATTTGGGCCAGCCACATTAATTGTAATTGTGTCTGTTCCAGTTATCTGATCTACTTTGACAAAAAACAAAGTGCCGTCTTCCGTTCTGCGTAATCCGTAAAAGTATCTACTTTGGCCGGCACCCAGTAACTCATTGTTGCTTACATCGCCTACATAATTCATGGCCATAATATTAATCCTTAAATAATTTCAACTAAACTTACGATAACATCGCAACTAGTTGCAGTATTGGTCACTACTGATAATGTATTACTTGCACCTAATACTAGTCGCTCGCCGCCGTTAATAACTCTTAAACTTTGATTGGCCGGCACAATTACATCTTTAATATAATAACTAGTAGCGGCTGTTGTTCCTACAAAAGTAATAGTGTTTGCTGTTGCTGTTGATGTTGCCGCATTGCTTATTGTAATTGTTTTTGCTACTGCATCAAAACTACTAATTGTTGTACTGGCAGGTATACCAGTGCCAGTTACGCTTGCACCAACTGAAATATTGTTAAATGTATTAACATTAGTTAACACAGATGTGTTAGTTACAGTACTTTGATTAGCTGTAAATGTTCCGCCAGGAGCTGGATCTGTTATTATTACACTTGCTGTGACCCATCCGCTAGATACGTTTGCAAAACTAATACCTAAAATTGTTACTCGAACGTTGCTTGCCGCAGTGTACACAATAATTGGTGTTGTGCCTACTGCTGTACTTATTGCATTTTTAAATGTGGTTGCCATATTTTATCCTAATGCTAGTGCCCATTGTGCGGCCGAATCGCTAGCTTGATTAACAGTAATACCTGCAGATGCTCCTGCAACGCCTGCCCAAGAGCTTCCAGTAAAAACTTCAATAGCTAAACTTTCTGAGTCTGTATTGAATCGAATCATTCCAGTTGTTGGGCTACCAGGACGTTGTAATGTTGTTCCTGATGGGATAACAACTCCGTTAGTGCCGCCAATATAAACATAGCCAATTACTGTTCCAGTAATGGCTGTTGAACTTGCAGATTGCGCTGGACTTACATAGTATGTACCTTGTGTGCCAGGTGTATAAAAATTATATGTTCCGCTAGCTTGTGTTGTAAATGCTTTGGTTAGCGTAACGTTGGTTCCTGACACATTGCTTACAAATGTGTTTATTGGAATTCCAGTACCAGATATAAATTGATTTTTTAAAATGCCAGTGCCAGAACTTACTACAAATGTGTATGCGCCTTGTGTGCCGCCACTTGAAAATGTTGGGCTTGCTACCGCCGCAGTTGATGCTGTATTTTGACTAATAACAACTGTATTGGCAGTTACACCACTACCAGCTAGTATCATTCCAGAGTTAATTGGACCTGCGGTAACTGCTGTAACTGTTAATGTTGCCAACTGGGCAGTAATCGGTGTACTGACCTGTGTAAATGAATTACTAATGGCCCAGGTACTGGTTGAGCTTGTGCCAGTACCTGATAAATTAGAAACAATATACGTTCCTGTTGGAATTGTTCCGCCGCTGATACTTTGGCCAACAACAATTCCCGCACCGCTTGGTGTACTTGTTACTGTTAAGGTAGTTAATGCAACGCTTCCAGTAAATGTTACTGCGGTTGCACTGGCAATAGAACCAGTAAAGCTGGCAGTTCCGGTAGTTTGATTGAACGTTGTAACAGCATTAGATACAATGTTAGTAATACTGTTAGAACTGACTTTGACATTACCAAGTACAATTCCACCAGTACCTGTTGTGGCAAACTGAATATCAGCATTGTTTACTGTATCAGTGATGGTGTTTGTACTAAAAACTAAATTGTTATTTTGAAAATTTGTTACTGTAATGCTATTGTAATAGCTGTTAGTAGCATATACATTATTCCAGTACGCTGGACCAACAGATGAACCTAAATTATATGTAGCGGTTGTTGCTGGAATCAAATCGCTACTAATTCCAGCAGTGATTGCCACGGTATCAGTAGTCTGATCACCAATAGTAATGTTACCTTTGATAGTGACTACACCATCAACTGTTAAATTACCTTGTGTGTATAAATTGCCAGTAACTGTTAAATTATTGTTTACAACTACAGCACCAGTACCGGTTGTAGTTAAACTGATATTTTGATTTGGTAGTAGTGTAGTTAGCGTGTTTGCAGTTAGTTGTAAATTACCAACTTGTAAAATACCTTGATAAACTACAGGATTAGATCCGCCAGCAGACAAATTGATTTGATTGCTGGCACTTTGAATTGAATTTGGACTAAATGTAATGTTGCCAAGAGTACTTGCTCCGCTGACATTTAGCGTAGTTACTCTAGCAGTTCCAGCAACTTGCAAATCGTGTGAAGGAGTATCGGTATTAATACCAACGCGGCGATTTGTAACATCCAAGTACAATAGATTCGTCTCAAATGCCAAGTCTACACCGTTACGAAGTAGATTCGACTTTAAGAGCGGACCACTAATTCGACCAAGGGCCATCCTGCCTCTCCTTTACCACCGAATTTCACGGATATAGCCACCTTGCATAGCGGGCCTCGCTGTTGAGTATCGTAAAAACTTGGTCAGTTCTTACAGTAATAGTATTTAGCGGTTTGGAGTTTTTAACCTAGTATAAGGTCGTAAATTACAGCAGAGTCGCTGACATCTGTAGCAGTTGCTAACGGAATACTTCCTAGACTGTTTTGCCAGCTAGTGCCGTTATAAATTTCAAGATGTCCAAGATCTGTATTGTATCGAGTGGTGCCTAATATTGCAGTATTGCGTTGATTACTAGTTCCTATTGGAAAAACAATACCGTTATTGCCTGTAAAATTAATATATCCATCGCTAGTTGACAACAGATAATACGGAGCATTATAAATTCTAGTTGTGTTATTATTAATGTTATTACCAGTAAATGGTACTAATCCATTAAATGTTACATTGCCTGTTCCCGCAGGGTTAATAGTAATATCAAGAGTGTTGTTAGCACTAGAAATTATATTACCAGTAAGGTTTATTCCGCCAAGCACAGCAGTTGTGGCCAATACTCCAGTTCCTGTTAACGTTGTGCCGTATAAATTATTCCAATATTTTGTAGCAGATCCAAGATTGTAAGTATTATTAGCACTAGGTACTAGATTTGAATTTTCGTCTGCTGTGAATGTAATAGTATCACTTGTAGCATCGCCTAAATTAATTACACTGCCAGCAATGTAATTACCATCAACTGTCACGTTACCAGTGACATAAGTTAAACTGCCGACTCCGGTGACTTGCATATTACCAGTAACTTGAACAATACCAATATTATCCGGAGTTAGGTATAAGCTCTCGTTTATGTTTTTAGTAGCAAGTAATCTGTCAGTGATGTTGACGTTTGCACTACCAACACCGTTAGCTGTAATAGTTGGATTGCTGGTTTGATTAGGAGTTAGATATAATACACCGCTAGATAACTGTATAGTATTGCTACTAATAGTCCAATTAGAATTTGTTGTGGTAACGCCATCTACTATTAAATTTGTTGAAAATAGTGACTGATCGCCTGTGACATTTCCAAGATATAATGTTTCAGGGCTAGTACCATAATTATTGATACCAATACGTTTGTTAACAACGTCTATGTATAATAAATCAGTATCAAATTGTATATCATCGCCTTGGAATTCCAAGTTAGGCGACAGTAATGGTCCGCTAATTCGGCCTAGACTTTGTGCATATTCTGGCGTTAAATCGAGAGCCATCAGCTACTCCTTAACTGTCAAAACCTGAGATGACTGTGATTGGTTTTGTTGCGGCCGCTGGACCTGTAAAGCGAACATAGTATCCTGTAGGCAATGTCATAGTAATATCTCTACCAACAGCAAGTGAAGCTGTGGTAGCATTATTAATTGTAATTGTGTTAGTGTATCCATTAACTGCTGTGACTATAGTACTGGCCGCAAATACCGTTCCGCTTGCGCTACTTGTAAAAATCACAGTTCCGGTAGGAGTTGAATCTGGTGGTGCGCTTAAAACTACGACAGATCCTGAAGCACTAATAACAGTTTGTCCGCTATTGAATCCAATGCCGTTTACAAACATTCCTGCAACAATACCAGCAGTGCTGGCAACAATCAAATTGGTACTGCCGCCCCACGATGCAAATGTAATAGTACCGCTTGGTTGTGTGTTTGCCACTGCATTTAAAACAAAACTAGTAGTTGCCGAACCGCTAGCAATATATTGTCCGCTTAAAAATCCAGCAGTATTAACAATCTTTTGGCCATCTACAAATGTACCGCTTTTTGCAGTAACCGCCATAGTTGTACTGGCTACGCCGCCGCTAACGTAAGTTGCGGTAACTGCGGTAGTATTAACTGTTGTTGATACTGTTGTAGTTGGAGATGTTGTTGTAATTGCTGATCCAACAATAATATCAGCCACGCTATTTAAAATAATACTAGTTGCACCACTGTTAGCTATAGTGTTCACGGTTGCATTGACTGTTGGATTTTGTGCAATCAAATAGTTTGTGTTGAATAACTGAAATACATTCTCAACGTATATCATTAAATTTGCGCCAGTCCAAGTATATCCACTTTGTGATACACTAGGTGGTGCTGGACTCAACGGGCCGTATAACGTACTAATGCCGTCACCGTTGCCTAAATTTTGTAGGGCAATTGCACCGCTTTCTTTATAACGAAGACTGCGCCAACTAGAACTTTGATAAATTTCAACTTGATTAGTGTCAGTGTTAAGACGCATCATACCCGCAGTGGGACTTACAGCACGTTGAGCCGTACTACCACTAGGCAATTTTAAACTGGCTTGTGTATTAAACTGCACTTCGTCAGCTTTGGTAATAACCAGTCGCTGATCGTGTGGTGCTTTAGGATTAAGGTTTATATTTCTTAAAAATCGCATTATACACTCAATGTACTTACAGTAGCTACTAAACTACTGATGTTTAAGTAAGTTGTTCCAGCACCGTACACACCCGGATCTGCTGTGTAACTTAATTGAATTGTTGTATTAGTACTTGCTGTACACAAGTACACTCCATTATAAAGTGCATTGGCATTACCAATTATACTAAAATAAGAACCAACTCCACCGCTTGTGGCTAAACTGGCTGTTGTTGGAATATTAAAAGTCACTAGATACGGTCCTGTTCCGCTTTTTGCACTGTAGCTTGTTATTGTCACACTCACAGCGTTGGCAGTAATTCCTGTAGGAGCACTTGATGTTGCTACCAAAGAGTCGCCGTTACTCATAACAATTTTTTCATTGTCAAATGTAAATGTTTCCCCTGCTGGCAATGGCAGTGCGCTAACAATTAAATTGCTAAAATTAGGTGTTCCGCCGCCTGGAACTATAAACAAATTCAAATTGCTTTGTCCAATAGTTGGAGTTGCCGCGCTGTAAGTGTTTACATTTGAAACAATCAAAGTAGTGATTGCATTATTACCACTGCTAGTATATAATGTTGTGTTTGCCGCGTTAATTGCTGTACAAGTTAATGCCATGTTCTATCCTTAAAATATCATACTTAAAAGTAATGCTCTATTCTTAGCCACTAGTTCGTCAGCATAGTTTGTACTATTTACAAAAAATATTCCAGACTTTCCTGGTCCTGGACTGCTATTTGAATAAACTTTTGTACCGCCAGTTGTATATGTTGGCAGTGATTGGTTATTAAGAGTCAGCGTGGCCGCTACTTGAATGTTGCCGTTGTTTGCTCCTAACACTAAATCGTTAGAGCCATCATAATTTTTAATTGTATTGGTTTTAATTTTAATATTATCAATATAAAAACCATTGTTGTTTAACTGTGCTCTTATGGTGCCGTCTACTGTAAATACCACTTGGCTTGTTTCAGCAATTGGGCTTGGATCCGATGGACTGAACGGTTCTGTATAGGTTCCTACTGTTGGAACTCCGCTGGCCGCTTGGTTTAAAGTCCAATTAAGTCCGCTACCAGAAACTATATAAGTGCCGCCTGTAACGCCGCCACCACTTAATAACATACCTGCTTGTACTGTGTCACCAGTTGATGCTGTAAATGTTAATATTCCTGGATTAGCTCCTGAAATAGCCGCACCTGTTAATGTTGCTACTCTGGTTGCACTAACACTTGAATCAAAAACTCGAATTGTTGTGTCGCCAGAATAAATTTGATTAACGTCTGCAACGCCTGGTAAAAATGCTCCAGCCGCTACATAATTTGTAACAAATTTTCTATTAGGAATATGGTCATCTTGAGTTACACGACTATAATAAGGAACATTGCCCACAGTAGCTATACCGCGAGCAATACTTAAAACGTTTACTGTATTGTTCAAGTCAAAGTTAATATCAAACCCTGCTTGAGTACCCACCGCGGCCAGTTGCACACTGGTCAATACTCCGTCTGCGGTACGTGCTACAAATGAACCTGGAGCACTAGTACCTAAATTAGGATCGTAATGAGTAACAGATTCATCAAAAATAAATTGGGCGGCTGATAACACACCGCGATTGATTTGAATTCCTGAACGATAATTGTTTGCCGCACTAATGCCTGAAGTAACTGTATCCGCAGGATTATAATTTAATTCAAAAATAACATCTTTAACATAACTGTTTACAGATTCAACATAAGTTGTTGCACCTTTAACGTTTAAATTTCCGTTAATGGTCACACTGCCATAATTTAATGCCGCGCCAGCATTGCCCACTGTATCTAATACGATATTAGCAGGTGTGGCATTGGTTCCTACAACGACTTTGTAGTCTCCGTTATTTATTTTTACTATTCTTGACATTAGTTATCCTAAACAGGGAGCTTGCGCTCCCCTGTTAGTTATTAAGCACTTGGAATCTTACATGTGTTAGCATCAGCAGTTCCAAAAGTCCAAGGAACTGACGCACCATCAGTATAAACTGTGCCTGTACCGCGTGTTAATGTTGCTCTGTTTTTTGTCAACTTAGTAACATAGTAAGTGCCAGAACTAGCATCAGTGGCAACAATAGCCATTTCGCCAGCCGCTGATGGAGCACTTGCTTTTAATGTACAAACTGCTGTACCGTCTTGAGTTTGAATTCTATAACGACGAGTTGACACTTGCTTGATAATGTCGTTACCAGTTGTACGATTTGTTGAACCACTTGTGATACCTTGACAAACAATAGCGTCTTGCTGTGAACTTGTTAAAGATGCAGTGATAGTCAATGTACCAATTGTACCAGTTGAGTAGCTTAGTGTTGGAGCAGTTGTATAACCTGAACCAACATTGGTAATTGTAATACTGGTAATTGTGCCAGTAGTAGCAACCGAACCGCCCAGAGTAACTGTCAAATCGTTTGTTGTAGTAACACCACCTAATAGTGCGCCGTCAATAGTAACTGTGTTACCAGAAACATAACCAGTTCCTGCTGTGGTACAAGTTACTGTAGTGTTAGCACCGTAGCTAGTACCTCCAGTACGTGCCACTGTGAACACAGCGCCTGAACCTGAACCGTTAGTTGCTTTTTGAACTAGTCCAGTAAATGTTTGTGTTACTGCTACTGCTGTACCTGAACCTGTTAGTGTTGTGCCACTACCGTTACCAGCTGTTAGTTGTAAAATTGCGCCAGCTGGACCAGTTACGATTGTACCAGTTGCTGTAGTACCACCTGCAATCTGCGGTGCGCTGAATGTTGCTTGAGTTGTTGAACCGTTGGTAAAACCACTTGAGTTGTTAGCCGCTGTAAATGCTAGTGTGGATACTAATTCACCACCTAGACTACTTACACCGCTAGCACCAAAAAATCTTTTTGCTAAAGGACGTCCCATTTTATTTTCTCCTTAAGAAATAACGGCGTTCTAGGCCGTACGCGGTTGGATATCCGCATAAAATCCACACCATGTGGATCATTACTATGTATTTAGCTGGAAACGAAAAAGGACTTCCGAAGAAGTCCTTAGTCTTATAACAATAATGTTACTTTCAGATTAACTGAATTTAACGTTACCTGAAGTAATAGCAACACGACCTAAGTAGTCAGCCGCATTACCTAGAGAAGATGCTGTGTTAGACAATTCAACATAGCCATAACGTGTCATGAATGATACGACTGGTTCAAATGTTGATGGATCTAAAACAACGCCACTGCTCATCAATGGAATGTATGGGCAATAGAACGCTGGTGCATCTGACTCGCTAGAACCTTTGTAACCAACAAGAATGTCTTGTGAGTCACCGGCATAGCTGTTTACATAAACCTTCATAGCATTGTTCAATGTACCAACATACTTGGTGTTTGTTGGAGCTTCGAAAACGCCTTCTGTTGTACGAGCAAATGCGCTTGTAGTAGCAGATTGTAGGATTGTCAATGCAAATGGGCTAACAACAGCATAGTTACCAGCACCACGACGTGTACGCTGAGCGATCAAGTTAGCAACACGGTTGATTTGAACTGCCAATGCGGCATGCTCGTCACCAACGAATGTAGCTGTACCAGATACAGCGGCTTGGTCATAAGTCTGTGTAGCTGTACCTGCTAATGAAAGCAAGCTAGCCAATACTTCTTGGTCGATTTCAGCAGTAATTTCTTGTGCTAAAGCGGCCATAATTTCTGCTTCTACGTCAATACCTTGTTGAGCTTGTGCATCTTGCGCGGCTTCGAAAGTCCAGCGAGCTGATAACTTACGAGTCTTTGCTTCAACAGTTTGCTTCAAGATTTGAATTGACATACGCTTACCAGCTTGACCTTCTAAAGTTGCTGTACTAGCGGCTTTAGCGGCGGCACCTGCGGAAACGTCGTTTCCTGAGTAAGCTTCTGCAATCTTGAATGGACTCAATGCTTCTTCACCAGCTACTGTGCTGTTTGAAGAGTCTGCATAACGCACACGTAATGTGTGAATTTGTCCAACTGGACCAGTCATTGGTTGTACGCCAACTAGTTCATTAGCAATGACTGTAGGCATAACGCGGCGAATCACTGGAAGGATTACGCGATTTAGTGTGGCAACGTTACCGGCAGAGGTAGCACCAGCTGTTGGGGATTCCATCAAATACTTGCGAGTATTTTCTAGTGTAACCGACATTACTGATTTTTTAGTGCCGTTTAGGCCTTCTAAAAGTGCTTCCTTAGTTTCTGCCCAACGTCCGTTTAGTAGTTCTGACATTTAAATTCTCCTTAAATTTTTAGTCCAGCAAGACGGCGGATATCAATAATGTTATTGTTTTCGCTCTCACTGCTACGATTGGTGTTGGAAACTTTGTTTCCTGTGATTTCTTTTGCCTCAGTTAGTGCCTGTTTTTGTTTTTGTGGAGCATTACCTGCTATAACAGTAGGTAGATACTTGTCAAAACTATCAACTAGTTTTGCTGTTTTCACGCTCTCCATTAATTCACTCATAATTACTTTTTGCTCACCGTTAAGTGGTGCAAGTAATTCGTTCATGATCTTTTGACGTTCAATGCTTTCGCCTAAACGTGTTGTTTCTGCTTTCTTGCTTTCTATTACCTTTTGTGCTAAAATAACATGTGCTTGCGCTTCTGTAAGTTCAGCTGTTTTCAAGTCTATGACTTTGAGCAATTTCGCAGTTTCTGATTTCTCATTTAAGTAACTAGTCTGATATTCTGAAGCAAAAGCTTCAAACATCTTACGACCAAAATCTGATTTACGTGCTGACTCGATGTCTTCTTTCAAGCTAGTAAGTTCAGTTGTTAAACTTTCTGTTACTAGTGAATCAACCATCTTTGCCGCACGTTGGACAAATTTCTCTTTTACTTGTGCAAGTTGTTGACGTCCTTCACGGACTAAACGTACCTTGGTCTCAGCAAGGTCTTGCTTGTCTTTGTAAAACTCTGTAATTTCTTGGGCCAATGCTTCTACTACGAAACTTTCCAACATTCCAAACTTGCTTGCCATTACTTTTTGATCTTCATGCAACTCTAAAACTTCAGAAGCTAGTTGACGAGTAACGAATTCCTTCATTGTCTCTGCATCTTTCTTCATCTTGACAGCATATTTTGCTTTCATTTCAGCTAGTTGATTACGATCTTCTGTAAATTCGACAATCTCTTGTGCTAATTGTTCGCTGATCATTGTATCGACCGCGTCAATCATAACTTGTTTGTCATGTTCGTATTTTTGTGAAAATTCTTCGCGTAGTTCTTGAGTTAGTACTTGACGTGACTCGGATAAACGAGTCTCGAAAGCCTTTTCAAGTTCAGCTTGGATCTCTTCAGAAATCACGTTGTTTTCAAATAAAGATTTAAGTGCTTCCAACATGTGATTCTCCTTTTATTGGAGTTTGCTTATTATTGACAATAAGCTCTCTTTGAGATATTTCTGTGCTTTAGGATCACCTTTCACCTCTTGCGCTATGCGTAAGGCACTTAATCCGCCCTTATTATTCATAAGGTGTTCATAAATTGGTGTAGGGTATGCTCCTGGAGCACTAGGTTGAGCCACCATATCTACTGTGATGATCTCAAAATCTGATACTTCACCGGACCCGTCACTCTTGACGTTACCGGACCCCCTGCTGGAGACACCTAATTTCACTCCGCTTTCCAGCATTGTGCGAATTAGTTGCCCCATAGGAGTTGGCAAAATTTTAAGTTTGCCGTAACCATTTGGGCCGTCCATCCACATATTTGTTATCATGTGACTTACGCGGTCCAAATTTATTTTTAGATCATCTGGATGATCCACTTCTCCGAGAACTGAATAGCCGTTTTGAATCTGATCGTTAAGGGTTTTGACAGCCTTGCCAATCTCTTGCACTGGGTAAACACGCTGGTTGGCGTTTTTTATACCGCCCTGGATACAAATCCCGGACATGTATAAACTTTTCCCATCTTTGTCATCAGACTCAACGACCATTTTTGCTTCGTTGAAACTGAGATTCTCTCGGAGGTATAGTGACATACTTTAGTATAGTCTCTTTTTAATTACTTACGTGCGTTAAGTGGACTTTTGGTCAATTGCTCACCGCGTTGTCCGCCCATCTCGCCTGTGCCAGCACCTGCCATGCCACCTGGTTTGTTAAAACCTGATTGACGGTCGATACCACCACCTTTAACTTGTGTTTTGAAACCAGTCTTACCAGCTTTGCCGCCTGGAACATTAATGTTACCTTTAGCATCTGGGTTAGGAACTACGTTTGGTTTCATTACGCCATTGCCTTGAACTGTTGAACGAGCGCCAATATCAGCTTTAACTTCTACGCCGCCTTGGGTCATGTTCTTAGAAGTGCCACCCATATCGTTCTTACCTGCAACAATTGACTTGGTGTTTGTTGAACCAGTTACGCTACCAGCTTGTGCGCCTACATGGCCGCCTTCACCTGCATTATAGCTTTCCCAGTTTGTTCCAACTTTTTCAATGTACTCACGAATCAATTGTTCGTCATCTTCTGCAAATGTGTGCTTAACGTTCAATGTTTGACCGCCTGCGTCCATTCCCATGCTTTCGTCTTCAATGCTTGGATCTTCTGCGCCAAACTCATCGCCGCCCATGTCGTCTGCTGGCATTTCTTCGTCGCCCATGTCGTCCATGCCCATGTCGTCTGCTGGCATTTCGCCGCCTTCTTCGCCAGCCATTAGCTGTTCGAATTCTGCTTTTAGATCTTCTAAAGCATCTTCTAAATCTTGTACGCGATCTTCAACGTCACCTTCTGGTTCTGCTGAATCTTCTTCGCTGTCTGCATCAACGTCACCGATCATGTCATCAGTTGCATCGTCTGCGCTGAAGTCATCGCCTTCTGCTGAATCATCTGCTGAATCATCTGCTGAATCATCTGCTGATTCATCTTCTTGTTTGTCATCATCTTTACCAAAATCGCTTTCTAATAATTCTTCATAGATTTCGCGAGATTTTGCTACTACGATGTTATGGAATATTTCTTGGGCTGTTGATTTATCTTCATTAATCAAAGCCTCGAGCATTTGCTCGAATTGTGTACGATCAGTCATGTTTGTCTCCTGTGAATATGATTACAAGGCTGTATGATATTTACACGTATCAGCAAAATACATGCTGATATAGTGCAAAATTAAGCCGTTTTATACTAAACTACTTATGCTGGTGCTGGTGCCGGTGGTTTAGCATACATTTTGTTAACAAATGTTAATTCGTTTTCTTGTTCTAGTATATGTGCTTCGCTACCTTTGCGAAGTTCGTTAATTTGTGATAGAGATAATCTAGTCTTGCGTGTGTCAGACTTTCGCATAACAGATTGATCGTTCATAGGATTATAACGCATGTCGTTGTTGACATTACGTGATGAAGGGTCAATGTAAAATAGTTCTCTAAGAATCATCTTGTATTTATGCCGGTGGCGGTGTTCCTGGTGCCCCAGGCATAGCGCCTGTTGCTTCCATACCCGGAGGAGGTGCTAACGGATTTTCCATTCCTTCTGGAGCACTTAAATCGCCTGCACCTTCAACATCTCCAGCAATGCCGCCGGCAGACAAGCCTGCACTACGTAATTCGCCAGCACTGTCAGTGGCATTTGGACTGCCTTCGCCTTGTTCTTCTGCCCATAGACGTTCGTTTTCTGCAATCTCGTCTTCGGTTAGACCTAAGAAACGCTTTAATGCAAAGCGATGACTCATGTAAGGCACTTGTTGAATAGTATTAAATGTGTTGATACGCTCTGTATCCAGGGCCGCTTGACGACTACTTGCAAAGTTTAAAGGTTCGTTAAACTTTAAATCAAACAATGTGGCATCAATATTAACGCCACGTGTGTGCATGTAACGTTTAAATTCAATATCAAACGAACTAGATATCAACGCTTGTAAGCGTTCACAATACTTGTTAAAGCGTAGCTCTTGAATGTATGCTGTGCCTACACGACCATCGTTGTAACTGCTGTTACTATCGTCGGCACCAGTAGGCAAATAGCTACTTGGTATACGCAAGCCGCGGAATAGCTTGTTGGTAAAGTATTTTAAGTCGTCAATCTCGCCTAAGTTAGTTCCGCCAGGCAATGTTGTAACATCACTACCACGTCCGTCTGCTGATTTAGGAAAGAAATAGTCTTCATTGATGCTTAATGGGTTGTATGCTGAATCGATAACGTTCTGACCGCCACCATTTTGGCTAGGAATTCTACGTTGATGGATCTGGTCTTTGACTCTTTCCACAAACGCCATGGCCAAGTGACTGGGCATGTTACCTACATCTATGTGAAAGATGCGTCTTTCTGGAGCACGTTGTATACGATAGATAAGAATAGCATCTTCTAACAGTTCTTTTTGCTTGTAAACTTTAAAGATGTTTTCTAATAAGCTGTTACCAAACGGGTAATTGTTATCTAAACCTTCACTTAATGACAAATGTATAACGTGTTCAGCGTTAACTGCTACTTCATTCTCTTGTTTGTCAAATCGTGAGCCGCCTGTATTTGGATAAGCGCCAGTCATACCACGTGCGGCCATACCGCCGCTGGCTGTTCCTGTATTAGTACCACCGCGATTTACATCTTTTACGTTGGGTGCAATAGCAGTAGCAACTAAATTTTGAAAATTAGGATTAATATCGCGAATAACATACTGCTCTGGCTTTTTACCTTCGCTTTCGTTGGCAATAATTTTAACTACTTTGCTTGGATCAACATAAAACCACTTTTGTGTTTCAGGATCACGAATAAAGAAACTATCGCCAAACTTAAATGTATTGCGTAAGATGCGGAAAATACGTACATCAAATTGTTGTAGTTTAACCCACTGATTCAAATATTCGTTAAGAATCTTTGTTTCAGCGTTGGTAGCTTTGCTACGCCATTGAATACTAAAGGCCGCATTGTTACCATCTTTGTTTTTTTGTGTACAAAACTCTGCTAAAATATCAAGTGCCGCATTAACTTCAGGATCTGCATCCATTGTTTCGTATTGATTATAACGATCTATACGATTTGGACTGCCACTGTATACATCTGGCAAGTAACTTGAGTAGTTTGTTTTAGCAGGACCCATACCAGGGCCGGACATGTTGTTGCCAATTGGACTACGGCCGCTTGAACCAACAGGTACTGGTGTAAAAAATTTCTTCCAACTCATATTATATGTGGTCCTTAAGCGACAATGCCGCCAATTTCTCTAGTGTTCTTAGCTGTTTCGTTAGCATAGCCTTCTGCATTTCGCATACTTCTTTCTACAGATGCCATAATACTACTTATCTTATCTAGTTTCTCAGCTAATAAATTAGAGTCGGGCATTGCTCCAGCCATTTGCGCTACTGCTTGTTCCACATTTTGTGTACCACTGCTGACCATTGCTGGTATATTTCTCAGTATAGAGCTCATACCTGCGCCGCCTAATCCTATACTGTCTAAGTTATCTCTAATAAATGCACCGCGCTGACTATAAGGTACTACTGATTCGCTTTCGCCACCTTCGCCCATTAGAATACCTTGAGGCCCATTTTCAAACCAATCACCAGTAGATCCTTTGCTACCAAGTGCTCTTGGTTTTAACGGTGCTAAACCATTATATATGGCCGCAAACGCATCCGCCATCTTAGTTGGTAACTCTGTCATAGCTGTAGTATTTGCACCTATCCAGGTTGTCATTTTTTCTCCAAACACTGTACCAATATTAACTGCTAGTTTGTTACCCTTCTCGTCTTCCTTTTCAGCCGCGCCATTGGCCGCTTTCATCATTGCTAGACTAGCTTCTGTTGGTACAAGTTTGCCGCCTTTTTCTTCAAATTCAATAATGGTGTCGTTAAATTTAGCTATGCCTTCATTGATAGTTACTCCGACTCCGGTAGCTACGGCTTTTACAGTTGTGGCCATCTGTGTAGCAATTTTTGTAGGATCAGTTCGTACATAATTTCCCTCATTATCTCTTGCTCTTAATACTGTTTTTTCCAGTTCGCCCTTAGCATTTTTAACCATAATTGTCATGTCTTCGATCAACTTGCCTTCTGACTGTGCTTTTGCTCGACGGAATGCTTCATCTTCTGCTTCTTTTAATGTGATGTTAGGATTATTTTTCTTTAATTTTTCAAATTCATTTCTGACAGTGTTTTCAAAGTTACTGGCCGCGCCATCTTTATCATATGCTTCCATACCCATTGCTGAAGTATTTGCACCAAGGCGAACAAATTGCGCCATTTGTCTACGACCTTCCACCATGGCTGGAATTAATTCTTTAGTCAATTTTGCGGCTTCTTCTTGATCTTTTGCTGTGCCATCAGACAATTGACCAATCTTAATATACATCTGTGCCACTTTGCTACCGTATGTGAGATTTAAATCAGATAGTTTTTCACTAGTCATAATACCAGCACCAGCAATAGTTTCTGACAGTGCTTTTCGTGCTTCAGGAGGTAAAACACCACCAGCTGATATAATATCACCAAGGCCCTTGCTTCTTTCTGGATCACTCATTAACTGTGACATTCTAGCACGTACTCGTGCATCGTTTTCTATAGTTTCAATATTCTTTTGTTGTTCTCTACGGCTAATACCAGTTAGTTTAGCCATTGTATCCATTTCTCTGGCTAGCCCTAATGTGCTTTCTAATAACTTTTGTTTGCCAGCTTCATCCAGCTGAGCCATATTTGATCTGCCAAGACGCACAGTCATAGCTAAAATTTCATTAGCTTCCTTGGGCAATATACCCATGGTGTTTAATGCTACCTGCATCTCTGGATGATTCATACGTTTGGAAATTTCTCCAAACGCTTCTAGGCCTCCTGCAATACCAATACCTAGTTGAAATAGCGCAGGTTTAATTTTGTCTATACTTTCACCAAATTCGTCAAAACTCATGCCAGTGCGCATCACTGACGCACGGAACGCTACTGCATTACCTGCAAAGTTTAAACCTTCGGTACTGAATTTTTGCCAGTTGCCCAGCGTTTGACCAAGAATATTACCTAGCATGTCAAGTGCGCCGCCTGCTAGTCTGCCAGGTTCACCAAGTTGTTTGATAATAGTAGTAACAGTTTTAATGGCATCACCGGCATCAGCAGTATTACTCATGGATTTTTCTGCTAAATCTGCAACTGCACTAACACCTTCTATAGCAACACCGGTAATTGATTTAATTAGTTTCCCTATAGCACTTTCATCTCCGCTATCAAATATTCGCCCGGCTGAATTACTTTTCATTTGTGATCTTAAGGCTTCTAATTCTTTTTTAAGTTCAGCGTTTGTTACTTCTTGGACCATATATTTTTCCAGTATAAAATGCGTATATAAATACTACATATGATATTTATCTGGAGATAATAATGGCCAATAACCCATTGAAAAAGTATTTTAGACAACCTAAGGTGTACATCAAACTACCCAGCAAAGGAGTATACAATGCTCCAGGAACGCTGAATGGAGATCCTGACAACGTTGCTGTATTTGGCATGACTGGCATGGACGAAATACTAATGAAAACTCCAGATGCGCTACTTACAGGCGAAGCTACTGTTAAAGTAATTGAAAGCTGTTGCCCAACAATACAAGACGGCTGGGAGTTGTGCTTGTTAGACATGGATCCAATATTAACAGCCATTAGAATTGCCACCCAAGGCAATGCCATGTCAGTAACTCATCAGTGTACAGCCTGTAATTCTGTTAATGATTATGACATCGAACTGGGCACAGTTGTTGAGCATTATAATTCTTGCCAGTACGACAATAAAATTGTATTAAAAGATTTATCTATTAAAATTCATCCACTGACTTACAAGCAATGGACTGGATTTCAAATGCAGAATTTTCAATTGCAACGTCAATTAAAACAAATAACAGAAATGACTGACGAACAACAGCAAGGTATTTTAGTAAATGAGCTGTATACCAAGCTAACTGCAATTCAACATCAAGCTATACTTTTACAAATTGCCAGTGTTGATACAGGCGACCAAATAGTTGAACAAAGAGAATTTATTGTTGAATGGTTAGATAACTGTGACAAAGATATTTTTGATGCTGTCAAAGCCAAAGTTGAAGCAAATAGAGTTGCTTGGGAAATTCCTAAGATTGCGGCTATATGTAATGAGTGTAGTGCAGAAAATCAAATTGCAATTACCATGGACCAAACAAGTTTTTTCGTCAAGGCCTAGTTGGAATGAGCGATAGTGAGATTGAAAATTATCTAACTAGGCTAGAAGAAGGTATTAAAAATTACAAATCGCAATTGTATCGATTATGCTGGTACATGCGTGGCGGTGTGACCATAGATAATTTAATGTTTGATTTAAGTCTGGAAGATATCCAGTTAATGAACGCAATTGTGCAAGACAATATTGAAATTACAAAGAAAAGCGGAATGGCGTTAATTTAATAGTTTAAGTTTTTGTTAGGCGGAGGCGGTGCAAATCTAGGATTGCTGTCTACACGTTTCCACATGGCATCTTGATTTTGTTTAAACTGTTGAGGATCCATCAGTTTTATATTACCAAATGAATTCTGAGATATATCACGTTTAACTGCGGCAGTAGTTTCAGGATTGACATCGCTTATCGGCAGGCCTGTATATTTTTGTATCATGGGCCATACCTTGTCCCAGGTCCATGCTACTCCAGTTCCTGACATGCGAATAATTGGCATGAATATGCTGTCCGACATCCACGCAATACCAGCCGGTGTAGCTAAGAATAATATAAATCCTTCAATGCCAACAGCAACAAATATTTTAACTATAGAACCCAACTTGCCGCCCAACTTGCCAAATGAAGATTCTAGTAGATCAAACATTTCTTTAACTACAGGAACACCTCCTCTTATCCACCGGCCAAGCATAGGTATCACAGTCTGAGCGGCAAATACACCGTAGTATAATTCTCTAGATTGTGTAATATAAGCGTCTTTTTGTTCTTGAGTGTATGCCGCAAATGCAGGACTGCTGGTTTGGAATTTTGCTAAAGGTTCTGCGGCTATTTGCTCCAGCGCATACAGGTTTAAGTTTAACTGCACAAGAGGAGCAAAAATCATAACTTTCTTGAACAGCGTTATCATGTTAGGATTGTAACGAGTCATTACCTTGGCGTCTGCGCCTTTCATCTTGTCTGGATTTTTAGTGATCCAGTTAGATACGAGAGTCTGCAACTCACCAGGCAATTCTGTTGGAGTGCTTGCTTCAGTTATAATGTCTAAAATCTTCATGATATGTTATTTATAGTATTGAAAGATGTACTGCGTACATCTGCTCTTCGCTTTCGCTCGAGCTTTTTCTAATGTCTTATTGTGTTTATAGTCAAGTGCGAAGCACTGTAAATATTATCTAGATTGTGTAGTCACACTTAGCCCTGGCGGGCTAAAAATGAACATTATCTGAGTTGAGCAGTTCACTTAACGTTACAGCATTACAGTGGCGGTTGTCCGGTACCACGAGCTGAGTCTTAATTACAACGGCAGG